>Ga0105050_10002353_pt1 | contig 27211 bp, 23 predicted proteins | sample FRY01_FD_78088 | JGI IMG/M metagenome (GOLD analysis project Ga0105050, IMG submission 78088) | Freshwater microbial communities from Lake Fryxell liftoff mats and glacier meltwater in Antarctica - FRY-01 | ecosystem: Environmental > Aquatic > Freshwater > Ice > Glacier meltwater ...
TCCGTTTATACATCCCCATGGCAAGGCTTTTTCTACAAAAACTTCCCGAAAAAGTATCTGGCTGATCAATTTCATAAAGTAAACTTACCGCACGCCATGGCATTCTTTTTACTAGTTGATCGATACATTCTGTTTTTAAGGTCGAATTATTTTCTATAGCTTCAGAAACTTTTGCATCAACTTCTTTATCATCAAGTAACCGATTCCATAAAGTCGTACGCAGCAAAGGGAGTCTATCTACAACAACTTCTAGTTGCTCATTAACGCGTGGCTGCAAACCCAGATGGAGCGCCGCAATTAAAGCACGGGCATGTCTGTGTTGTTTTAAATGACCTGCCTTTAACTTAAACTCATCAGCTGTTGTGCATCCAATAAGCGTGCCCAAGTACTTCACATCTTTTTTTGTATAAGAAGGAAGTGGTGTGGTAAATTCTCGCGTATATTCTGCTGACAAAAAAGAACAGGCAGCCGCAAATTCTGAGCTCACTTTTATTTTCTCACCGCCAGGCTCAGTGGCAATTGCGCCCTGCATGGCACAACTTAACAGGACAATCAAAGCACACATATTCATACAGCAATGCTCCCCTTTTTATGTCAATGGCAAAAAACTACCAGCCTCTGGAATTTTAATAATGACTTCCAGTTCTTGCAAAAAGTATAAGTTGATCAACGGGAAGAGCTCCTACAGTGTGCCCAGCCTTTTTAAGTTGCTCTGCACCGTTCAGCCACATCATCACTTCATACCACCTAGTGGAGTCTCTCTGTTGTTGTGATTCATGACCTTTTCCAGGAATTAGAGAAACGTTACTTACGGAAGCAATGCCTTTAACAGATCCTTCATGTAAAGTCACCATGCAAGAACCATCTCCATTAAATGATCCTTTATATATCTTTGATTCTCCAGCACTCACCGCTAGCAATCGTCCTGTTGCAATATCGAGCAACCTTAATTGCTTTTTGCAAAACAAACTAAGTTCATTCGATTGAGACTTAAATAGCACCTTTTCTGCGTTGGAGTCAAATAAGCAACCGCCTCCATATAACTGGTCTATAAACCCTAACCTGTATAAGGGTTTTCCTTCTCCAATATTCCATATGAACCTCTCTCCCGCACCATCTGATTTTTTCGAACCTATGACACGCAATGCACCGTCTTTAGTAAACTGAAGATCATCAACCTTTTTAAATGGTCCCCTAATAACTTCCACAGTTTCACAGGTATCCCTATTTTTAATAAAAATTTCACCGTTTTGATTTATTGCAACTTTGCCTCCATCGTGACTAAAAGCAATAACACCAAGAGGTTCAGGCATAAGAAATTCACGTACCTTCTGCTTTGATTCTATATCCCATTCATCGTAATGACAATTATAAGTGACTATTAAGCTCCCATTGCGCGCATAGTGCAAACTTCCAGAACCAGTTGCCCCCAAAGAAAAATTATGAACCACATGGCCCTTTTGGTTAAGTACCTCTACGTGCGAACAAAAAGTTTCTTCATCCCCAGTATTTTTGATATACGCTACAAATCGACCACAAGGGCTTGCTACCAACTGACCCATTGATGTCGCTAAATTACAATCTGCAAGACATTGCAAAGGCCAAGCATTACTCTTGTACGTTGGTTCATGGAGCGCATGAACACTACAAACAGTAGGACGGTCAAAAAGGCCATACGAAACCTCTTTCATAGAACTTGTTTCCCACCCCCCAAAAACTCCAGGGACCTCTTCACTTTCAGCTGAATGTCGATCAATCAAACACATCCCCATTGCAAACCGTCTTTGAGAACGCTCTCGTAGTGACTCTGTTTCTTGCAACATACTCACTGCGCGCCAGGGCATTCTGCTAACAAGTTCTTTCAAGCATTCAGCTTTTAATTTCTGATCACTTACAATAACAGCACCAACCTTTTCATCCATTTCTTTATCATCAATCAGCCGATTCCATAACGTTGTACGAAGTAAAGGAAGTCGATCTACAATAACCTCTGATTGCTGATTAATACGTGGCTTTAAACCAAGTTCAATTGCTGCAATTACAGCCCGCGCATGCCTGTGCTGTGTTAAATTATTCATTTCTAATGTAAATCCATCGAAACTAGTACACCCAATAAGCCGGCCAAGATTTTTAACATCTTTCTTTGCATATAAAAGCGATGTAGCAAATTCTCGTGTATCGTCGGATGACAGGACAGAACATGCTGCTGCAAATTCAGAACTCACTTCTACTAATTCCCCAAGAGACTCACTGGCACTTATAACCCGCGCCAAAAAGGTCGCCGTAAAAAATAACAAACGGATTTTCATTATTACTTCCTTTTTCTAATAATCAATAATAAAAAACTACCACCAAAGTGTTGAGTGAGTAGAATAGCTACCTGTTCTTGCAAATTCTATAAGCTGGCAAATAGAAATATCATCTTGAACCTGCAATGATGAAAGATCCGCTAAAGGTAAAGTATGCCCAGCTTCTTTTAATTGCTCAGCACCATTCAGCCACATTGTCACCTCAGACCATTCCGCTTCATCTCTTTGCCTTTCTGACAGGGATTTGTAAGCGCCATAAGGACCTTCTGCTAATGGAACGTTACTGACTGTTTTGGCGCCCGCATTAAACCCAGTCTGCAATGTCGCCACGCGAGAGGAGTCAGCACTAAATGATCCTGAAAAAATCCTAGAACTCCCCTTACAGTCAATTACTAATCGGCCAGTTTCTACGTCAAGCATCCTTAACCTGGGTTCGAAGTTATAAAAGTCTGAAAATAAAACTCGTTCTGCGCACGCATCAAAAACCCAAGGATCTGAGACAAAATTAAAAACCCCAACTTCACTTAGAATTTTTTTTTGGGCAACGTCCCATACATAACTTACTGCCTTTGAGGAAAGATCCTTTGAAGCTACAATTCGCAAGACATTGTCTTTAGTATAACCAAGCGCATTCACCTTTTTCCATTCATCAATAATCTCGACAACTTCCCCTGTCGTTCTTTTACAACGGTAAATGGAAGAAGCATAAGTATTTCCATTGGGATAATCATAGGCGAATGCTAACTCTTGCCCATTTGGGCTTACTACCAATTTACCAACCGGTTTTGGCAACTTAACACAACGTATTCTTTCTTCTTTCTTAATATCCCACTCTTCAAGTCTGTCATTATAAGTTATTAACAAACAATCATCCCCAAAAAATTGTAGATTAGTAACAGAAGTACAATACGATATGCCTGCTTCTGAGGGCGTAACCACTAAATCTTCACCAAGTTTAATGCGTCTAAGAAAACGCTCAGCAAGTTCTTCTCCAAACTGATCGCGAGGCTGGACGCGCTGGCTACGCACTTCTACGGTGCCACGACTCCCCTCTTTGACATACGCAATAAAATTGCCAGAAGGGCTTGAAATAAGATTACGGACTTCTGCATCAACTTTCTCAAGATAACTCATTTCGCCTGCCCTAAGCTTCTCACTTGAGAAAGCACACAAATCCGACAAAAGAGGCCCCGAAAGATAAGGATCCATGTAACGAGTTAAACATGCTGCAAGAACACCGTTCTGTCTGCATTCCTGCGCTTGGGAAGAACATTTGTAAGCGCCCGCCGCTAATTGAAAATGGACGTTCGCTCGGCGTGACCTCACTTCACGCGATAAACACAGCGCACGCCAGGACATTCTTTTTACTAATTGATCGATACATTCTGCTTTTAATGTTGGATCATTCTCTATAACTTTAGAAATTTTTCCATCAACTTCTTTGTCATCCAGCAGCCGATTCCACAATGTTGTTCGCAATAAAGAAAGGCGATCAACAATAACTTCCGATTGCTGATTAACACGTGGTTGCAAACCAAGATGAACTGCTGCAATTAAAGCACGAGCGTGTCTGTGTTGTTTTAAATGACTCATTTCTAATGTAAATCCATCAGAGCTAGTACATCCAATAAGCCTATTTAAATGACTCACATCTTTTTTTGTATAAGACGGCAAGGTAGTAAATTCTCGTACATAATTAGCAGACAAGACAGAACATGCTGCGGCAAATTCAAAACTTACTTTTATTTTCTCACCGGGAAGTTCACTGGCCATTGCGCCCTGCAGAAAACAAAAAAGCGCAGTAAACAGTCTATGCATTTTCATTTATGTCACCTTTTTTTTCAGATTAATGATAAGAATAATAATACAGATATAGCAGCAGAATGTACTCAATTTAAAGATCCGCAACTGACATTTTTTATGAAAATAGAAAGAGCCTCAGACCGTTGCTGTATAAAAAGGCAGTAACCCCGTCTGACAGAAACTAATTACATCCCTAAGAGAATAAAAATAAGGAGACTCTTCCGTTAATTCTGAAAAATAGGCTTTCCCTTTTTTCCAGAATTTAACATTTCTATCCTTAGATCCCGTCATCAGAACGCCTTCATTATCAAATAATAACGAGAACAGTGAATCAATCAATTTTTGTCTTACTGGCTCATAACGCGAATTTACTACTTCTTTTTTGTACAAAGATTCTTTAAAAAGTTTTTCAATCTCAGTGACAGCCTCTTGTTCTTCAAGCATTACTTGGATTACTGCTTTATAAAAATCTGGAACATCTAATTCTACGTGATCAATAAAAAGAGCCATGGTACCAAGAAAATAATGCTCATTTAACTCCCCACAAAAAGAACTGAGTTGAAATTCTTTTCTATCTTGTAAAAGTAGTCCTTCACACGCATTAATTACCGCTGGCGTTGCATATTCATGATCAAGGGAAATCTCTTTAAGTTCTACCTTGTGGCCACAATCTTCCTTCATTTTTTTAAGTAAACCACTCGCTGCCACAAATGCAGGAGAAACTTCTATCACTTTCCCATCGGGCAATAAAAAAGAACTCCCCTGCTGGGCAGCAGAAACTACAATCATCTGCGCTAAAAAGACGCTCCATAAAAAACTTTTAGTACTTGCGTACATATAAACTCCACTTCTGTCACTTAATTGCAATTACTTTTTTAAGAAAATCTTTAAGCGATAAAATTTCAACATCAACCGGTAAAGCCTCTTCGAATTTTTTCAAACGAGCAATCTCTATAAAAACTTTGAGCTTTACACCAAATGTGCCTTCAACAACAGTAAGCGATTCCTCGCGAATGCAAGGCTCATTCAAAACTTTATGGGTAAATGCAGCAATCAAAAGATCATTCCAAGCAATCTTTCGTTTTACATCAGCTTTGAATTTAAGTTCATGCGCCACCACTATGCTCTGTGCAAGTAACACCTGATCTGTTTTACCCGCTTCGGCAAGAAGCTCCTGACTAGACCCTAGTTTTGTTATTCTTTTTAGAAAATTTATTATATCACGGCCATTTGCCTTAGAGGTACCCACGCCAGTGTTTTTGACGGAAGCACTTTTATGATAAAGAGAATGATTCGGACACCAAAAAGCATCAAACTGCCCTATAAATTCCGTATCCTCTTTTGTAAGTTTCTTCGCATCAAAAATAGTCATCCCCTCAAAAACGGTCAGAAAACCTCCTAAAGGAAAATATATCTTCCCTATGTCGCTACCAGCACTGACCGGATGCATATCCTCACTAAGAGCATAATTAACCCAACTGAGAGCATCATTATCCCAGAGTTTTTCACTTGCCCTTACAGAAACACCTCTTATAAGTAGTGCAATTACTATCAAAAAATAATAGTTACGCCCTATGGCCTTGATTCTCTTCATATGAAATCCCTACGAACTTATTCTGTTATGTACCACTAATGTTGATATCCACACGCTCACCAGTCATTGTTCTCTGTGCAACCAATCGTTTGCATGCGACCTTTGTTCCGTAGTGTGGTGCATACCATCCGCTTTGCACAGCAAACGTCAGCTGCGGCGAAGAGAGTTTTGCGATAATTTCATCTTTGTAAAAAAGATGCCACTCATTTCCCTGCGGATAAGGTACGATATGCGGCGCTAAAGTAAAGTTCCATAGTGTTTCTATATCACGCGACCCAAGGCCCAACCATGCATCATGCACCATCAAATGATTATCCTCTTGATCAAAAAAAATCTCGCGGCGCGCTGTAGGACCATATAATACATGTTCAGAAATAAACGGCTGAGAAGTTACACGTTCTTCAAGCGGCAGCGTAAATAGTGACACTTCATCAAAGGAAACGGGCTCTTGCCCTTTTACAAAAAAGGTATTGTGCGCTTCTACCGACCGAAACCTATTACGCCAAATTGCCGAAGGGGTATACACATACGAACCGGGATCAACGATGACAGAAACCCCTTTTAGTGCCACGGTTATGCTTCCCATGTCATTATGAAAGTGTCCTGAAGGTTGTTGTTTTAAGTAGGTGTGATGGCGCAAAGTTACATGCCATTCTTTTGTTTTAATAACAGAAAGCCCAAACTCTTTAAAATGTTTCTCGCCAGAAACAGCTTCAGATGCAATCCCATTCATAACGACTGATGGAATACCGTTAATCAGTTTTCCTGAATCATCATCACCAAGAGTTACCAACTGTCCATTTTCTGGTGTACACCACTGTAAAAATTCCATCATGTGTTGTAATTTTGTGTTAAAATGATCGGGCAAAGCCAAATCTGATTCCTGGCACAACAGAGAAAAATAATAAAAAATTTCTGTTACCAGTCGGTGGTAAGCCGTTGACCCTTCGTAATCTGCGCCTTCATCAAAAACTTGTTTTTCCCATTCAACAAGCAGTTGGCGATAGCACCAATCACGCTTTTTCTTCATACCCGGCAAATCAGCAAACAGCCAGGTTAATGAAAAATATCCAATTAAATCAGACAAATAATGGTTGGATGTCGTGGAACCTATTTCCCAGTTATGTTCAAGGTACACAAAATGGTTATACAAAGATGCGGTATATTTTTTCCAAAACGCATCGGTAATGTCTGGTGCATTTTTAAAATAATGAAACGCAACAACCCAATTAAATGCACGAATACCCACATCCATAGGGCAGACCCAGTTAGGTCCAAGCAAATAGGGATTTTCATCTATCCAATCAGAAACTTGTGTAGAAAATGCTTGTGAATATAACGCATTACCTGTCTTTTTATATGCAACACCTAAAGCTGCACTATGCTGAAACCGAGACAATTCCCAAGGAACTTTAATGTCCTTGGTTAAGCGATCGGTTAGACCATGCAGAATAACAAAATCTTTATAAAAAATGTTTTTATCAAACAAATAGTCAGCATCAGGTTTTTGGTGCTGCAAGCGAAAATCGGCATGCCAGGGCATGGTAATTAAACACTGATTACGAGAACCTAAAATATCAAAACAGCTGTGCGCATATTCATCCGCTTTAGAAAGCAATAAAGCCTCATCACTTTTATCTTCTAAATCAAGAGGAATAAAATGAAAAGAACGCTTTTTTAGAATCTCAAAAAATTGAGGGAATTCCCCCACTTTATGCTTGTAGGCGATACTTTCCCATGTGAGCGCTGCTTTTTTCCTGTCTGCTTGATACCGTTTATATTGCTCAAAAAAAGAAGCGTGCATCCTGTTTGAAACAAGACGCAACGCTGTAGTTGGACCCAATTCACGCATTTTTTTTAGGTAATGCGGTATCTTAGAAAACTTTATCATAACTACTCTCCAGCACTGCCCCCTAAGCAGTCCCTTTATTTTACTCTGCCCCCATTTTTGGCATCCACTTGAGGAACGAGCATTGTAATAGTTCCGTCTTCTTTTTCTGCAGTCAGCATCATTCCTTCAGAAAGAGCACCCATCATCTTACGCGGCTTTAGATTTACCACGAAAATGCCCTGCTTTCCAATTAAATCTTCTGGCACATAAAAAGCACGAATTCCTGAAAAAATATTTCGTATTCCACATTCACCAAGATCAACGGTTAAACGTAGTAATTTATCAGAGCCGTCAACGGTTTGACAGGCCGTAATAGTGCCCGCGCGCATATCAACTTTTGCAAAATCTTCGATGGTAATAAATGATTCTTCTTGTTTTTCAATAACAACTGGCTGTTCTTGCGCAGCAACATTCAGTTCCGGCTTTATAAACAACGGATCACCCTTTCTAATAGTAAACGAACCTGACCATGGTTGCTTAAGTAACGCAACACAATCAAGACTTGTATCTAATTTATATCCAATACGCTCGCACAATTCATCCATTTTTGTTGGCATAAATGGCCATAAAAGTGTTCCTGCCGCTGCAAGCACATGACACGTTGCAGTCAGCACACAAGATGCCGCTGCTTTATCTGTTGCAGCAAGTTTCCACGGAGCAGAGGCATGAAAATGCGCATTTGCTTGATGTAAAAGTTTCCACACCTGACCAAGCGCAAGATGGTAATAGCCACGTTCCATTTCTCGCGTGTAATTCTCAATCATCACTTGAGTCTGTCCAAAGAGTGCACGTTCTTCATCGCTCCATGCATCAACACTAAGCTCTGTAAGCGCAAGCTTGTCTGCAAGCATTGTCATACGTTGCAAAAGGTTTCCCAAGTCATTAGCAAGGTCTGAACTAATTTTTTGTTCAAGATCATCACGAGAAAATTGCCCATCTTGGGTAATAGCAAGCTGACGAGTAAGATAATAGCGCACTGCATCAGCGCCGTATGCCTTAAATAATTCGTCAGGATCGATACTATTGCCACGGGATTTTGACATTTTATAGTCACCTACCTTAATCCATCCGTGGACTAATAATTTTTTAGGAAGTGCAAGTCCAGAAGCCATCAAAAAAGCCGGCCAATAAATCGCATGAAACCGTACAATGTCTTTACCCATCACTTGCATATCTGCTGGCCACCATTGAGCAAATTCTTGTTCGTGACCTTTTTGTGCATAACCAACACCCGTAATATAGTTATTTAAAGCATCAGCCCACACATACGCAACGTGCCTTGAATCTCCAGGAAACGGAACGCCCCACGTAATAGTGGTACGTGAAATACTCAAATCTTGCAGACCACTTTCTACAAAAGATAAAACTTCTGCAAGTCGTTCTTTTGGTGTTATAAAATCAGGATTTTCTTTATAAAATGCAAGCAACTTATCTTGATACGCAGAAAGTTTAAAGTAATAACATTCTTCTGCCACCCAACTGGTTGGACGCTCGCACGAAAGACAAGGAGGATTTGATTGTCCTGCCTCAAAATCTTTTTCGGTTATATACGTTTCGCATGGGGTACAATACCAACCCTCATAGGTGCCTTTATAAATATCACCCTTATTTTTAAGATCAGTAATCCATGACTGCACCGCGGCAACATGTGCTGTATCGGTAGTGCGTATAAAATGTGAATAATCTATAGAGTATTTTTTCCATAACGCTTTGTAGGGATCAATAAATTGATCAACAAAACTTTTTGGGTCTTTTCCTGCTGCTTGCGCCGCTTGTGCAACTTTTTGACCGTGTTCGTCAGTACCTGTCAAAAAAAAAGTCGGTATATTTTGAATTCTGTGCCAACGCGCTAAAACGTCTGCCAACACTGTTGAATAAAGCGTTCCCAAATGGGGAGCTGCTGTTGCATAATATATAGGAGTTGTTACATAAAACTTTTTTTTCTGGACCACGACTCTTACTCCGACCATCTAATAATTTTCATACAGTTTATACGCATAGGCAACAAACAAAAGTTTCTTAAAAACCCTACTGCCCTTTGACTGCCAGCCAAATCTCATTTACCTGATCATCTGTTAAATCGTTTCTAAAGAGTTCCATCTTCCCAGGTGTATTTACCACCTCAATTGAACGTTTAAGAACGTCAATTTCTTTAAGATATTCTGCATCTTTTCTCGTTGAAAGCCAGACGTAATCTTGAAAGTTTCTTTCCTGGGTATTGGAATCAAAAAGAAAATTAAGCAGTTTATAAACCAGCTCTACTTTGGTAGAACTCTTAGGAATTACATAATTTTCTAGTCCAACAAAGGTGCCTTCTTCTGGAATTAAAAACTCAAAATCAGCGTTATCAGCAAGCGTTTTCCAAATATAAGAGTTAGCAACAATTACCACCGGACAATTGCCTGATTCAAGGAGAAAGTCTCCACGAAAATCAGTATATGCTTCAGCCTTTTTCCACTGCGCACACATAAGTTCTTTAATCTCTTGAACTTCTTCTTGGTTGATAGGCTTTATTTTTCCATACTTATATTTTACCGCGAGAGCAATAAGCTCTCTCGGATCATTAAGTAACCCGATATGATCAGGCATATACTTAGGGTCAAATACTGTTTTCCAGCTAGCTGGCGGCAGCCCATTTTTAAAGAATCTTTTATTAATACCAAGGCCCAAAATGTACCATTCAGCCGGAATTGAATACTTATTATGAGGATCAAAATACAAGTCTAAGAATTGAGGATTAATGTGTTCAAAAAAGTTTAACTTTGATTTGTCTAATTCTTTAAGCAGATCGTTTTGAATCAAAATTTCAACGGCGTAGTCTGAAGGCACCACAAGATCGTATCCAGCACCCTTGGTAGCAAGTAGTTTAACGATGAGCTCTTCGTTACCAGAATAATAACTTACATTAATATCAACCCCATGCTTTTTTCCAAACTCAACAAAAAGTTTAGGATCTACAACTCCTGGCCACATAAAAACATTAATTGATTCTTGGGTAAAGAAATGGCTTACAAGAGGAGAATAGAGAAATAAAAAAATTACTAATCCCCAAAGGGCAACTACTGCGGTACTCAAAATCTTGTTTTTGATCATCACAACCTACCATATCGTTTCTTTGGTCTTTATAGAACAAAAGACCATAACCAAAAGACTGCTTACCACTAACATCACGGTTGCAAGAGCATTCACCACAGGAGATACCCCCGAACGAATCATCGAGAAAATATATAAAGACAGCGTCTGTGCAGAAGTTCCCCCACAGAAAAACGCCATCAGAAAGTCGTCCAGTGATAAAATAAAAACTAAGAGCGATGCCGAAACAATTGCCGGCATCAAAAGTGGAAGTACAATTTTCACAAAAGTTTGCCTATGCGTTGCTCCCAAATCAAGCGAAGCTTCAATCAGCCGCTTATCAAGCACATTAAAACGCGTATAAATAATGGGAACAGCGTATCCAAAGCCTAGAAGTGTATGCCCGACAATCAAAGAAGGAATTCCCAAAGGAACGTTTAAAAACACAAAAAGACTTAGCAATCCTACTGCAATTACAATTTCGGGAACTACAAGGTTAGGATAAAAAAATGAGAGTAAATAGTTACCGCGGCGCTGCTGAGAACACCACATAACAAAAAACAACCCAAGCGTTACACTCAAAAAAACCGCCGAGCCTGCAACGATTAGCGAATTTTTAGTTGCTTCCCAAATTTCGGCAGAGATCGCAAGCTCACGGTACCATCGCAATGAGAAACCAACCCAGCGATAAGGAAACGCAATTTCATTAAAGGAAAATACAGCCAATACAATAAGAGGAATATACAAAAACAAGTACGTACATGCTACCCATAGCCTTAATACACTGTCTTGAAAAACACGCCACAAACTATCCATGATGCTCCTTTTTTGTCAGCAATGAATGCCCCATAAACACCATAAACAAAATGAGAATGAGAGCGCATGACGCTAAACAGGTAAATGCTGAACCAACTGAGACGTTGCGCATGGTTAAAAAGTAATGCGTAATAACAGAACCAATGTACATATGCTTGTCCCCACCAAGAAGCGAAGGAGTTACAAATTCCCCAAATGCCGGAATAAACACAAGTAACGCGCCAGTCTTAATTCCCGGAAGCGTCAAAGGTACCATAATTCTGGTAAATGTTTGCCACTGAGTTGCCCCTAAATCACTTGAAGCATCCAAAAGGCGCTCATCAAAACGTTCAAAGGTGCTGTAAAGAGGTAAAAGCATAAAAGGAAGATAGCAATAAAACATTCCACATAGTACTGCTGCTTGCGTATTCATCATATGAAGCGGCTCTGTAATAAACCCAAGATGCAACAGAACCATATTAAGAAGTCCATCATTTTCTAGCAGAAAGTACCACGCGTAAACCAACAACAAAAAGTTTGTCCAAAAAGGTAAAATTAATAATGCAAAAAAAAGCGTCTTCCATCGTTTAAGACGAAGACTAATATAATAAGCAACCGGATAAGCAATAATAAGACACGCCGTCACCGTAGTAAGAGCAAGAAGCAAAGACCGACCCAATACATATAAATAAACAGGATCAAGAAGCAATCTGTAATGCTCCAGAGTAATTTCAAAAGATGATTCTGAGTGTTTTATAAAACTCGATGCTAACAAAAAAATAAGGGGGACATAGAAAAAAAGAACCTGCCATAATAACGCAGGCACTCCCCACAAAAATGTTGTAAATGTTGTACTTATTGTCTCTTTGTCCATGTTTTACCTTTCCAGCAAAACAACATTCTCTTTCTGCCAGTGCAAGAAAACTTGATCATCGTAATCAATTTTTTCTTTGGGAAAATGTTCTTCGTTCTGTTCAAACACTTGTACCATCATGCCATTTTTCATCTGTACGCCGTACTGTGTTGCATAACCGTGATAAATGATTGCTTCTACTTTTCCAATAATGACATTGGAAAACTGCTCTTCACGCTTTTTGCCAATCCAAATTTTTTCAGGACGCACGCCCATCAGAATTTCACGCCCCTCTTGCATCCATTCTTGTCGCGCAGGAATATACGCTTTAAAAACTCCTAAATCAGGCACATCAACGCATACGTCGTCTTGTACCGTTTTAAGAATTCCACGGAACAGGTTCATTTTTCCCACAAACGTTGCCACAAATGATGACGCAGGAAATTCATAAATTTGCTGCGGAGTACCAATTTGTTCAATCTGCCCATCAGCATTTAAAATCGCCATCTGATCCGCAACAGTTAACGCCTCAACTTGATCGTGTGTAACATATACAAAGGTTGTTTTGAGCGTTTCTTGCAAATCCATTAGTTCAATAAGCATTTGCTCACGAAGCTTTACATCAAGCGCCGCAAAGGGTTCATCAAGCAATAATACTTCTGGGTCTGTAATAATCGCCCGAGCAATTGCAACACGTTGTTGCTCGCCGCCTGACAGCTGCTGAATAGAACGGTACATGTGCAATTCAAGACGTACCGCACGGAGTACCTTTACCACTTTTTGTTTAATAAGTTCTCTATCAAGGTCTTTAATGTGCAAACTATATGCAACGTTATCAAAAACGTTCATATGAGGAAATAGTGCATAATTTTGAAACACAGTGCTTACTCTGCGTTTGTAAATAGGCATATTTGTTATGTCTTCATCGCCAAGCATAACAGTACCGCTATCAGGTTGTTGAAACCCGCCAATAATACGTAATACTGTGGTTTTCCCACAGCCACTGGGTCCAAGTACTGCAAAAAATTTTCCCTCAGGTACCGTCAAAGAAAATTTGTTGAGAATAACGTCCCCATCAAACGATTTGCAGATATCTTTTAGGTAAATAGTTTTCATTTACGAGACTTTCTTTCTTTTGCAAAAAAAAGCGGAATTACTACATCTGAAAGCGTACACGGAATAACAACTGCACCAATAAGCATTATAAAAATCACACCCATATGCTGATGCCAATCTTTAAATCCAAAAGAAACCATGTACAATAACGATGCCACTGAACTTACAAAAATATGAGCAAAATGAGACCACAAAGAATAGTAGGTTTGCATTCCATCTTTATGTTGTGCAAGAACCCATCCATTCAACATTCCTATAATAAGAAATGGTAACACGTTAAAAAGCTCAGAAACAAAACATACGTGTAAATCCATTTTTACGCCCAACATCATACCGGCAATATACGGTAAAAAAACATCAGAAAGAACGCAGAAAAAGACGGTGGAAGCACCGCCAATAATAATGCCACGTAGTATGTTTTTTGAAAATCTAAAAAATGTTAGAAGCGCACCAGTTGCAGCAAAGACCACGTGCATAAAATGGAACGTGTGAAAAAGCGTATGCGCACCAGCTTTAACAATCGCTTCTTTTGCGCCAAACGAACAGTAATCAAGGAGCGCAACACCGGCGATACTGAGCGCGATAGAAAATACTGCATATGGAAAATGTATCATCAACTCATCTGAAAGGGATCCACCACCGCAACTTTCTCCGGTTCCATGGCAACCCGAGTGAGCATCTTTTTTTATCATTATATTCCCCCTAAATAACTGGAATTTTTATAATACTATCCAGAATATAGAATGTTTTGGCCAGTAAAGCAAAGAAATCTCTCGCTAAAATGCATGCCCAAACGTCAAAAACCATGCATAGCGACTATCTTCAGGAAACGGTTTACTCCATTTCCACCCGATATCAAAACGTAAAGGACCCAGCGGAGTTTGATAGCGAATTCCAAAACCCGACGCAGCCAATTGTCCGCTTCCCGTACCGAGCACCGAAATATCTTCCACCAATGCCCCAAAATCCTGAAAAAGCACACACCCAAAATCCTGAAAAACAGGAAGTCTAAGCTCAAAATTTGCATTGACCATTGTTCTTCCACCCTGCGGTACTCTTTGGGTAACTCCCGATTCATCTACATACGAACCAAGAGGAGAACAAGCGTCGGGCAAATATCCTCTGATCGAGTTAGCTCCCCCCAAATAAAAACGTTCGGGAGGCATGATTTTCGAAAAGGTTTCCCTAAAAATATGCCCAAAGCGAATGCGTGAGGCACAAGTAATATCATGCTCTTTTACCAGAGGGAAAAACATACCTTGTTCAACAAGAATCCTGATAAGATAAGAACTTTCTCTCAAAGGAAACATCGCTTTAAGAGTCGCGATACTAAACATTCCTTTACGTGGATTAACTTTATCATCAAGCAGATCTATAAACATATTTGGTTCTACAAAAAAGTAGGGAATCTTTTTGCCAATCAAGGTAGTGCCAAAATTGATAGCAGTAGCCAAATCGGTTGAAATATTTTTTGTTTCCATCCACTCAAACCCCACGTTCACCGCGCTGCTTATCCGATCAAACTGCTTACTCATACTTACAAGCGCGCCTTCTTGGGTAACTTCATATAACTTTTTGCGCGACCCATGAGTAAGAGGCTGCGTGTACTTGTTAGCATAGCCTTTAAACATAACCGAAAGCGGCAGATGGAAAAGTGTTGGGCGCTGATAACAAATATCAATTTTACGTTCAAAACGAGTAACGTCAATATCAAGCCATGCTTCGTCTGCCCGCCTTGTAGGATTGCGCCATAATAAGGTTCCCCCCACTTTGTAAGTAGAACCTTTTTTGAGCCCAAAGTTTTTACTCATTTGTTGAAAACCAATGCGAGTTCTTACTTCAAAAGGTTCTTCATCCTGTACCTGCACAACCAGATTGCGGCAGAACGGATCTACCGAAGAACTTTCTGGATATATTCTGATTTGCTTAAAAACATCTGCTGCCTTTAGTCGAGAGTATCCTTCACGAACAAGATCTTTTTTCCACACTTCACCTTCTTTTACTGCAAGGATGTCATGCAGCACTTCAGGCTTAACCGTAGAAAATCCTGCAAGCACTACTTTTCCACAGCGTATCGGCTCCCCTTTATCAACTGTCCAAATAATATGCAGACTATCTTCACGCTCATCAAATGTTGGCTGCACACGCACATACGGAAAACCTTCTTTTTTAAAGTGTTCCAGCAGCCACTTATTTTGCTCTACCACCCTATTTTTATCAAAAGGCACAGAGGTCGCCCCCTTTTTGCCAGCGATAAATGGGGCTTTTCCTTCTAAATATTCATGTCCCGGTATGTCGGCCGAACCTAGAAAGCGTTGCTTACCTTCTTCTATGCTGACTGTAAGACGATAACGCCCTGGCGTCATTTGTTCATAATTTTTCTTTAGAATCTCACAATCCCAACAGCCCTGTTTGCGGTAGTAATCAATGGTCGCATCAACTGCTTTACTTAAATTCTCGGCATCAAAATTCTTTGCTCTTGCAAGCGGATCAAAAAAACGCTGCACAGTTTTGAGGTAAGAATCACGCACACCGCGAAGCACCACTTCCTGAATTGAAATACGGATTCCTTCGGCGATTACAAAATAAATCTCGCCGGCTTGCTCAGGCGTTTCTATAGTAACGTTCCAGAATCCTTTTTTGCGATACGCTTCGGTCATGTCTTGCGCCAACAAGGAAGGAGAAACCAATAATACCGACTCCCCAAACTTAAAAATCATCTCAAAAAGCTGCGACTCTGTAAAAAAATGGTTACCAAAAAAAACAAATGAATGCTTCTCTCCAAGCGTTATAGTAAACAAAAGCTCTACCTGCTTTTTAGAATTTTTAATGTCTTCATGAAATACAAGAGTACTTTTTAGAAAACCTTTTTTACGTAAATAATCTTTTATTTCTTTTGTTTTCTTGGCAATCAACTCTTCATCATATGCGTGTCCCTGCAGACTCTTAAGGAATTTTTCTATGATTTTTTTACGCAGATAATCAAGCGACTCGCCTTGCTGGGTAGTAATTGTGGCCTGACAGCGGTTAATAACAAACTTACTTCCCCTTTTACAGTCCAGCTTAACTTTGACAGTTTTAGTCGGTTCATGATATTCAATTCTGTCTGTTAAGGTAGCGTCTTTATATCCTTGCTGAGTAAATACCTGCTTAAATTTTTCAAGTGATGCTTTATGTTTTTCTTCAGAAAATTCCTCACCCACACGTATCTCGTAATACTGAAGGTATTTTTCTCTATCAAGTGATATGCCAGACAGCGCAATATTAGAAAGAACCCAACGACTTTCAAAAACACACTTAAACTTAACTCCTTCTTGGGTATCTTCAAAAAAAAGGTTAACCCCCTTAAACCGTTTCTTTTTTGAAACAAGCCACAAAAAATGACCAATTTCTGACGAGGTAATCTTCTGACCAGGAAAAAAAGGAATGAGCTTAATAAGCTCAGAAGACGTAAGTTCATTGTCGGTGGAGAAAAAAACTTCTTTAAGCTCAAGATCAGAAATAACCTGTTTTTTAACAAGCGAAAGTATCTCATTTTCACTTAAGCTCAAGTCAACCTTAAATGGCTGCTGGCCATTGACAGAATATGCAAAAAATACCGTTAAAATCGGCATAAAGTGCTTGTACATGCGGTTGAGCTTTCGGTAAAAAAAGGTATACTTTAAAGACAGTCTAACAAGAAAGAAATTAATTGCCCATAGCACGTTTTGGAGGTTTCTATGAAAACAAATCATCTCATTTTCAGCTTGATTTTATGCATTTCACACGTAAAGTTAGGCTTCTCTTCAACTCAAGATATTAATCCTCAGCTTAAAAATCTTGGTGCATCCTTAAGCGCTCTCGGTGCTATTCTAAAACATCTTGAATCTCTTGACGATAGGACACACAGCGAACTACGAGGAGGACCACTATCTTTTAGCGTATGGACCCCAGATAATTTTTTACCAATATTACTAAAGTATTCTCGAAATAAAAAAGTTGTTGCCCTTGGGGAAAAAACAATTAAATTCATCAATTTACAAACCCCAGAAAAACAATCTGCTTTTGGCATCCTCTCATTAAATACTATGGAATCATTTTTAGAAGATAATTTTGATGAGGGAGAAGTAATTTCATATTCTTGTTTAAAAAACAACTCTAATGACCAAAACCAAAGATCTCAAAAATGCGGAGAAAAAATAACTAAGAGAATGAGGGGTAGCCTTCAAATGGCAGTTTCAAGTCAGGCCTTGGGTAAAAAAAATCAACCAATCGATCCGGCAACAAGAAAAAAACCAATGTTACTCAGAGCACTTCTGAACTACACACCCAAACCAAATAGATTCGCTACACCTCTTGAAAAAATTCCTCAAAAGAAGATTAAAAAGAACTTGCTAGTTGAATTTGACCAAGCTGCTTTGAATAAAAGCAATCTTGATCAATCAGATATGACACTTTCAGATTCATTTGATGAAGAAAATCCTCAAGATCAAAGTACTCCTAAAAAAGATAAAGCTAGAAGCCATCTTAACGAAGGATTAAAGTGCCTGACAAAAGATTTTAAAGAAAATTCAGAATTTATACATACTGTTCAAGCAACCAATCCATCTACTAGTCAACGAAATCGAAAGAAAAATCCTAATAACCTAAGCTTTGAAATGCTCCCTGAAATCGATCCGAATCCTCCCTACTGTGTTACTCCTACCGATCCTAGCGATCTTAAATATTTCGATGAACTTAACGCGCAATCAAATAACGAAAAAACAAAAAAAATGTCTAAAACGGTAACTTTCACTACAAGCCTTCCTGAGATTATTGGGCACCAAGAAGAAGAAGAAGAATCTTTTGGTAACTGGGCAGGAATAGATATGTCTTGGGATGAGAGATTTGACGCCAACATGTCCCTTTATTCCGAAGGAGAGACTTCTTCATCAGCAATTCAGACAGAAATAAATCCATCTGGATTATGGGATAGCGCGGATTTAGGTCGTCAAACGCTAGCTACTGGCAAAAATTCGAGCGACACAAGCCATAACGGTTCCAGCAACCAATCATCATCGCATGGATCAAGTTTTGTAAACGTAACAAATCCTAATTCGTTCGTGATGGTAAGTATGCCAAGCACTCTGGGCACCCCAAATACCCCCTTAGATATTTCATCTTTTGTAAACATGTCTAATGAATCTTTTACCGCTAAAAACATAAACAAAATTAAATAGTCATTTAAATAATTTAAATACAACCAACCGAATTAAATTGGAGGTTTTTATGAAGATAAAAAATATCACTTTAAGTCTAATTATATGTATAGCCCAAGCCAGTTCAGTACTATCTGCCGCCCAAACAACAACAAGAGCTGAAGGTGCAACTGCCACCACTCAAGCTCAGACGGCAGCACCGCAAAGACAAATTGTTACTCCAAAAGCTCCTAGCATGCTTTTGCCTCTTTGCCAGGGAGCGACTCTTGGCGTGGCCACCTATGCAACCCTTTTTGCAGCAACACGACACGGTTTACCTTATTTGCAAGATGTCGCACCTTACGGAATTTTACGCACCTTTGTTGACGGAACAGTCAATCTAACTAATACCAATGGATTTGGATTCTTTTGCAAAAGTACTGCAATTCTTGCAGGGGCTTACTGGGGCACCACTTCCTTGGCAAAATCGTACCAAAATCATGGATTTGCATTAGGAAGAGCTCTGACAGCAGAAGAACTAACCATTCAAGAACGATTAACAACAATGAATAGTACCTTAACAAATCTTAAAGCCAGCTCAGATGCAGCAAACAAAAATCTTAAAGATATTGGAAAAGTAGGAGACAGTCTAAAAGCATCAGTAGATAGATTAGTGAACGGTACAAACTTAATGACAAGCACAGTAAGCGGATCACTGCAAGATGTTGCAAAACAATTGAAAACACTTGTCCAACAGTATCGCAACCCTTCCACAGAGCTCCCTGTGCAACAGGCACCCATTGCTGTTGCTTCATCATCTTCACCAGCACTTGCTAGAGAAAAGAACGAAGGAAATCCATTTAACGCAGAATCACTGTGGGACAATCAAAATAAGAAATAAATTACTTACTTCAATTAACAAAGTAATTATAAAATCCTAAAAACAAAAAAGGGGCATTTATTATGCCTCTTTTTTTTGTTAAAACAATTTTTTTACATCTTAAATAAACCAGCTTCTACAAATAACATTCGTTGATTTCCTAAAGAAAAATAACTATACTTTACGGTGCTTAATAATCGTATAGGTATTTTAAACATTTTCAGGGGAAACGCCATGAACCATCGCACTCTTGTGCTCTCTTTTTCATTACTTTCAATGGCAGCTTCGTACGCAAGCGAAGAACTTATCACTAAAGAAGAAAATGATGGGTTTAGTCGCATCACTTCTGACAAACGTGAAGCTGCTACACGAAAAAAACAAAATGCAGAATTTGCTCAAATGTTACTTGAACCAGCTCCATTCGCAGAAGGATATGACGAATTTCAAGCAGCCAAAAAAGCTGCTGCTCTTGCCGCCCTTGCTTTAAGCAATCAAGAAATTGAATTTGATAAAGATGCACAAATTATCAATTTAATAGACGGACGGCTTGAAGACAGCAGCCTTGAAATAATGGACTCTTCTACTGTATCTATGGTAATGGTTTACCGAGTGTTTGATATGGAAGCTGCTGTTTATGAACCAACTTTGGCTCGGCCTGTCAGCCGTTATGATAAAGAAGAAAAACCCTCTGTAGTGGGCACTCAAGATTCAGTACAGAAAATTTCTTCACTACTTGCATCACTTATTGGTGATGAAGGAAAATTACCACTAGTAACTACTCAAGCTCTAGCGGCGCCTCAACAAGAAAAAGCAGAAATTATCGAGCCTGTTAAAGTTATAGAATCTAAAAAATATTATCCTAGTAATTTTTCTAGTACGAACACTTCAAAGGCTCCTAAACTGTTCGAAAATGGTATTGACCCTACGCTTGCTGAAGAAGTGATTGAGAAAAAGAGTTAAGGACAGAAAAAACAGTAGCGAACCTGGATCTCTAAAAATTAAATATTTTAATATTACAAAAGGAGGCGCTAGAAATGCCTCCTTTTTTGTGCTCACTTTTTCAATTTCTTCTCAACGAAAGTAATTACAAACAAAAATCGTTGATTTCTAAATCAAAAAACTTTATTCTTTCCGCTAATAAATAAGCCTACAAAGACAGTATCTTGTAAACTTTAGGAAAGATTTCATGAAGCATCCCTTCTTTTACCTTAGCTTTCTTGTATGTGTTCTTCAATCTCCTACTGGGTGTTATGGCTCTGAAAAATTAGCAACGTGTAAAAACTTAGAAGGATCCGTCTCATCTAGCGAATGGCTCATCTTAGAAAGCCAAGAAAAAGAAGACTCAGAAATCCCCTTTTCCATCGAGAAATCATTACGTAATCTCAGCAAAGAAGTTTTAGAAATTAGAACCACAATAGCTGAGATTAAAGAGGATATGCAAATAATAAAAGATGCTTTAACCACAACGCTTGCAGCGCTCTCTTTAATTGCTAAACAAAGCGGAGTTTTGACAAGAACCTTTGGCACTCGATCCCCAACCCCCACTCCTGAAACACACAAAAAAGCTAATCCTTTCAATGCTACAAATGAGTGGCCGCAAACGCTTTATGGCCAAACCTCTACTAATCCGTTTTCATCCGTTGGAAATCAACAAAAATACCCATAAGCACGCTTTTTAAAAATAAGGACTCATTCTATGAAAAACCTCTCTCTGAAACTACTTACTCTTTTATGCGCTACTCAAGCGTATTTTAACTGTTACAGCGCAGAGCCTAAAGAGCTCGTAATAAGCGAAAGAAAAAGCTCGAAAACTACAACCAATTCCGAAGAAGAAAAATGGGAAGAAATCGGTGGACCTGCCGCACCTAGTACTACAGCTCTTCTTGCAGAAATTTTAGAACTTAAGGCTAGTCAAATGAATGTTGCGAGAAACCAGGCTCTATTGTTTGATCTTTTTACGGCTATGACAAAAGAAACTTTAAGGGGCTTTGAGTCGATCTCTAGAAAATTAGAATTAATGGAAGCTGGACAGATAGCCCTACAAAAAAATATAGGCAAGTCAGAAGAAGAACGCACCCTGGAAAGGGAGCTTTCCTCTTTATTTATTAAAGGGTTTCAGACCGCCGGAAATCGAATGGCCGCGATTGAAGGAAAAATAAATGCTCGGTCCCTGGAAAAAGTTGATCAAGCAACGCAATGGGAAAAAAAAGACACCGAAGAACCCTTTCCTAGTACAATACTTAAGAGAGAAGAAGACCTTTAAACACCTATTTTTACAGTTTCTTAAGGGGGCCACCGCACATATCCCCTTTTTTATGCTCAGAAACCACCCCAATTGATGTTTTTGAAGATACTGCTACACTCAATAAACGTTATTAAAATACTTTCTCATGATCTGTTATGGAGGTATCTGTTATGAAATCGAGTCTATTTTCTCTTAGTATGATAATCGGAATTTTAGCTTCTTCTCAATTGATGTCAGCAGATAGTTCCTCTCTCTTTCAAAAAGAAACAACTCAACTAGTAGGTCTTATTGCGACCTTACAAGTACACAACCTCTCAACACTTTTAAAAGAAAATGCACCAACTGAAAAACTCTCCCCTTATACCCATGAATCAATCATTGAAGCGCTTCCCGTGCTTGACGCACTCTTTGGTCTTGAAAAATTTAAAGATAAAAACACCAGCGCCATGATGGCACCCTTCCCACCTGCTTTGTATTATGCTTTAATGCACATTGAGTGCTCCCAAAACGACAGCGCTAATCAGAAGCTCTTTAAACTCTATAAACTTATGACCTTGAGGCTCTTTGACTCCCTAAGCTTAGTCCTAGAACACATAACACAGGCACTTGATCAACATTCGCTCCCTGTTGAGCTTATCGATTCTGCAATTCTACTTAAAACTTACTTTTCGGAACTACTAGCCCACGATAGTGATTGCGCATGTTCAGCCTATTTACGATAGGTGAGCCTAATTTTTTCTGAAATAAGCCTGAGCAGATCAATCTTTTGCGAATATATTTGCTTTCATGTTACACTTAAAAATGAAGATGGTTATATCTAGGAGGTTTTTCTATGAAAAAATTATTAATTTTAGCACTCGTATTATTAGTCTTACAAGCCTCTTATGGTTTAGAATTTCTTGGTAATCGCCAAGAAAAACTCCCGCTTATTGGTGGACATACAATACAAAATATTCCCCTAACAGCAAGAGATAAAGCTCTTATGTATCAAACAGCTTTCTTAACAGGAATAGCTTCGTATCTAGCTCTTAATAATGGTCTGAATATACAACCAGGAACCTCCTGGGGAAGCTCATTATGGTTAGGGTCACTTTCTTCTTATCTTGGAGGATGCCTTGCTTATAACAATAGCGCCCATGCAAAAATTAAAGAAGTCTCTCATTCTTTGCAAAGCATTAAAAAAGAAGCCCTTGAAGTAATAAGCACCATTTATGAAAAAATAAACCAATCATCGCCCCTCAAGCGTCAGAGCTCAATTTTTGACCTTGATGAACTACAAAAAGCATTTGTAGGAAAATCACCTGCTATAATAACTCCAAATACTGCAGTGTCTGTAATAAAAACTCTAGAGCATTATCAAGATATCCTTAAAAAAGCCCTTACTAAAATAAAAGGCCAGGATCTTTTAACCCTTAAAAATGAATCACTAGAAGCTCTCCTTACTGGAACTTCAGAAAAAGTTGCCGCTGTTAAAAAATATTTAGAGACAAAGCAAATGGAACTTAACAATTCAGAAGACGATGATAATACTTTATCATCGGAAGATGATGAACATTCCCGTCGTAGCACACCGCCTAATTCTCCGACTACGCAACGATTAACAGCTGAATCTTTAAAAGAATTAAATGCTAAAACGGGGACGACAAAAATTGAACAAAAAAAAGATGAAGACTCACAAAGTGAATCTTCATACCACTCTGCAAAAAGCACTCTAAAAGACCACTATACGTTTATTGGCAAACGGTTAAAGGCTCCAGTTCGACGCGTAAAATCGATTAAAAAAGCTATCAAGTCACTCACAGGCAATCAAGACGTCTTTTTAAACGATGTATTGCCCACAATCCAAAAACAGCGCTAAACATACTCAGCATCACCACACACTTCCAATAAGGCAAATAACCTGTTTGCCCCAAAACTGCTGCGCGCATTCCTTCAAGAACATATATAATCGGATTACAGAGCATCCATCTTGCAAATGCAGGAGACGCTTTGTATGCAACTTCCCAACTATTATTAAATCCACCAATCCACCACAACGGAAGTAAAATCCGCATCCATACTTTGCGAACTTCTCCCACGTTATTCATAAAGCTTGCAGCCCACAAACCAAAAAATCCAAAGAAGATATTTCCAATAAGTAGAATAAGAGCTGTCTTTGGCAATGATATCTGGGAAAGCACAAACCCTTTGCCATAATAAATTACAGTTGCGCCCACAGGCAACATCAATAGAGAAACTGAGATTGATCGGTACGCGTTAGTTAGTGCAATTTTTAGAAAAATAACCCACTGCGGAACAGGAAGAATAAGATCATACTGAATTGATTGATCTCCTGTAATATCTGCCACCAAAATGGTGGCATTGGGAATGATATCAAAAAATCCCCAACTAATTACCGCACCGGGTAAAAAAAACATACAAAAATCATCTTGAATACCCATCTTGGGTAAAAAAAACATAAGGGGAATAAGGACCGCAGTAAGCCAACAAAGACTATTTATAACCGAACCAAAGTACTGTGACCTAAACACCAGTACGTCTTTATAAAAAAGCACCCATGATGTAGAAAGAGTAGAACGGAAATCAATGTAATTCATCTATCACTCCGGGCTTATATTAAACACAATCAAGACGACGCATTAGCAATCGTATGCCTATCAGACCAACAATGGCTGTATACAGGGTAACCACAGCGACACACATCCAGAAAGGCAAATACCCTTCTTGCCCCAAAATACTGGCACGTACTCCTTCTAAAATCCAAACAAGAGGATTTAAAAGATTCACGTACGCAATGTAAGGATTTACTTTATACAAAACAGACCACGAAAACTGATAGCCACCCAACCACCACAAAGGGTAGATAAACCGCATCCATACGTTACTCATGGTATAAAGCGATTCAACTTGCACTGCAATCAAAAGTGAAAGAAATCCATAAAACAAATGCGCGAGAGTAAAGATAATAAAAAATTTGCCGTACGACATTGCATCTAAAGGAAATCTACTTTGTAAAAGCAATTTTGATATAGGAAGAAAACATCCTGCCACTGTCAGCGCCTGCAGCGCATTGCTGAGTGCAATTCGAACAAATACTGCCCATTGAGGTAAAGGTAGCGTGAGGTAATAAGAAAGAGAACGCTCTCCTTCAAGATCTGCTATAAAACGAGATACATTTTCTGTCACTTCAAAAAAACCGACCGTTGCAGCTGTGCCGATACACATAAAAACTGCGTAATTTGCAAGGCCGGCCTGAGGCATAATATATTCAAAAATAAGAAGCGTTAAAACGCACCAAATGATCGCATTGATAAAGCGGTCTTTCCACATAGGAATAAAAACTGCCATATCCCGCCACATCAGCGCACCAAATGTTTGAAATGCTAACATCATTATAAGCCCTTCCTAACACATACCCGGTTGATCGCAATCTGTCACAAGCTTTACAAAAACATCTTCAAGATTTTTTTGGCCGTGAACATTCTTTAAATTTTCAGGAGTATCAACTAAACGAATAACCCCTTTATCAAGAACGCAGACACGGTCAGCAAGTTGCTCTGCCTCATCTAAATAATGGGTGGTTAAAAGAACCGTTACATTATCGTTGCGCAAACTTTTAATAACTTCCCAAATGTCACGACGTACGTGAGGGTCAAGCCCTACCGTGGGTTCATCAAGAATTACCAACTGCGGATTGTGCATTAGGGTACGCGCAAGTAAAAAGCGCTGTTTGTACCCACCAGACAAAATAGAAGCCTTTGAACCTGAATATTTATCCAACCCAAATCGTTTAAGTAGATATGCAACACGCTCTTTAATAAGCTCTTGCGACATACAAAAATAACGACCAGTAAACCATAAATTTTCTTCAATGGTTAACATCATATCGATATTAGGCTTTTGGGGACAGAATCCTATCATGCGGCGGTACGCAACAACATCTTCATAAATAGATACACCGTTACGCGTTATGTCCCCAGTTGTTGGCGGATTAAGTGTCGCAATAATAGAAGAGAGAGTCGTTTTACCAGCACCGTTGACGCCAAGAAGCCCAAAAATTTCACCTTCATAAATTTCCAGTGAAACGCCCTTTAAAGCGTGAATCTCTCGTATACCATCGTTAAATTTTTTGGTAACGCCGCAAATATTAAGAAGCTGTTTTTTATTCATATAAAATCCCCTTTGACCGCACCGGTAGAATCGTCTACTTCGGCCCAACGTATACCGCTACTTTCTTTAACGCCCCGCAATAAAAACAAAATAGCGTATAAAATAACATAACTCGAAAGTATTCCCTCAGGACCTACTACTTTTGAAAAGTACCTGTGTGAAAGAGATTCAACTCTAAAATAAAAATTTTCTCAGACAGTTTCTCTATTTTACCAGAGCTGCCGCGACACGCAAGCGAAAATAAGAAATAACAGCTATTTATTCAATAACTCTAAAAACACCTCTGTAATCTCTATCCTTCATAAACGGCTCAACTTCCAAATTGTCTATTAACTTTTCTGAAACACCTTTATGAAGTGCATCAATAAACATGTCGACATTGTCCCGATTACCGCACGCAACAACACGAACCTTGGTATCAGAAATTGCTTGAACCATTCCCTCAAGAGCACATTCTTGTGCGTATTTTTTAACCAATGCATGAAGAGACTCTTTTTGTCCTTCAATGATAATCATAATACGAATACATTGATTCATTCTACTGTTCTCCTTTTTTAGAACTAAAGACAAAATATCAGCGATTACACTATCAAAAGGATATTTGCTTTGTCAAAGTCTGTGTAATGCCCCGCGCGAGCAGTGGCGTTCCATCGTTTACTTTAAACTATTTATTTTTTTATATTCAAAGTCTTTAGGTGCCCTACGCGGGCAAGCGGTAGAGAGATGGTGTCTTTTTAAAATCATCCTCTATTTCTTTAAAATATTTTTATCTCCATCAAAATCTCTCTGGCACTTTGCGTGCTGCACTAACGGGGGTTCCCGATCTAACCCCCCTAGGACCCCCATCTCCTTTAAATACACGCATATCTTCCTACCAGAAGAACTGTTACGCAGTTTTATCTTCGCAAGATATGCGAATAAGGCACTTCGCTTTATAGATTATGAGCTTGCTTTAAAAAAATTTGCATAGTAGTCTCTGCCGGATTTAAAACAATGATCTGGAGAGAGAATGAAGATAATTTTAAAAGCTATTTTATCCCTTTGTTTAGCTACTTTTTTGCCACTTTATGGCGAATGCCACTTTGAACTTGGCGGAATTCTTGTGAGCATTCCTGATGGCGCCAAAACTGTACGTGATTGTTTTGTCGGAGTAGCCGATTATTCGGGCACATGGCAATGGACTTCTTTTGATAATGCACTGAGTAGATGTCGTGGTGGTAAAACTGCACAGCGTAGTTTGGGGGGAGGTGCATACCTTTCTATCACCGTTGGTGAAAACTATGATCCGTATGAAATGGACAGACTGCGATGGCTGCAGAGCTTTGAA
>Ga0105050_10002354_pt1 | contig 27209 bp, 31 predicted proteins | sample FRY01_FD_78088 | JGI IMG/M metagenome (GOLD analysis project Ga0105050, IMG submission 78088) | Freshwater microbial communities from Lake Fryxell liftoff mats and glacier meltwater in Antarctica - FRY-01 | ecosystem: Environmental > Aquatic > Freshwater > Ice > Glacier meltwater ...
CATCACGCCGCCCATGGTCTCGATGCCCAAGCTCAGCGGTGTCACGTCGAGCAGCAGCACGTCTTTGCGGTCACCGCTCAACACCTGGCCCTGAATCGCCGCGCCCACGGCCACAGCTTCGTCGGGGTTCACGTCTTTGCGTGGCTCCTTGCCGAAGAACTCTTTCACCTTCTCTTGCACCTTGGGCATGCGGGTCATGCCGCCAACCATGATCACGTCATGGATGTCAGAAACGCTGATACCTGCATCCTTGATGGCGGTGCGGCAGGGCGCAATCGTGCGCTCTACCAACTCTTCCACCAGGGCCTCCAGCTTGGCTCGGGTGAACTTGATGTTCAGGTGCTTCGGGCCCGAGGCATCGGCGGTGATGTAGGGCAGATTGAAGTCGGTAGAGACCGACGACGACAGTTCGATCTTGGCTTTTTCGGCGGCTTCCTTCAGGCGCTGCAGGGCCAAGACGTCTTTGGTCAGGTCAACACCTTGCTCTTTTTTGAACTCGGTGACGATGTAATCGATGATGCGCTGGTCAAAGTCTTCGCCACCCAGGAAGGTGTCGCCGTTGGTGGACAACACCTCGAACTGCTTCTCGCCATCGACATCGGCGATTTCGATGATGGAGACGTCAAAGGTGCCGCCACCCAGGTCATAAACCGCGATCTTGCGGTCGCCCTTTTCCTGCTTGTCCAGGCCGAAGGCCAGGGCCGCAGCGGTGGGCTCGTTGATGATGCGTTTGACGTCGAGGCCGGCAATGCGGCCGGCGTCTTTGGTCGCTTGGCGCTGGGCGTCGTTGAAGTAGGCCGGCACGGTAATCACGGCCTCTGTGACAGGCTCGCCCAGGTAATCCTCGGCAGTTTTTTTCATTTTGCGCAGAATGTCGGCGCTGACCTGCTGGGCTGAGAGCTGCTTGCCGCGCACTTCCACCCAGGCGTCGCCGTTGTCGGCTGCCACGATGGAATAGGGCATCAACTTGATGTCTTTCTGGACTTCCTTCTCGCCGAACTTGCGCCCGATCAGGCGCTTGATCGCGTAGAGCGTGTTCTTGGGGTTGGTCACCGCCTGGCGCTTGGCGCTGGCGCCCACCAACACCTCACCATCTTCCTGGTAAGCGACGATAGACGGCGTGGTGCGAGCACCCTCCGAGTTCTCGATCACCTTGGTGGTGTTGCCTTCCATGATGGACACGCACGAGTTGGTGGTGCCCAGGTCAATGCCAATGATTTTTCCCATTTTCTGCTCCGGTAGATCGATTTGAAAAGTGTTTTAAAAGGTTGCATCCCTGCTGCGGCCCAGTTGTGGCGGGCCAGCGGGTTTTCAAGGGGGGGGTCGCTTGCGCTGCGGCTTATTTCGGCGCCGTGACCATCACCAGCGCCGGGCGCAGCACACGCTCGGCGATCAGGTAGCCTTTTTGCAACACGGTCACCACCGTGTTGGGTTCTTGGTCGGCTGGCGCCACGCTGATAGCCTGGTGCTGGTGGGGGTCGAACTTGGCGCCAATGGCCGGATCAATCTGCACCACCTTGTGCCGCTCCAGCGCGCTTTTGAGTTGGTTGAGCGTGGCCTCTGAGCCTTCGCGCAGTTGCTCGCGGGTTGCTTCTGGGATGGCCAGACCGGCCTCCAGACTGTCGGCTACCACCAGCATGCTGGCTGCAAAGCTTTCCACCGCGAATTTGCGCGCCTTGCTCATGTCTTCTTCGGCGCGGCGGCGGGTGTTTTCGGCCTCGGCCTTGGCCCGCAAAAACTGCTCGGCCAGATCGGCATTTTTTATCTTGAGCTCGCTGACCTCGTTGGTCAGGGTGGTGAGCGTATCGACCTCGGCAAACGCGGCGGCAGCCAGATTTTCCTCTGGCGAGAAGGGCACCTGGCCGGTGGGCTCGGGCTCGAAGCCGGCGGGGTGGTTGGGAGGCGTCTGGCTCATAAAGTCGTATTCCTGATTGAGAAAAAAGCGGTATTGTTTGTTGCCATGCCGCTCATGTGGGTTCGTGGGCATGGTTTTCAAGGGATCGAGCGGGCTGGGGCGCGAGCGCCTGGTGGAGATGATGCGTCTGCACAGAAGTCAACTTGCAGAGGCTATTTCGCCACAGCCCAATGGGGGTTGAAACCCGGTGTGCTCAATGCCAGCGGTGGGCTTCTGGTGGCTGGCACCCGTTGCGTCATGCTGGCTGCCGATTCTATGGCTCGGCTGGCGAGCGCTCGACCGGAATCCTTTCCATCTGCAAAGAGAGAGTGCCGGCTGTGCGTCGGTGTGGGCACGCAGTGTCGGACCTTGGTGCCGAGTCTGTGGCAACCAGGGCAGCCGCAGGCGAGTCAGACGGCGTTGCGGTGGCTGGCGACGCCGTCGAGCGTTTGAGCCGACGCGGTGGGCTGGTTCGCGGATGCGCGGGCACTGGACTGCTGCTTTGCCCAGCGATTGGCAAAAAGTGGCACATCGGTTATGCGTCGAGCCAGGTCGGCGCCCTGCTCGGTGAGACGATAGCCCTCGCGGCCATGGCCCACCAGTCGGGCCGCGCGCAGCTGCTTGAGGCGGGTATTGAGGGTGTTGGGTGTCACGCCGCCCACGCTGTCTTGTAGCAGACGAAAGGTCTGCGGGTGGCCGTCGGACAGGGCCCAGACCACGCGCATGGCGTAGCGCGATTCCAGCAGATCGAACAGCTCGAGCACGGCGGTGTTGTCTTTGGCAGCCATTTTTTGGTTCCTCTTGATCGGCCAGCGCGCTCAGGTGGCGCACGGTAGCGAGCGGCTTGGCTGGCTGGAAACCGCCCCAGGTGGACAGGCTGGACTTCATCATGCCCGCAGCGCTCCGGCTGTCCGCATGGGATTTACCCGCAGGCGGTCCTGCTGGCGGGGGCAGGGTGATCCGGCTCTGGCCGACCCAGCGCTGGTGCGTGTTGCGCTGGATGGCGAGATCGCTCACCACAATGTGCTCCTCAGTGCGCATCAAAGCCAGGCAAACAAGCGCCTGCTTGTCTGGGTGTCTGCGCGTCGCGCGAGGTGGCTCGTGTCGCGCTTGACACCGCCTGACCGGAGAGACCGGTTCACCAAAAATCGCATAACTGAAAGTCTCTCCACTCACTGGCGCTGACAACCCTGTCCATGCACAGTCAACGGCTGTAGAAAGTCGGTACAGCGCCAGGCACTTTTTATCTTGCGTTGGCTCGCCACCCGGGCTAAACGATTCTCAAAACAGGAGACAAACCATGACTTTTTTCAAACGCCGCACCACCCTGCTGGCCCTGGGCGCGGTTGCTGCAGCCACCATCAGCGGCTCGGCCTTGGCCCAGACCGTGACCCTGCGCTTGCACCAGTTCCTGCCGCCGCAAGCCACCATTCCCGCCAAGGCGTTGATTCCATGGGCGCAGAAGGTCGAGGCCGACTCGGGCGGCAGGCTCAAGGTGCAGTTGTTCCATGCCATGCAACTCGGTGGCGCGCCGCCGCAGCTTTTCGACCAGGCCAAAGACGGCATCGCCGACCTGACCTGGACGGTGCTGGGCTACACCCCAGGGCGTTTCAACAAGTCCGAGGTGTTTGAACTGCCTTTTATGAGCGGTTCTGCCGAAGAGTCCTCGCGTGCCTTTCAGGAGTACGTGGAGAAGTACGCAGCCGACGAATTCAAGGACGTGAAGCTGATCGCGGTGCACACCCATGGCCCCGGCCTGCTTCACACCAAGACACCTGTGACCGGTTTGGAAAGCCTGCGCGGTATGAAGGTGCGAGGGGGCTCGCGCACGATCACCAACATGCTGGGCAAGCTGGGTGCGACCCCGGTCGGCCTGCCGGTGCCTGCGGTGACGGAAGCGCTGTCCAAAGGGGTGATCGATGGTGCCACCATTCCCTGGGAGGTCACGCCCGCGCTCAAGGTGAGCGAGCTGGTGAGGAACCACACCACCTTTGCCGGCAAGCAAGGCCTGTACACCCAAACCTTTGCGTTCTCGATGAACCGCGCCGCTTATGACAAGCTGCCGCCCGACCTGAAGGCCGTGATCGACAAGAACTCGGGCATTGAAACCGCTGCCATGTTTGGCCGCGTGATGGACGAAGGCGACAAGGTTGGTCGCGCGATTGCCGAGAAAGCGGGCAACAACATCGTGGCGCTGGACACAGCCGAAACGCTGCGCTGGAGGCGCACCGCAGCCACGGTGGAAACCGAGTGGATCGCCGAAATGAAGGGCAAGAACATCGACGGCGCCAAGCTGGTGGCACAAGCGCGTGCGTTGATCAGCAAGAACGCCAAGTAAAAAGACAGCTTCGCAAAAGCCGTTTCACACCAGTGAGGCGGTCTTTTTGCGTGGATCTGGTTTGGCCAAAGCCTTGCACTGTTGGGGGACAATGCGGGTCTGAATCCTTGCTCCGTTCTTGAAAGTACGCCGAATGATCAATTGGATTTACCGCCTCGCGCGCTGGACCGCCCTGGTGGGTGGCGTGGTGCTGGTGGCGCTGGTGCTGATGGTGGTGGCCAGCGTGGTCGGGCGCGCGCTGATTGGCGTGGGGTTGGGCCCGGTGCCCGGCGACTTCGAGCTGGTTGAGCTGGGTGTGGGCATTGCGGTGTTCTTTTTTTTGCCCTGGTGTTACCTCAGTGGCGGCCACGCCACGGTAGACCTGCTCTACATGCACACGCCTCAATGGGCACAGCGCGGTATCGACACGGTGAGTGACCTGCTGATGTTGCTGGTTTGGCTGGTGCTGACCTGGAAACTTTGGGAAGGCACGCTGGAGAAGCGCGAGTACCTGGAAACCACTTTCATCCTGCAAATGCCGGTTTGGTGGGCCTATGCGTTCTGCCTGGCCGGTGCGGTGATCGGCTGCCTCGCCTACATCGCCAAAACACTGACGCAGCTGGGTCTTGCCTCGCCACCCAAAGGCTCTCAGCTGGATGCGCACGCCGGGCACTGAATCGACTCGCTGATCTTCGCCCTCCCGCTTCCCCATTTGCCACAGGCAGTTTTGTATTCATGAGCAACATCGAACTCGCCCTCTGGTCCTTCCCGTTGCTGCTGTTTCTCATCTTTATTCGCATCCCCATCGGGCTGACGATGTTCGCGGTGGGCCTGGGCGGCGCCTGGGTTGTTTATGGCTCTTACATGCCGATCCTGAGCCAGCTCAAGCAGGTGACGTTCAGCACCTTCTCCAGCTACTCGCTGTCGGTGATTCCGCTGTTTTTGCTGATAGACCAGTTCGCAGCGCTCGGCGGCTTGTCGCAGGCGCTGTTCAAAGCGGCTGAGGCCTGGATCGGGCATCGCAAGGGCGGGGTGGCAATGGCGGCGGTGGGTGCTTGCGCCGGCTTCGGCGCCATTTGTGGTTCGTCGCTGGCGACTGCCGCCACCATGGGTCAGGTGGCGCTGCCGGAGCTCAAACGCGCCGGTTACGCCGGCGGTATTTCCACGGCCTGTCTGGCTGCCGGCGGTACGCTGGGCATCCTGATCCCACCCTCGGTGGTGCTGGTGATCTACGCCATTCTGACCGAGCAAAACATCGCCAAGCTGTTCCTGGCGGCCTTCGTGCCCGGCCTGCTGGCTGCTCTGGGCTACATGGTGGTGATCGCGATTTACGCCCGCCTCAAGCCAGAAGACGTGGGCAGCCTGCCGCCCATGCCCATGAAAGACCGTATCGCCGCCACCATCAAGGTGTGGCCAGTGATGGTGATTTTTTTGGTGGTTGTGGGCGGCATTTACAGTGGCCTGTTCACCCCCACCGAGGGCGCGGCCATCGGCGCTTTTGGCACCGGCCTTTCAGCCTGGTTCAGCGGCGGCCTGAGCCGCAAGACCTTGCTTGCAGCCATCCTCGGCACCGCTGTGGCGACCGGCATGATTTTCATGATCGTGCTGGGCGCTGGCGTCTACAACACCTTCCTTGCGCTGTCACAGCTGCCCCAGGTTGCGGCCAACTCAGTGGCCGATTGGGGTGTGAGCCCGATGGTGGTGCTGGTGGTGATCCTGCTGCTGTATGTGGGCCTGGGTTGCTTCATGGATTCGCTGTCCATGATCCTGCTCACCATTCCGGTGTTTTTTCCCATCGTCAGTGCGCTCGATTTCGGTCTGCCACCCGAGGAGTTCGCGATCTGGTTCGGCATCCTGGTGCTGATCGTGGTGGAGGTCGGGCTGATCACGCCGCCGGTGGGCATGAATTTGTTCGTCATCAATTCGCTGGCCAGGGACACGCCGATTGCCCAGACCTATCGCGCCATCCTGCCATTTGTGGCGAGCGACTTTGTGCGCACCGCGATTCTGGTGGCGTTCCCCGGCATCACCCTGTTTGTGCTGCGGCTGTGAACCCGGTTGAACAGGCGCCTGCCGCGATTTCAATCGGCCTGCTTGGCTTGGCTTGGCAGCCGTGAGCGCATTTTTGCGCAGGCTGCGTTGACAACGGCGATTGGGTCGCGCGTTGCCGGTGTGGTGGCTGCGTCCTGGAACACGCAGGCGTTTCTTGCCAAGATGCCGCAAGCGGCGGTGAAACGCCTGAACAAGGCTGCCTGGGCCATGCTGACCAAATCCAATCTGCGCAAGAAACCGGTCGGCCTCAAGCTCGATCCGCACGCCAGCATGCGCCAGCACACGCGAGCAGACTGTTGAGCGGCTGGGCTGCGACATCCGCTGGTGGTGCGCGGTGACTGAGCCTGCAGACGTCCAGAAACAGCGAGTCTGCGGTGGGTATTGCCCGCGTGATGCGCAGGGAGCTGCTGGGCGGTCGATGGCACCGTTCCTTACACCGCGTCCATCACCGCACGCAGAAATTGCTGGGTGCGCTCGTTTTGCGGGTTCTCGAACAAGGCCCGAGCTGGTCCCTGTTCCTCAATGCGGCCTGCGTGAAAGAAGCACACGCGGTCGGCAAACTCGCGCGCAAAGCCCATCTGGTGCGTCACCATCAGCATGGTGAGCTGGTGTTCCTGTCCCAAGCTGCGGATCACGGCCAGCACCTCGCCACAGAGTTCGGGGTCGAGCGCCGAGGTCACCTCGTCAAACAGCATCACCTTGGGCCGCATCGCCAGCGCGCGCGCAATGGCTACCCGCTGCTGCTGGCCGCCCGAGAGCTGCGACGGGTAGTGGTCGAGCTTGTCGGCAAGACCCACCTGGGCCAGCAGATCCGACGCGCGGGCGTGCGCCTCACCCTTGCTCATGCCCAGCACGGTCTGCGGCGCTTCCATGCAGTTTTTCAGCGCTGTCATGTGCGGGAACAGGTTGAAGTGCTGGAACACCATGCCGATGTGGCCGCGCATGCGCTTTAGGTGGGCGGCATTGGCACGCACCAGTTTGTCCCCCTGCGGCATGTGGGTGAGCGGTTCGCCGTCGATCGAGATCAGGCCACTGTCGATCGTCTCCAGCGTCATCAACATGCGCAGCACGGTGGTCTTGCCAGACCCTGAAGGACCGATGATCGCCACCTTTTCGTGCGCCGCCACGGCCAGATCCAATTGGTCCAGCACGGTCAGAGGCCCGTAGCATTTGGTGACTTTCTCAAAATGCACCAGCGGCGGTTCTGCAATAACGGTATTGGTCTCGTTGTCGGGGGCGTGTTCGTTCATATACGGCGGCCAGGGCTGGCATTGAGGTGGCGCTCCAGGCGGCGGATCAGCGCGGCCGAGACCAGGCTGAAGACCAGGAAAAAAGCGCCTACCAGGGTGATGGGTTCTACGTAGCGAAATGTCTCCGAGCCGAGGATCTTGGCGGTTTGCATCAGCTCCAGCACCGCAATCACCGACAGCAGCGGCGTCTCCTTGAACAGGGCCACCAGGTAGTTGCCCAGGGCGGGCACCACCGGTGGGATCGCCTGCGGCAGGATCACGTTTTTGAATGTGCTCCAGGTTGAGAGGTTGAGCGCGATGCTGGCTTCCCACTGGCCTTTCGGCACATTGGCCAGACCGGCGCGGTAGACCTCTGAGCAGTAGGCCCCGTAGTGCAGCCCGAGCGCGATCACGCCAGTGACCATGGCGCTCATGGTCAGCCCGAACTCGGGCATCACATAGTAGAGAAAAAAGATCTGGATCAAGAGCGGCGTGGAGCGGATGAACTCCACCACACCACCCACCGTCCAGCGCAGCCACATGGGCCCGGCCATGCGCCCGATCGCAAACAGCAGGCCCACCGTGAGCGCCACCACAAAGCCCATCAGCGTGGCTTTGACGGTGATGATCGATGCCTCGGCGAGCAGCGGAAACGCCTCCCAGGCATAGCCCCAGTCCCAGACTTTGCTCATCCGACCCTCCCGCGTCGCAAGCCGCGCGCAGCGCGGGCTTCCAGCGCGCGCATGGCCACTGTGATCAACAGCGACAGCGCCAGGTAGATCAGCAGCACGCTGGCGAACACCTCGGCGGTGCGCAGCGTGTTCTGGTTGATCTGCTGCGCCTTGAAGGCCAGATCGGACAGCGTGATCAGCGACACCAGCGAGGTGGCTTTGAGCAGTTCGATGAACAGATTGCCCCAGGGCGGGATCATGGCCACGAAGGCCTGCGGCAGGATGATGCAGCGCAGCGCCTGCGCGCGTGTCAGGTTGAGCGCTGTGGCTGCCTCCCACTGGCCGCGACCGACCGAGCCGATGGCGCCGCGCACCACCTCGGCGCCATAAGCGCCAATGTTCAGGCCCAGCGCGGCGATGCCCACCACCAGTGGCGAGAGCGTGAGGCCGAAATGGGGCAGTACAAAGAACAACCAGAACAGCTGCACCAGCGCCGAGGTTCCGCGAAACACCTCGACGTAGGTGGAGGCAAACCAGCGCAGTGGCTTTGGGCCATACAGCCGTGCCAGCGCCGCGCCGAACGCGGCCACCACCGCCACCACCGCGCCGCCTGCGGTCACCTGCACCGTGACAATCACGCCGCGCAACAGCTCGGGCAGGAAGTCACGCAGGCTGGAGAAGCCGGTGACCCACAGGCCAGCGCCGAAGCACAGGATGGCCACGACCAGCGTCGCTGAATGGGTCGAGCGCAAGCGTCGGCCTTTTCAGCGAACGCTTATTCGCCCGCGCAGTGCTGGGCGGCGGTTTTCTCGGGCATGTTGGAGGCGTCGAAACCGAATACGGTCACCATCTTCAGGTGCTCGGGTGTGCCGAGGAATTTCGCAAGTTCGGTGTTGACCGCATCGCGCAGGCTGGTGTCTGCCAGACGGAAACCGAACGAGCCTTCGCCCTTGTACTTTTTGCCGTTGTGCTCGAAGGTGAACGGCTCGGCGCGCTCGATGCCATCGTCCTTGCTGGCCAGATCTTTGGCTGTGAGCGAGGTGAAAGCAGCGGCAGAGGCGCGACCGGCTTTCACTGTCGCCACCGAGGCGGCGAAGTTGGGCACGGTGACTTCTTGCGAGCGCTTCATGCCGGCCAGACGACCGTGTTCGATCTCGGCGGTGCCAGCCACAAACGCGATTTTCAGGTTCTTTTTCACCGCGTCGTTGTAGTTGGTGATGCCGTCGGGGTTGCCGGTTTTCACCACGAACGCCTCGCCAATACCATAGGTCGGATTGGCAAACAGCACCTGCTCGCAGCGCTTGGGCGTGATGTACATCGAGGCCACGATGGCATCAAAACGCCCAGCTTTCAGGCCCGGAATCAGCGCGCCCCATTCGGTCAGCACACCATCGACGGCGTTGACGCCGAGCTGCTTCATCACATGGCGGAACACGGTGGGCGATTCGCCATTGAGCTTGCCGTCTGACGTGGCGAAGGCGTAGGGCGCCTCGTTGGCAAAGCCGACGCGGACATAGCCCTGTTTCTGGATTCGCTCCAGCGTGGTTTCGGCCATGGCCAGGCCGCTGCCGAGCAGGGCGCTGGCACCGAGCATGCCGGCGATGACGCGGCGGTTAAGGCTGAGGCTGAGGTTGAGTTGTCGCATGGGATCTCCTTGGGTCGTTGTTTTGCATGGTGCCTTGGATGCTGCGCTGGCGCATCTGCCGTGGATTTGCTTATTGGCCCGGCAGCCCCAGCGGCGCAAAGTCGTGGCGCTCGGCGATGTAGTTGGGCCTTGGCGCCAAGCCGCAGAACGGCGCCACCGGTGTGTTTTCCACGCTGTTGTAGACCACGAACACGTTGGAACGCGGCATCGGCGTGATGTTCGAATTTGAGCCGTGCATCGTGTTGCACTCGAAGAAGGTGACCGAACCGGCTGGGCCCCGGGGCGCGGTGATACCGAATTCGTGTACCAGCTGGGTCAGGCTGGCGTCGTCGGGCACACCGATCTCTTGGCGCTTGAGCGAAGCGCGGTAGTTGTCTTCGGGCGTGGCGCCCACGCAGGACACAAAGCGGTGGTGCGAGCCGGGGATCAGCATCAGCGGGCCGTTGTGTTCGGTGTTGGGCGTGAGGCTGATCGAGCAGCTCACCATGCGCATCGCTGGTATGCCGTCTTCCACATGCCAGGTCTCGAAATCCGAATGCCAGAAAAATTCCTTGCCCCGAAAACCGTTCTTGTAGTTGATGCGCGACTGGTGGATATACACCTCACTGCCAAGCAGCTGGCGCGCAATCGCCACCAAGCGCGGGTGCCGACACAGGGCCTGCAACACCTCGCTGCTCTGGTGCACCGCAAAGATGGAGCGCAGTTCGCGGCTCTGGGGTTCGATCACCGCCTCGGGCGTGTCTTTGGCCGCCTCGTCGCTGCGCAAGCGGTGCAGCTCTGCCAAGCCAACCGCAAGCTCGGTGGGGCTGAACAGCTGGTCCAAATTCAGGTATCCGTTGTCTTGGTAGAAGCCGAGCTGGCCCGCGTCCAGCGGACCGGTCTCGGCGCGGCCGTGCACCACCGGGTCGAGCCGGTTGGTGATACTGGCGCGGGGGGCGTGACGCGAGCGGTAGCGGTCGGGTACGGTGGCGTGTGGCTTGCCACTGGCCTGCTGTTTTAGGGTGGTTTCTGTCATGGTTCTGTTCCTTTTTTGTTGGCGCCCGGCTCAGTCAACCAGCGCGTAGGCGCCGGATTCGTCGTGTACCTCTTTGCCGGTGATCGGCGGGTTGAACACGCAGACCATGCGCATGTGCGTGCCCTTGTTGGCGCGCAGGATGTGGTGGTCGTGCTGGTTGAGTGCGTAAATCGAGCCCACGCTGAGCGGGTATGTCTGGCCGGTGGCCAGATCCGTGATTTCGCCTGCACCTTCGGTGAGGTACACGGTTTCCAGGTGGTTTTTGTAGTGCATGTCGAGCTCGGCACCGGCCTTGATCACGGTGTCGTGTACCGAGTAGCCCATGCCCGCGTCTTTCAGGATCAGGCGCCGGCTGGTCCAGCCGTTGGTGTCCACATCGGATTCGGTACCGAGGATCTGGTCGAGGTGTTTGACGATCATGTTGTTTTCCTGTTTTCTTGTTTTTCGTTTGTTGGAGGTTTGCCCACTCAGACCGAAATGAGCGCAATGTCAGCGGTCTCGGCCGTCTCGGCCGTCTCGGCCGTCTCGGCTGTCTCGGCTGTCTCGGCCGTCTTTGCTGTCTCGATGGTTTGAGCGCTTTTTGCGGTGTGGTGGCTTGTGCCGTGCCCGGCGTTGCGCTGGAGCACCATGGCCAGGCTTTTTTCGATCGTGTCGAGGCCGAGCGTGAGGTCTTCTTCGCTGATGGTTAGGCTGGGCAGCAGCTTGAGCACCTGGTCTTGCATGCCAGCGGTCTCGACCACCATGCCGGCGTCGAAACAGGCTTGTGACACCTGGTTGGCCAGTGTTATGTCTTCAAACGCCACACCGTAGATCAAGCCGCGACCGCGCACCTCGGCTTTCACGCCCAGGCGCTCGACCATGGCGAGCAACCGTTCCTTGACGATCTTGCTTTTGTGCATCACTGCCATTTCCAGCCCGTTGTTTTCCCAATAGTCGAGCGCTTTGGTGGCGGTGATGAAGCCGGGTGCGTGGCCACGGAAGGTGCCGTTGTGCTCGCCTGGCGCCCATTGGTCGAGGTCGGGCCGAATCAACACCAGCGCCATCGGAATGCCGTAGCCCGAGAGCGATTTGGACAGGGTCACGATGTCGGGCGTGATGCCCGCTTCTTCAAAGCTGAAGAACTTGCCGGTGCGGCCACAGCCGACCTGGATGTCGTCAACGATCAGCACGATGTCGTGTTCCTGCGTGATCTTGCGCAGACGCTGCAACCAGGCGGTGGACGCGACGTTGACGCCGCCTTCGGCCTGCACCGTTTCCAGAATTACCGCAGCCGGCGTTTCCAGGCCGCTGCCGTTGTCCTTCAGCATGGCCTCGAAGTAATCGAGCGTGTCCAGGCCGTCGCCCATATAGCCGCAAAACGGCAGCGATGAGGTGTGCTGCAGCGGCACGCCAGCACCAGCGCGCTTGAAGCCGTTGCCGGTCACGGCCAGGGCGCCCAGCGTCATGCCGTGAAAGGCATTGGTGAAGTTCACCACCTGCTCGCGCGCGGTGACTTTGCGCGCCAGCTTGAGCGCTGCTTCTACCGCATTGGTGCCGGTGGGGCCGGGGAACTGCATCTTGTAGTCCAGGCCGCGCGGCTTCAAGATCACGCGCTGGAAGCGCTCGATGAAATCGCGCTTGGCGCTGCTGTACATGTCCAGCGTGTGGGTGATGCCGTCGCTCTGCAGGTACTCGATCAACACGGTCTTGAGCTTGTCGGGGTTGTGGCCGTAGTTCATGACGCCAGCGCCAGCGAAGAAATCAAGGTAGCGGCGGCCGTCCTGGTCGGTCATCCAGGCGCCTTTGGCGGTGGTGAAAACAGCCGGGAAATTGCGGCAGTAACCGCGGACTTCGGACTCGTGTTGTTCAAAAAGATTTTTCATGGGGACTCCTTTGTTGTGGGAAATGCAGGGACGAGAAAAAGGGTGGCGTCGCGGATTCAGGCAACACCGGACGCCGCTGCGGTCTGCGGCTCTGTGGCGACGGGTGTGCGCTGCAGCGGACCGATCCGGTACAACGGCTCCGGCGGATGCTCCATCGGGAACAGGTCGGCGGTGAAGTGGGGCCGTACCTCGCACGGCGCGCCGTGCACTGCGGCAAAGCGCCTGAAGAGGGCTTGCGAGGCGGTGTTGTCGTCTGCCACCGTGGCGGTGACCCATTCGCATTGCAGGTTGGCGGGCAGGGCGATCCAGCGCTGCAGCAGTTCCAGTCCCAGGCCCTTGCCGCGCATGGCGGGCATCAGGCCAACCTGCCAGACGAAGGCGGTGCGGGGCTGCTCGGGGGGGTGGTAGCCGATCACCGCGCCTTGCACCTGCCCGTCTTGCTCGGCCACCAGACAGGTGCTGCCGAAGTCGCTGGCCAGCAGCAGGTAGGCGTAGGGTGTGTTGGGTTCCAGCGCGCCGGTGTTTTGCACCAAACGCCACAAGGGCGCGCCATCGCGCGCGCTGGCGCTGCGGAAATGGAGGGGCTGGCCGGTGGGTGTGGCTTCTGGCTGCGGACTGCTCATGCGTTGGGATCCCTGGTGCTGGCCGGGACCACACCTTCGGAAAAGGCACAGCCCCGACTCAGATCCACCCCAAAACACGTCTGCTGACGCCGAAGCGGATCAGGCGGCCTCCCATGGCGGGCGGCCTACAAAAGAAGTCAAGCAACCTGAAAGGTCCTTGATCGAAGCGGCGCCAGAAATAAATGGGTTAACCAGCGCCTGGTTCGAAGGCTGCTGCAGCAGCGCTTGACTGCCCAATTGATGACATCAAAAGGGTTAGTCCAAGCAGCGCCGAAATAATTCGACACAAATGACAGCAGATGACAGTCGATATTATCGCGTTGCCTGCTTTTCCTGTCAACCCCAAAATCCCGATCGGGCTGGAGCCCGCATGGTCTGGTGCTTTCAGGCCGATTGGAGCAACTGAAGGGCGGTCTTTTGCAGCAGCTTCAGCGACGCCTGCTGGGTCAGGGTGGAGGGTCGTTGCGAGCTGATCGCCAGACACAACCGGGTGCGCAGCGGTGGCTCTACGATGGTGCGCACCTGATAGGCCGAAGGCTTTTTCGAGCTGCTGACCGCGTTGTGCGAAAGCAGGGCGGCGCCGGCGCCGTCGGCTACCAGATCGAGGATGGCGGCCACGCCGTCGATCTCGAGCGCCACCTGCGGGCGTAAGCCCAGGTTTGCCAGCTCGGCCTCCACTTGCATGCGAATCGCGTTGGGCCGGCTCGGAATAACCAGCGGCAGCGCCGCGATCTCGCGCATGGGAATCGGGCCGGAAGCCGCCCCGTTGGTTAGGGGTGGAGGCAGGCCGGGCGGCCGCGCCTGCACCAGCACCAGCTCTTCCTCGTGTAGTGGGCCGATTTCCAGGCCCGGCGCCGGTTGCGCGTTGTAGAGCACCGCGATGTCCAGCCGGCCGTTGGTCAGCCATTCCTGCATGTTGACCGAAAGCCCCTCGCTGATGGAGGCACTCACCTGCGGCAGCTGCTGGCGAAAGGCGCGCATCAGCGGTACCGCGAGCACCCGAGACAAACTGGGCGGCAGCCCGATGGCGACCCGCCCAGCCAGCGCGCCGCGCACCCGGCCCAGCTCTTCGCGGGCCCGCTCCACCTGGTGCAGGATGCCGCGTGCGTGCGCCAGCAGCAGCGTGCCGGCCTCGGTCGGGTTGGCGCCGCGGCCGTTGCGCAGCAGCAGGTTTTGGCGCAGCTCCACCTCCAGCAGCCGCACCTGGCGCGAGAGGGCGGGCTGGGCCACGTCCAGCGCCTGCGCCGCCTTGGTGAAGCTGCCCAGCTCGGCCACGCGCACGAAGTATTCAAGTTGCTTGAGGTCCATGGTGTGTTTTGCTGTTTTCTTTATCTCTCAATGATAGGTATCGCGGCTTGCGATAGCTGCTAGCCCCTGGCTGGGCTGGCAGCTGGCTGCTGCATTGGTCAAAATAGGCGCACCTTTTCCCGTCACGGATGCCCGCATGCGCCAGAAACCGACCCTGATCATCGATTGCCACGGCCACTACACCACCGCACCGAAAGCGCTGGAGGCCTGGCGCAACGCCCAGATCGCCGGCATCCAGGACGCGGCCTTGAAGCCCAAGGTGTCGGATCTGAAAATCAGCGACGACGAGCTGCGCGAGTCGATAGAGACCAACCAGCTGCGGCTGATGAAACAGCGCGGCAGCGACATCACGCTGTTCAGCCCACGCGCCAGTTTCATGGCGCACCACATTGGCGACTTCCAGGTCTCCAGCACCTGGGCGGCGATTTGCAACGAACTTTGCTGCCGGGTGAGCCAGCTGTTTCCCGAGCATTTCGTGCCGGTGGCGATGCTGCCGCAAAGCCCGGGCGTAGACCCCGCCACCTGCATTCCCGAGCTGGAGCGCTGCGTGAGCGACTACGGCAACGTGGGCATCAACCTCAACCCCGATCCCTCGGGCGGCCACTGGACCTCGCCGCCCTTGAGCGACCGGTCTTGGTACCCGCTTTACGAGAAAATGGTGGAGCACGACATCCCCGCCATGATCCATGTGAGCACCAGCTGCAACGCCTGTTTTCACACCACCGGCGCGCACTACCTGAACGCCGACACCACCGCCTTCATGCAGTGCCTCACCAGCGATCTGTTCACCGATTTCCCCACGCTCAAATTCATCATTCCGCATGGCGGCGGCGCGGTGCCCTACCACTGGGGTCGCTTTCGTGGCTTGGCACAGGAGCTCAAAAAACCGCTGCTGAAAGACCATCTGCTGAACAACATCTTCTTTGACACCTGCGTCTACCACCAGCCAGGAATCGATCTGCTCACCCAGGTGATCCCGGTTGACAACATCCTGTTCGCCTCGGAAATGATCGGCGCGGTTCGCGGCATCGACCCCGAGACCGGCCACTATTTCGACGACACCAAGCGCTACATCGAGAACTCGACCATCGTCGTCGGCGGCGACCGCCACAAGGTGTTCGAGGCCAACACGCGCCGCGTGTTCCCTCGCCTGGACGCGCGCCTGAAAACCCAAGGACGCTGACATGACGCAGCTCGGTATCGTCAAACGCCACACCATCCGCGCCGACGCGGCGGCGGTCGAAAAACTCTCGCGCTTCGGTGTCGCCACCATTCACGAAGCGATGGGCCGCGTTGGCCTGATGAAGCCCTATATGCGGCCGATCTACACCGGCGCCCGGCTCTGCGGCACTGCGGTCACCATCCTCTTGCAACCCGGTGACAACTGGATGATGCATGTGGCAGCCGAGCTGTTGCAACCCGGCGACGTGGCAGTCGCCGCCTGCACCACCGACACCACCGATGGCTTTTTCGGCGACCTGCTCGCCACCTCGTTCAAAGCGCGTGGCGCACGCGGCCTGATCATCGACGGCGGCGTGCGCGATGTGGACGAGTTGGAGAAGATGGGCTTTCCTGTGTTCGCCAAAGCGATCCACGCCAAGGGCACGGTCAAGGCCACGCTGGGCTCGGTCAACATCCCCGTGGTCTGCGCCGGCGCGCTGGTGAACCCGGGCGACGTGATCGTGGCCGACACCGACGGCGTGGTGGTGGTGCCCGCCGCGATGGCACAGGCTGTCGCCAACGCGGCGGAAAAACGCGAGAGCTTCGAGGGCGAGAAGCGCGCCAAGTTCGAGGCTGGTGTGCTGGGGCTGGACATGTACAACATGCGCGAGCCGCTGGCCAAGGCTGGCCTGAAATACATCGACTGAGCAACCAACATGAGCAAACCCACCTCTGGCGATTTCACCAAAACCCCTGGCTGGCTGGACTGGTTCGGCGGTCCCAGCCAGCCGCGTTTTCAGGTGCCCGCTGGCAGCGTCGACGCCCATTGCCACGTGTTTGGCCCAGGCGCTGAATTCCCTTTTGCGCCGCAGCGCAAATACACGCCATGCGACGCCAGCCAGCAGCAGCTGTTTGCCCTGCGCGATCAGCTGGGTTTTGCGCGCAACGTGATCGTGCAGGCCACCTGCCACGGCGCCGACAACCGCGCGCTGCTCGATGCGCTGGCGCAGGCGCAAGGCATGGCGCGCGGTGTGGTCACCGTGAAGCGCAGCATCTCGGACGCCGAGCTGCAGGCGCTGCACGAAGCGGGTGTGCGCGGCGTGCGCTTCAACTTTGTCAAGCGGCTGGTCGATTTCACGCCGAAGGACGAGCTGCTGGAGATCGCTGGCCGCATTCACAAGCTGGGCTGGCATGTGGTGATCTATTTCGAGGCGGTGGACCTGCCCGAGCTGTGGGACTTTTTCACCTTACTGCCCACCACCGTGGTGGTCGACCACATGGGCCGGCCAGATGTGTCGCGTCCGGTGGACGGCCCGCAGTTCGCGCTGTTTGAGCGGTTCATGCGCGAGCACCCCAACGTGTGGAGCAAGGTGAGCTGCCCCGAACGGCTGTCACTCAGCGGGCCCAAAGCGTTGAACGGCGAGCAGGCGGCGTACCAAGACGTGGTGCCGTTTGCGCGGTGCATCGTCGAGCAGTTCCCCGACCGTGTGCTCTGGGGCACCGACTGGCCGCACCCCAACCTGAAAGACCACATGCCCGATGACGGCCTGCTGGTCGATTTCATCCCGCAGATCGCGGTCACGCCCGAGCTGCAACACAAGCTCTTGGTGACCAACCCGATGCGTCTGTATTGGAAAGAGGAGGTCTAGTTTTTGTGGGACAGACCAGGAATTTCGAAGCAAATCTGCTCTGTCCTCAACCGATCGAAGGATGTTTATGGCACTTGAAAAACCCTATCTTGACGTACCCGGCACCCTCATTTTTGACGCCGAGCAAAGCCGAAAAGGCTACTGGCTCAACCAGTTCTGCATGTCACTCATGAAGGAGGCCAACCGCACGCTATTCAAGGCCAACGAGCGCGCCTACCTCGACGGTTGGGCGATGAGCGAAGAGCAGAAGCAGGCGGTGTTGGCGCGCGACCTCAACTGGTGCATGCGCACCGGCGGCAACATCTACTTCCTGGCCAAGATCGGTGCCACCGATGGCCTGAGCTTTCAGCAGATGGCCGGCTCCATGACAGGGATGACCGAGGCCGAATACCGCAACATGATGGTGGGCGGCGGCCGCTCGGTCGAAGGCAACCGATTTTTGGGCGAAGAAGGCGATGCCCAGGCCAAGAACCAGCCCCAAGGAAAACACTGACATGGCCCGCATCACCGCATCCGTCTACACCTCCCACGTGCCCGCCATTGGCGCGGCACTCGATCTCGGCAAGAGCCAGGAGGACTACTGGAAGCCGGTGTTCGCCGGCTACGACTTTTCCAAGCAGTGGATGAAGGACAACACGCCCGACGTGATTTTCCTGGTCTACAACGACCACGCCACCGCCTTCAGCCTGGAGATGATTCCCACCTTCGCCATCGGCACCGCAGCGGTGTTTCAGCCGGCTGACGAGGGCTGGGGGCCACGCCCGGTGCCCACCGTCATCGGCCACCCCGAGCTGGCCTCGCACATCGCGCAAAGCGTGATCCAGCAAGACTTTGATCTCACCATCGTCAACCAGATGGCGGTCGACCACGGCCTCACGGTGCCGCTGTCTTTGATGTGCGGCGCACTCGACCCGAAGACCGACGCCTGGCCCTGCCCGGTGATTCCGTTTGCGGTCAACGTGGTGCAATACCCCGCACCGTCTGGTCGCCGCTGTTTTGCCCTGGGCCAGGCGATCCGCAAAGCGGTGGAGAGCTTTGACGACAACCTCCACGTCCACATCTGGGGCACCGGCGGCATGAGCCACCAGCTCCAGGGCGCGCGCGCCGGTCTCATCAACCGCGAATGGGACAACGCCTGGCTCGACCAGCTGGTTGCCGACCCCGCCGCCTGCGCCGCCCGGCCGCACATTGACTACCTGCGCGAAGCCGGTAGCGAGGGCATTGAGTTGGTCATGTGGCTGATCGCGCGCGGCGCCATGAGCGATGTGGTCGAGGGCAAGGTGCAAGGCTCGGCACCATTGGTGAAGCACCGCTTCTACCATGTGCCCGCCAGCAACACGGCGGTGGGCCACCTGATTCTTGAGAACGCATAAGGACCATGACATGACGATCAAAGTCGCACTCGCCGGCGCCGGTGCTTTCGGCATCAAACACCTCGATGGCATCCAGCACATCGATGGCGTGGACGTTGTCTCGCTGATCGGGCGCGATCTGGGCAAGACCCAGGAAGTGGCCACGCAATACGGCATCGACCATGTCACCACCGATCTGGGCGAAAGCCTCTCGATGAAAGAAGTCGACGCCGTCATTCTCTGCACGCCAACGCAGATGCACGCCGAGCAGACGCTGGCCTGTTTGAAAGCGGGCAAGCATGTGCAGGTGGAAATTCCGCTGGCCGACAGCCTGAAAGGCGCCGAGGCCGTGGTGGCCCTACAAAAGCAGACCGGGCTGGTGGCGATGTGCGGCCACACCCGCCGCTTCAACCCCAGCCACCATTACGTGCATCAGCAGATTCAGGCCGGCAAGTTCAACCTCCAGCAGATGGATGTGCAGACCTATTTCTTTCGCCGCACCAACACCAACGCGCTGGGCCAGGCGCGCAGCTGGACCGACCACCTGCTGTGGCACCATGCCGCCCACACGGTGGACCTGTTTGCCCACCAGGCCGGCAGCCCCATCGTGCAGGCCAACGCCATGCAAGGCCCGATCCACCCAGTGCTCGGCATTGCGATGGACATGAGCATCCAGCTCAAAGCCGCCAGCGGTGCGATCTGCACGCTCTCCCTGAGCTTCAACAACGACGGCCCGCTCGGCACCTATTTCCGCTACATCGGTGACACCGCCACCTACCTGGCGCGCTACGACGATTTGTTTACCGGCAGGGAAGAGCAGATCGATGTCAGCCAGGTGGCGGTGTCCATGAACGGCATCGAACTGCAAGACCGCGAGTTCTTTGCCGCCATTGCAGAGGGCCGCGAGCCCAACAGCAGCGTGGCGCAGGTGCTGAACTGCTACCAGGTGTTGAACCAGATGGATCAACAGTTGGCAGCCTGACGCCTGCCCAAAGCAAAATGGGGTCGGTTCTCCCGTCGTAACGCGGCGGTGTGCTCCGATCCCAATATGCGTTTCACGGGTAACAAAAAATGCAACAACGCCAACTCGGCCCCTTCACCGTCTCTGCCATCGGCCTGGGCTGCATGAACATGTGCCACGCCTACGGCGCCCCCATCTCCGAGCCCGAAGCCGAGCGCTTGTTGAACACCGCGCTCGATTCTGGCGTGACCCATTTCGACACCGCCGCGCTCTACGGCTTTGGCGCCAGCGAAACGCTGGTGGGCAAGTTCCTGTCTCAACACCGCTCCCGGTTCACCCTGGCCAGCAAGTGCGGCATGCAGGGCGTCGATGTGAATGGCGACGGCAAGCTGGCGCGGGTGATCGACGGCCGGCCTGACACCCTACGCGCCACCTGCGAAGCGGCGCTGAAGCGCCTGCGCACCGATGTCATAGACCTGTATTACCTGCACCGCTGGGACAAGCAGGTGCCGATCGAAGACAGCGTGGGCGCCCTCAGCGATCTGGTGCGCGCTGGCAAAATCCAGACCATTGGCCTGAGCGAGGTGTCGGTCGCCACCTTGCACAAGGCGCATGCGGTGCACCCTGTCACCGCGGTGCAAAACGAGTATTCGCTGTGGACGCGCAACCCCGAGATCGCCATGCTGGACGCCTGCCGCGAGCTGGGCACAGCGTTGGTGGCCTTCAGCCCGGTGGCGCGCGGTTTTCTGTGCGGCGAGATTGATCTGGACACGCTCGCTGCCAACGATTTTCGGCGTGGCCTGCCCCGCTTTGCGCCCGAACACCACGCGGCGAATGTCAAACTGCTCGTGCCGTTCCAAACGATGGCCAACGAACAGGGCTGCACGCCCGCGCAGCTTGCCATTGCCTGGCTGCTGCACCGGGGCGACCACATCCTGCCGATCCCGGGCACGCGCAGCGTCGAGCATTTGACAGACAACATCGGCGCCGCCAGTGTGCGCCTGAGCCCAGCGGTGGTGCAGCAGCTTGACGAGCTCATCAACCAAAACACCGTGGCCGGCAACCGCTACACCGATCAGGCCAACCGCGAAGTGGACACCGAAAACTTTTAACCAAGTTTTTCCATTGGGCGCACCTGCGGTGCTGCGCGGCGATTGGCGGCATATTTGGGGTTATTTCTGCCCTTCTTCGCTGCCCATAGCCCAAGCTATGGTCGCCTCAGTCAGGGCAAAACTGCCACCCAACTGCACTCGCCAATCACCCACGCCCCAATGGACAATCTCGGTTGAATCCCATGGCACTCGACACCTGGCTGATCTACCTGCTGGCCGCCATTGGCCTGTCGCTCTCGCCCGGGCCCAACGGCCTGCTTGCGCTCACGCACGGTGCGCTGCACGGCCACCGGCGCACCCTGTTCACCATCTTTGGTGGCGCGCTGGGCTTTGTGGCGGTGATCGCGTTGTCGATGTTCGGTATTGGCGCCCTGCTGAAAACCTCGGCCCATGCGCTGTTGGTGATGAAGTGGGTGGGCGGCGCCTACCTGGTGTGGCTGGGTGTGCAGGTCTGGCGCGCGCCGTCGGTGGGTGCTGGCCTCACGCTCAGTGGCAGCGCCGGCCACCGCAGCGCACGCTCGCTGTTTCAGCAGGGTGCGCTCTCGGCTTTCACCAACCCCAAGGCGGTGCTGTTCTTCGCCGCCTTCTTACCGCAGTTCATCGACCCAGCGCGCAGCCTGTGGCTCCAGTTTGTGGTCTTGGCGGGCACCTTTGCCCTGGTGGAAATTCTCACCGAGTGGCTGATCGCCGGCATGGCGCACCGCTTGCGCCCATGGCTGCAGCGGGTGGGCAAGCGCTTTAACCAGGCCTGCGGCGGTGTGTTTGTTTTGATCGGTGCCTGGTTGCCGCTGCGGGGTTGAGCGGCTGCGCATGGGCTGCGTCGCCAGGCAGATCACCTGCTGCGCTGTTCAGCTGGCGTTGTTGCACTCGCAGGCTACGACTTTGAAACAGCGACAGGTCAAAGTGTCGCTGGGCTGACTCCCCAAACCAGCTGCCCAATACCAAGGAGCGCATCACCATGCATGTGAGCTGGAACGAAATCAAATCGCGCGCGCTGAGTTTTAGCCGCACCTGAGAAGACGCCGTCAACGAAGACAGCCTGGCCAAGCCGTTCTGGATCGACTTCTTCGAGATTTTTGGCATCACCAGCAAACGCGAGGCGACGTTTGAGCACGCCGTTAAAAAGCTGCCCGGTGCCAAGGCCAAGACCGATGGGTTTGTTGACCTGTTCTGGCCCGGCATGCTGCTGCTGGAACACAAGTCGCGCGGCAAAAGCCTGGACCAAGCGCTAACCCAGACGCTCGCCTACTTTACCGGCATTGCCGAGCGCGATTTGCCGCAAATCGTCAGCCTGTGCGAGCACATCGAAAGAAGCGGTCTGCGTTGTGTTTAAGAAGGTGAACACGGGCGGTAAGCCGCTGGATGCTTTTGAGCTGGTGACGGCCATGTGCGCAGCAAACGGCCATGAGCGGCGCAAGGACTGGTGTGGCGATGACCGCCACAAGGGCCGACAGCGCTGGTTTGGGGATGCCTTGCATCCCGCTGACTTGAAGGCGGGGATCATCGCCAATGGGGGGAACACCGATTTTCTGCAAGCGGTGTCGCTTTTCTACACGCGGGAGCGACGGCGCGAGGCCGAGCGCACTGGCAAGCAGGGCAAGGAGCGGCCAGCCGTGACGGGCAACCGCCAAGCGCTGCTTAGCTTGCCCCTGGCGGCGTACAAGCAATATGAAAGGCAGGTGGAGCATGGCTTTCTGCGAGCGGCCAAATTTTTGCACATGCTGCACATCTACCGAATTTTTGATCTTCCCTAACCAGTCGCAGATCGTGCCGCTGGCGGCCAGCCCGCTGTGTTCGACTCCATCGTCAACAAGACACCGCTGTCATTCCGCACCAACCGCCTCATTGGCGGCGTGGCGCTGTCCGACTATCTGGCGAAGCTGGAGCAGGGCGACAAGGCCACGCCCCCGATTGCAGCGCGGCTGTTTCGACAGCTGCCTCAGCTCGCACCTGATCGACCCGGCGTTGGCGCGTGGGGACAGCTTCGACACGTTCATGGCAGATCGACAGAAGCGGTTGCTCTGCCTGATTGAGCGGGGGACCGGCAAGGCTGCGTTTGCAGGCGATGGCGCCAAGAAGGGAGAGGACGCGCAAACAGACGAGGACACAACCGAAGCGGACATGACGATCGCCACCTGAGCGCCCGTGTTCATCGAAAGCTTCTCACACGACGCAGGCAGTAAAAGCATGAACGAACAGCATCCGTTGGTGGACCATGAAAACGTCCAGCCATCAATCAAAGACCTGTTGAAGCTGGTACCAAAGCACCCGGACGTGCAGCTGTTTCGCGGACCCAACCAGATCAAGCGCGCTAAACAGCTGCAGGCGGCGCACATTGGGTGATGGTGTCTGTTCAGGTACATCCTGCTGCCGCAAACCTAGAAAAATCAACGGTCTGGGATCCTGATGTGGGGCCCAAAACAGAGAAAAATCATGATTTCCTTCTGGTTCAACAGAAACCACTGCAAATTTCAGGCAGGCTACGAATTCAGGCCGATAGGTAACCTGTTGATTCATATAAAAAATTACAGAATGGGGGGGTACCTGAACAGATACCGACAGGGTGCTCAACTGACACCCAAACTCAGCAGGTCTTGCAGACTGTTTTGGAGCCTTCCCAGTTGCTCAGCGGTCCGTTCAGATCCATGCCGCGGCGCAGGGCGGTTATTTCGGCCACGATGCTCAGGGCAATCTCGGGGGGTGTCAGCGCGCCCAGGTTCAGGCCCACGGGGCCGTGCAGGCGGGCTGCTTCGTCAGGACTCACGTCAAATTCGAGCAAGCGCTCGCGGCGCTTGGCGTTGTTCTGCTGTGAGCCCAGCGCACCCACATAAAACGCCGGCGTGCGCAGCGCCTCCATCAGCGCCAAGTCGTCCAGCTTGGGGTCGTGGGTAACGGCCACCACCGCACTGTTGTGGTCCAGATTCATGGCCAGCACCAGGTCGTCGGGCATCACGGTGGACAGTGTCACACCGGCCATGGCGTCCCAGCCGCCGTGGTACTCGTCTCGGGGCTCGCACACGGTCACCAGGTAGTCCAGCATCACAGCCATGCTAGCCAAATAGCGCGAGAGCTGGCCACCACCGATGATGAGCAGGCGCAGGCGCGGGCCATGCACGGTGCTGAGGGTGGCACCCTCCAAGGCCACGCGGTCGCCTTCTGTGGCTGGCACCAAGCGCACCAAACCGGTTTGCAGGTCCAGGCGGCGCTGTACGCGGCGGTGGTCTTCAATGGCCACCAGCAGCTCTCGCAGTTGCGACTGTGGCCCCAACGGCTCCAGCACTATTTGCACGGAACCCCCGCAGGGCAGGCCAAAGCGGCGCACCTCCTCAGCGGTTTCGCCGTAGGTGGTGAGCTCGGGTTTGCGCAGCGCCAGTTCGCCCCGGCCCAGACGGGCAATCAGGTCGTCTTCAATGCAGCCGCCTGACACCGAACCGACGACCTGACCGTCGTCGCGGATCACCATGAGCGAGCCTGGCGGGCGCGGCGCCGAGCCCCAGGTGCGCACCACCGTGCCCAGCACCACGCGGTGGCCGCGCCCCTGCCAGTCGAGGGCGGTACGAATCACATCAATGTCCATGCTGTTCATGCGGGGTCTCTTTGCGTGGAGGAGGAAGAAAACAGTGGGCTGTGGCGCAAACGCCAGGCGCACACCGCTCGGTGCAGCAAGGCCGCCAGGGCGCACGCACCCAGCAGGCCATAAGCCGATTGCAAAGCTTGCGGGCCCAGCGTGGGGCTGAACCAGCCCACGGTCAGCAGCAGCGCGGGGCCACCCAGGGGCGCCCAGCGGTGCGCCAAGTCTGGCCGCGCGGTGGTTTGTTTTGCGGTTTGCGGTGTTCCATGCGCGGTGAAACGCCCGCCATGCAGTGCCCAGGCCAGCGCCAACAAGCCCATGCTGGCGAAACCTTGGACCGATCCATTGCCCCACAGCAACCCAACCGCGCCAAGCAGCACCAGCGTGAGCGGCAGTACTTGGGCGGCCCCGTGTGGCAGCTGGTGCGCTAGCGCCCGCAGCCGGGTCAGCCCAGGCAGCACGGCCATGAGCAGCACATGCAGGCCCACCATGGTGCTGGCAGGTAAGCCAACCGTGGCGCACCAGGCGCTGGCCAGCCAGAGCGTGCCCATCATGAGGCCCATGGCAGTCTGTGGCAGCAGGGCGGCTGCCGTGTGTGAAGCGGGGCGGACAACCCGACAGGCATTAGAAACGCGCAGCTGCAGCGCCGCAACGCACAAGAGCGCGGAGGCGGCGGCCGTGCCCGGCGCAGGCTGCAGGCCCAGGGTGGCCAACAGATCAGGTGCGCCCATGGTCAACCCGGTGAGACCTGCGGCCAGCAGCGGCGGCCACCCAGCCCAGTGGCCTGGGCAACGGGCATGGCCTTCCGATGCCTCCAACGCGGCAGACCACAGGGCCCACACGCAGGCCAGTGCCAGCAGCAGTGCGTGCGCGGTGGTGCTGGCCGCCAAACCTGCCACACCCAGTGCGCCGCCCGCTGTGATGGCACCCAGCAGCACCGTGGCGTGGGTCGGCAGCCGCCCGATGCAGCGGCTGTGCTCAAACATCAGCCGCACCGCCCACCACAGCGCCACCGCCAGCACACCACTGGCCACCGACCAGCCCAGACGCTGGCCTTGCTGGCCGAGCCACACCCAGCCCATCAGCAGCACAGTCCAGCGCACCACCGCATGGAGCGAGGGGCATGGTGCGCTGGACCGTGCCATGTCAATTTTCCAAGGCTTCGGAGCGCTGCCCGCAACGCTTCCTGGAGCTGTCCGAGGCTGCGCAAGCAGGCTTGGACCCGTGGCGCCCAACTCGCTTCGGGGCAGCGCGAAGCGCTGCGGGGGAGCCCATGTCATGTTGCGGCGTAGCCGCGCAGCTGGTCGTTGCCGCTGGCGGCGTGCACACTGGCGTTGAACGACACAATGATGCGGTCGGTTGTGCCGGCGTAAGGCATGGCTTGGTGCGGCAGCCACGAGGGGAACACCACCAACTGGCCGGGCACGGGCGGCACATCCAGGTGAGCCGACTGCAGGTAAGCGTTGCCAAAGTCCATGTGGGCGCCGCCCAGGTGGTTGAAGTGCGGGCCGTAAAAACGGGTGGTGCCGTTGCGCTCGCCCAGCACCGGGTGGGCGCAGCGCTGCGCATCGGCATCGGCTTGCACGCAATACACGCCCGACCACGAGCAGTTGCCGTGGGTGTGCACGTCGTGGTGGCTGCCTTGGTTGGTAATCTGGAACCACAGCCCCCGCAGCGCAATCTGCAGACCCGGTGTGGCCTCGGGCCAGGCACCCTGGTTGGCCAGCACCACAGTCTGACGCACGCTGTCAACAATGAAGCGCACCAACGCCTCCCACTCGGGCAGCCGGATGCGTTGCAGCAGGTCGTCCCGGCTGGCGTAGAAAGCGGCCTGCCGGTCGGCTGCCGGATCGGTGGCGCGCATGGACTGAAACACCCGCACCAACAGGCTGTTGAGTTCGTTGGCCTGCCCGTAGCGGTGCACGCCCAGCGGGGTAGACCACAGCGGCGTCAGAGGCGCAGCGGGCAGCATGGGGCTCAGGCCTGCTCCAGCAAGTCGGCTGGCCAGCGCAGACGGTGGCCGGTGCGAGCAGCCAGGGCTTCAATGTCTTCGGGCGTGTCCACGTCGGTGCGGTAGCGCTGGTTGGTGGTGGCCCAGCGGTGCACTTGGTCTGGATGTGTAGCCTGCCACTGCCTGCATCCCAGCCGGGCCTCGCCAGCCAGAATCTGCTCGCACACGTCGCCGCTGAACATCACCGGGTTGCCGGGCTGGGCGTCCACCTCGGGCTGCACCACTTGCGCGCCGATGGGCCGTTGTTTGTAGGCGCCAATCAAGTCGCTGATGTCTTGGGAGTTGATGAGCGGTTGGTCGGCCAGCGCCACCAGCACCGTGTCGATCTTGGGTGAGAGCGCCTGCAGCCCGATGCGCAGAGACGACACCTGTCCGGCGTCGGGATCGGGGTTGTGAACCACTGTCACTGGAAATTCTTGCACTGCCAGCGCGATGCGCTCAGCGTGGTGACCCAGCACCACCACCAGCTCGTCCACCCCAGCGCCCGAAAGCGCAATGATCTGCCGCCTGATCAGCGCGATACCGCCCAGTTCCAGCAGACTTTTGGGCTTGTTGCCCATGCGCGATCCCGAGCCTGCGGCCAGCAAGACAGCGCCCACAGCAATGCGGCTGTAAAGGCCGCCACCACCTTTGAGAATACAGCCCATCTCAGCGCCCGCCGGGCCGCCCCAAGGGCGATGGAACCCCCTTTGGGGGCAGTGAATGAAATGAACGTGGGGGCGTCAATCCAGGCCCGCCGGGCCGCCCCAAGGGCGATGGAACCCCCTTTGGGGGCA
>Ga0105050_10002355_pt1 | contig 27209 bp, 27 predicted proteins | sample FRY01_FD_78088 | JGI IMG/M metagenome (GOLD analysis project Ga0105050, IMG submission 78088) | Freshwater microbial communities from Lake Fryxell liftoff mats and glacier meltwater in Antarctica - FRY-01 | ecosystem: Environmental > Aquatic > Freshwater > Ice > Glacier meltwater ...
TTGAAATCGAGTATCACACGTCCAAAAACCCGCACGCTTGCTTGCCCGAAGCGAGCGCCCTTATTTTCGGCGCTATGAAACCATCCACATACGTTTTCTTGCAAAAGCGCAGTGCAAACGCGCGGTGAAAATGGGATTTTTATTACAATGTGTTGGTGAAAAGCGCCACGTCTATGGCTTGTAGGGTACACACGCTCGCACAATGGCTGCTATTGTAAATTAAAACACAACGGTCCCGCCGGGTAGCCATCTTCTTGCACGATGCAGAGCCCTATCTTGTTAGATCTACATATAACTTTTGCAGATCTTGTAAAAATGCCAACGCTTGTCTCTGTGTAGGGGAGAGATATTCATGATCCTGTCTCATGCGGAACAGAATGTCCCCGTGAATACGGGTGTTGTAGACATCACAGGCAGCTCCGACACTCTCAAGACTGAACAGCATTTTCATGCCGCACCTGTGTTTTATCTCCAAGTCCGAAAGATAGTCCCACGACTTAATTTTCGAGGGCCACATACCGCGCGCGGACACCATCAGAGTGCACCCGGCGATCGACTTGTAGATCAACATGCTGTCGGGAATGTTGGTTTTGTGTGTCAGATACAGAGACACACGCGGCACTGGTATGCAGTTAATTGCGCCGTGCGGCCTGTGTCTCGTGTTCTCGCACTCGCCATGAGCTGCATACAATTCGAGTGTCTGTGCTTTCCCGTCTGCGTCGACAAAATGTAGCAACAATTTAGTGGACGCAAAACGAATAAGCTCGTAGCTCATGTTCTCGCACGCAACCGATATCTGAACTCGCCTTTTTTCTTGGTTCATGCTCATAAGCCCACATGGAATCTCTATAAGACATTCAGTTTTGCTCTCCCCGTACGACCGAGCAATCGTTTCGTTTACCTCCAATGAACGCGCGCGTTCCCGATCATGTTCCGGGTCGGCGTCGGGTGAATATGCGTCCAACTTGTAAATCGCATCGTATTGCTCGGGCGTCATCGCCGGTGTCAAGTAACGTTGTGCGCGTACACAAGCACGTTTTTTTTGCGTGCTTATATAGGATCAAAGAGCAAGCATCCCGCGCAACTGCGAGTGTTGAATAAGGAAATGTGCGTTGTCTCCGATCCGAAGCGACAAAACGCTGATGAGAATCGCCCACATGCTGGTCACGGAAACAAATGCCTCGAGGCCCGGGAGAACATAAATGTTATGCCAGCCATGGTGCGATTCAGTTATGCCGCTACACTAGTACATGTGTGGGTGGATACAGGGACTCGCGCATATCAGCTGCGTGGTACAAAATGGCCCTTTGCACGCCACAGACATTCTTTGTGTATTGCGTACACCAGCCATTCCTCTGCCTTCTGTGCATGTTTTAGCCATTGAACGAGTGCGTAATTCCCTTCGTCGCATTCGGCTAGCTCAATCTTTTGTACGAGTGTGTACAATTGAAGGCGGTGGAATCGAATTTGTTCTTGTATCATTTTCAAGTCGAAGCCTGCGCTTAACATGATTGTAATCGATGCTTGGTGGCCACGAGGATCCTCGCCCCTCAGCAAAGCTACGAACAAATTGTGGCAATTCCGCATATAAGTATCGTGACACTCGAGTCGAAATGCTTTCTCGGTATTTTCACAATCTACGTCTAGGTTCGGATACGGATGGAACTGGGCTTCGAACATTTCGCGCGCACTGGCCATTATAATGCGCTGTTGATGCGTTCATGTATGTGTGTATATATCTTTACAATACCCCCGCAACGCCTCCGAAGTTCCTTCCCACGCAAACCATGAGGACAAGTTGTGCAACGCAATTGTACAATGGCAGAAATCGCACTCGATCGGGTCTCTAAGGTTGGCAGTGGCTACCTCGATGTACGCAAATATAATTCCAGTGGTTTCGCAAAGAATCTGCATGTATTACAATGCTGCTCAGTCTAAAGTGCTGTAGGTTTTTCTTGTGCTTGTGTCTGACTTGTACTCTCTGTATTGGTATGAAGTATGTGCTCATGCGAAACCCCGATTGTCTATCGACAAAGTCACTACATTCTGTAAATCTTCTGTATCTTGTTCCTGGTCTTTTATTCCGTAATTGCAGCATTGGCACGGATAGTGCTTCTGTACATAATATGGATCAACAGCCCGCGGGCAAAACAATGGCATCGATCGAACTTTTTTATTCCTATTCAAACGAAACACCAGACACCAAAACTCCTACACACTTATTTGCCGGAAGCAATCCTCTTAAACTTCTTAGAGAGGCGGGAACGATCACCGTCGGGTTCGTGCCCACCGCACTTTGCATCATCGCGCACGTGTTTCTTTGTCGGAACAGGATCTTCCTGCTTGACAGCACGCATGATAGTCGGGGTGGAAATGATAGCCACTCTCCACAGCGCCATAATGTTAGCAGCCGACATACGCACCGGGGCCATATCCTTGTCGTCATGCACTGACGGCTTCGCCATGTTCTTGATGAGTGCCGGGAGTCCCGACGCGAGAAGCAGACTAACCTTGTCTTCTATGTCATACGATTCAAGTTGCTCGAGAATAGCAATCTTGGCCCCGCGATTGGCGACAGTGTCTGGAGTCATTAGCACGTCTGCCGCATCGCGGAAGTAAATGACGGCCGCTGTCCTGTCGAGCCTCCTCTGCGTGTGAATTGCATCAACTCGGGCAATGTAGACGCGCTTTTTGGCATCGGCGGCAGCTGCAGCAAGCCTGGCCTCGTTGTCGCTGGCCGCCTTGAGGTCGGCGGCTAGTTTAGCGTTGGCCACTTCCTTCATTTTGTTTTCGCGCTCGAAATGCATCCAGATGCGAAGCATGTGCTCTTCCATGAGGTCGGCGTTGCGATGCTTATGCGTGTGCAATTGCTTCATGTCCATGTGACTGTAGCTCTCGTGTCCGCAAGTATCGCAGCAAGAGGGCATGTAGATCTCAGTGCCAGTGCGCACCATGCGACCGACACATTGGCCCGAAAGCGTCCACATATCGCACATTTGAGGCATGCCAGCAGAAAAGTGGAATATCACAATGTCTTTCTGAGCCTGCCTTTAATAGACCTTTTTGCCCGAAATAGCACTATTTGGTACATTTTAGGTAGGTGGTGGTGGGACGGGGGCACGATTTCGGATTCAGAGCAGGGCAGTGTGCACCGGAAGAGGGAGCTCTTGGCTTCTTAGCCGCACCTTCGAGCGGTATCTGTCGACGTGCTGTCTCGAAACGGCTCACAACAAATGTCTGTTGAAGGTTCCGTGCTGCGCCTGGTTTTTCAGCATGCTTTTTTGGATCCTAACCTCCCACTGTGCGGCCTGCAGCGCGGAATCAGTGGGTTGAGGGTATTGTATCTGTAGCATGTATATGACATGATCGGCTCTGATCTTGACGGCCACACACGCGTCCAGAAGACGAAGACAGCCCATTTCGGCCAAATCAGCCCGCAAATGCTGGTGCTTGGTTTTGCACAACCCGTGGAGGTTTTTGTATTTGTGTATTACGATTTGCACATCGGGTTGAGAGACCATTTCGTCGCATAACAATATGAAGAGCGAACGGAACATATCGTAGCACAGCTCGATATCTTGCAATGTTTCGGTGCCGCTATCGAACCGCCGCGTGACATCAACCAAGTCGTCGGAAGACATTGTTTTGGTTCTGATACCGTGTGCTCCGTACTCTGTATTATATAGTAACGTTTGCGTATGCGCGACAACATTCATGCCGACACAGCACACAAAGATTGCCGCGATCGCCAACACCCGGCGTCTTATATCGTGTCCACTTTCATCGTGCCGGATATGGTCGCGTCGCTTTGAAGCGGAATTATTTTGATAGTGTATTTGGATTGGCGTCCACGGGCTTGTTTGACATTTTGGATTGCTTTTTACAGCACTCTGGACAATCCAAGCGAGTGCACGCCAACAACAGAGCTGTTGCCGGAAGCACGCGAGATTATATCGCGTGCGTGTCGCGTTTCGTTGCTGAATAGGGTATTATGGCATTGGTGTTATATCTTTTCTTTCCGAGACCACTTACAAGTGAACGAATGCCGAGATCGATGTCATAGTCGCACAGCGTCATGCCGTCAGGGGCGTGCTCTATGGTCCAATCCTGGTCAAGCCCGGGTTGCTCTTTCGTGAATACAATTGGACAACCAAGGTAGTCGACGCGCTTCCCGGGAAACACAAAGGTGCGGAAAATATATGTGCATAAACTCGACTGCTCGAGTGCGGGATGAATATGCGGCTTTATGCACAGGTTGTGCTGCTCTCGCAGTCTGGACCAATGCATACTGGGGTACATGTGGTGAACGGTATGAAACCCGTTGTTGAATGTCATTAGATTCAAGACAACTCCTGTGAAATTGCGAGCAGTATTGTATCTGTTCGCATGTGTATTTGCGTTGGCCTCGGCGCCTCTGGTGTGGCACACGGTGCTGCAGCCATCGTGTTGCAGTATGTTCATTGTAACGATGGCCCACTGAGCGAACAAATGTGGCAGATACACGTAGAGCAGGAACTTTGGGGGATGCATACAGAAGAGTACAATTTGTGAAAACAAAAGCGTGCCCCACTGCAAAGAGGTATCCCAAAAATAAGATGTATTCATAATGCGCTGCATCGACATGTAGCGCATGTCCATTCGAAACACGTCCCAGGCTACAGTTGGTTGGAACAACAGAAGATTTAGAAAATGCCACTTGTACTGCATCTTGGACGTGCGCATGGGATCGCGGGAAGATTCTGTGTGTCTGTGGTGACTGAGATTGTGACCTGGTACCAGCGTCAACACCGGATGTCCGAATGAAAGTGTCAGCATATGCTGGTATATCTTTTCGATTTTCCGGCTATGAAATGTTTTGCAGTGCATGCTATTGTGCGCGACGCAGGCGCACGAAAAGGCGTAATAGCACAGTGTGCCACAGTACACGCCAGCGTAAATGGACTGTAGAGTGTGGCATCGACTCCACGCGAGGTATGTGAGCACAAAATGCGTACACACGTGGAGTATCGAAAAGATATCGTACATATTACACACAAGCATTGTGTTTTGCGTTGCTGGCACTGCGTGCGCTTGTTTGCTTTTATACACACGGTCATTTTGAGAGACGAAAGTCCAAGTATGTTTTGTCACGGACGTAAAGTCAGGATTAGTTTGTGAATATGTCCAGCGTTTTGGTCGTGATAATACTCTAGAGTTTGTGAGCGACAATGTAGCCGATATGTGCCGTCGGAAACCACCACTCGCGGGCCCGCTGGATACTGGAAAAATGGCACAAATATGACAGTAGGAGCGTCCGAAATGCTGTTGTCGTCGGAATGCATTTCTAGAATGAATCGCCTTGTTTTCACATCAAAGTCCATACGAGACAGCCTACCCGCACATCGCGTGGCATAGGGTCGCACAATGGCCTGCAAAGCGCGGCCGCCAGCAAATATGTCGTCCTCGTCACCAGGGCGAATCTGGTCGGTAGAAAATATAGAGAGATCTTCACCATTCCAGCCATCACCAAATCGGTTGGAGTTATCAGGTGTGTAATTCCACAGCACACCGGAGAGCAGCGCCATGTCTAGCGCCGAAAGCGAGGTATCCATGGCTGAAACTTGCAAGCCAAAGTCTCCTGTACGATACGCGTTGCCGTCATTCAAGTCAAAAGGAATGCCAAGTTCGCCTACAATGGTCGGAATCCCTCTGTTGTCGCCCATTGCATTCCCACCGCCTTGCAACAGCAACAACTGACGACAGTATTCACGCACAAGATTTGTGTTTCCAAACACAATTGGTGATGAAAACCAACTCTGGTCGCGGGCCACGCCTACCCAAGAACGGAACGATTTCATCACGATGGGCACAAGGTCGTACCAATGTGGAGCCCACACGAACCCCTCCACCGCGTCTCTGTCGGTGCCCAAAACGCTCTCTGCGGTGATGGAGATGCCAACGTGGTTGGAAATACAATCTGTCAGTTCCTCTTGTTCGCACTCGTATAAGCAGTGCTTGGCGTATCATAAGAACACGTACCTGTAGGGCACAAGCCGATCGAGGCGTCTTCAAAATCCGTGTTCCGGTCCAAGAATATGAGAAGCGGAGTTCCACCCCGGCGCTCGATCGCTGTATTAATTGCGTTTTTGAAGCGGATTGCGAAAGGCACAAAGTAATCGCACGACGGCTCGACCGGCACACGCACGCCTTGTTCGATTCTCCACCGGAAATAATCTTTCTTCAACAATACAGACTGACCTTTGACGACTTCCCAAACTCCATGCTGCTTCCACACACAAGCCGATCCTGTTTTCCAGGCACGCACATGCGCGCTATTCACTAGACACTTACCCGCGGGTACCAAGCTGGGATTGTAATCGGCAACCAGCTTTTCATTCCCCTCTCCTAGTTGAAATGATTCAAACCAGGTGGGTGATGGTCCTTGTTTCAGAAATTTCGATCCTGCGGTCAAGTCCAACCAGCCAATCATGCCGAGATTGGGTTCGTTCAGGGTGTCAAATCCAATGACATTATCTTCTGCAGCCAACTTTTCCGCTGTCGACAAGAGGCAGTTATCTCTGTCAGCTCGCACTCACACCACATTCACAACGGCAAGAGCAAGCGCAGACGAGAACAAGACTGCATGCAAAATGAGTAGAACAAAAGGTTCACACCCACGCGGGCCATTGCTGCAATGTAATGGTCTTGTAGGAAGTCCTGGATGTTGATATCCCCAATTTTGAGGTCGGGTGCAAAGTCTCTGCCCGCGAAGAAGAGGGTAAACATCGTGCCGGCAGCTAATTTGTGGTGATTCGACGGCCATGTCATGCGCGGAAGCGTTGCGTCTGCACCATTCTCCGCCACATAACCCTGATGTGTAAACGCGGCGCCGCTTGCGTGCAGAGACGAAATGTCAAATCCGACATAATCGAGAGTCCAAGCCGGTGCTCCGTCTCCACCCGTCCACCGCGACCACACATCCTGGTGAGGGTCGATGAGACAAGAAATGCCATGTGTACGGGCCTTCCGCACGATAGCAAGTAAATAGTCCAAATACTCCTCGTCGTACTCATCCGGACCCTTGTGCTCCACCGCTTCCCACGTTACAAGAAGACGCACGAGAGTGAATCCCCATGCACGCAGTCGTGAAAAATGATCGTCGGCATCGGTCAACGCAAACGGCCTCCCAACAAACGAAATTGAGTCTGTGTTATAAAAGTTGTCGGTGATGTGTGTGCTTTGGCCAATTGGAAATTTTGACGATCCTGACAGGTTTACTCCGCGCAATAAGAGACGACGGCCGTGGCGATCTCGGAAACTACTGCCCTGATCGGCCCGTAGCTCGTTTCGTCTCACCTGTGGTGGCGCGTGCAACTTCTCTGTGGCACCACGACTAAAAACACCATACCCGCTCGTTGAATATTTGGGTTGTAGATCCCGAAGATGAATGTATAAAAAAGCACCCAGCACCAGCAAAAGAGCCGCCAGGTATTGAAATCCTGCGACAGCGGCACAAACTGCAAACATGATTACCGTACCTGTCGAAACAATGTCAGTACAGTCCATACCGGCGTTTTGGACCTGTCAACATAATATAAGCAATGTATACCTGAAATCAACACTTCCACTTCGAATCGGAAGAGCAAACACCCCAGTGCTTGGAAAATAAATGCAATTATCATTTCCACCCAGGGCTTGTGCCGTGCAGCCACTCCCGATTTTATAGGTGGTAGAGCAAGTACTCGCGTACCCTTCTGCTGAAATCCTGGACCCCGCACCCTGCTCAAAACCGTTCTTTCGCATGCTCGCACTCGAGTTTCAAGAATTTAAATATCATATTTATTTATAGTCGGTAAACATTACGTAGGACGTACCACAATGCGAGTAATCGCCGTATATGTACCAAGGGCGTGATCACGAAGCGCGTGCAGCCGATCGGTAGACGTTTGCACTAGTGCTGCGTGCGAACCCAATTGTACAGACAAGGCCGTAGCTGGTGGATTCAAATAGAGCGACATGAGTTGCTCTTCTATGTCGTGCAGTTCCATATGCTCCCGGTATCGTTGCACCATCTCGCCACGGATGAAATATTCTTCGTTTTCGCCACGCTTGCCTTCCCTGATCAAGCGCCTTCGGATTTCTTCTGGCACCGGTCTTTCCCATTCTTTTGAATGTAAGTTGTGTGTCAGAATGCCTCGCACTCGAATATTCTCACGGACAGTCACAATGTCTTGCAAGACGAAAAAGAGATCACGAAGAATTAATTGTTTGTCGGCGTATACAACGCCGAAATCATATGGATAATTGTTACTGAGACGATATAGTCCTTGAAGGTAATCCATGACGGAATTGTTTTTCACGTCTTTCGCGTGGATTGGGTCGGTGTTGCATGTTCGCCTGCCATGGACAGAGCCCCTCCCACTGATATGTGCGAGACAAATAAGAAAATCGGAAATGCAATTGTCAGTCGTGAGCGATATGGGCCCTGCTGGACTCTGAGGATCACGGAAATAGTACCCTGAAATTAGGAGCTCGAATAGAGTAGAACCTTTCTCGCTAGAGCAAACATGTAAGTTAGGGCTATGTTCACTGTACTGCAGTAAGTCGGCGACAATGTCCCAGAGATTGAGGTATACGGCAATTTGCAGGGCATTATACCCCTTGACCGTACCGCCAACGTTGACATCTGCGCCAAGTTCTAACATGTGCTGCAGTCTTTGCCTCTGCACCACACGAAGATTCGGATGCAGACGGTTCACTTCTTCCGCGCATCTACTTCTCTTATTGTAGATATCTATGATTAGGAGATGCAGGAGTGGTCTACGCAAAAAGTCCATCGGCATGTCAATGCGGAAATTTGCGACAGACGATGCTGCCTGGTCGAAATCATCATTCTGAGCATCGCATGACAAGACAACTTGAATGAGGTGACACATGTCCCAGTCGACCTGACGACCACGCTGGATTAACCTGCGTTGTTGTTGCTCGATGGTACGAGCAATGAGCAGCGGGGAATTTTTAGAGTTATACTCGTCTGGATGGCCTTCGTATATTTGGAGGCATGGCGAAAAGTGATTTGCGCGCATGTAATCACTGTTGGCGTAGATTGCCCGCTTTTCTACTGACAAGAGCTGCGGATCTAGCGTAAAGTTAAAAATATTTCCCCTGCGCCCGGGGTTGTCTGCACGGAGTGGACTGAATAAATTCTCCAGTTCGTCTATCAACAAACTACTTTCCCAGCCTGCTGGCACACGAGTAAAATCCAAGTCTTCACGCATTAATTGATGGCGCTGACGACGTAATGCATTTCCGTGAAGCTGAGTAGGCGGACCATAGGCAAGTGGCGGTCCACCGGGCCATGCAGGATTGGGCCCTGCCATACTTGGATGCTTTGCAACGCGATTGACATGTCGTCTCTTATATACGAGAACGGCGTACAACACTTGGCTTTCCAATCAAAGTCAAAATATGCGGTTTTGTGTCGATTGTAGTGGAATGTCAACGTTCTCGACGAGTTAGATTGCCTACAAGCAATGTGCTTACATTACGCTCTCTTCCTCACTGCCTCTTGCATTCAAACCCACAATTATTCTATCCATTAGTCGTACTTTAGGTTCAGAGATGAAATCGCGATGGATCGCCGTATATGTACAAAGGGCATGTTCGCGAAGCGTGTGTAGCCAGACGGTCGGATGTTGTATTATTTCTGCTTGCAAATCCGGTGCTTGCGGCATGGTCGCAGGTGATGCAAGTAAATAAAGCGACATGAGTTGCCGCTCTATATCGTGCTGCTCCACATTTACCTTGTACCGTTGCAAATCGCCGTATATGTATGAAGGGCATGTTCGCGCAGCGTGTGTAGCCAGGCGGTCGGATGTTGTATTATTTCTGCTTGCAAATCCGGTGCTTGCGGCATGGTCGCAGGTGATGGAAGTAAATAAAGCGACATGAGTTGCTGCTCTATATCGTGCTGCTCCATATGTTCCCTGTACCGTTGCACCATCTCGCCACGGATGAAATATTCTTCGTTTTCGCCACGCTTGCCTTCCCTGATCAAGCGCCTTCGGATTTCCTCCGGCACCCGTCTTTCCCACTCCTTTGAATGCAAGTTGTGTGTCAGAATACCCTGTACTCGAATATTCTCGCGGATGGTCACAATGTCTTGTAACACAAAAAAGAGATCGCGAAGAATGAAGTGTTTGTCCGTGTGTGCAGAGTTGAAATCGCGCGGAAAATTGCTACTGAGCCGATGCACTCCCTGAAGATAATCCATGACAGAGCTATTTTTCACATCTTTCGCGTGTATGCAGTCGATTTGGCTCGAGTGCTTGCCATCGATCAACCCGGCCCCGCTGGCGCGTGCGAGGCAAATTAGAAAATTGGATATGCAATTGGGATTCGTTCCGGGTCCTGCGGGACTCTGAGGGTCGCGGTAATAGTATCCTGAAATTAGGAGCTGGAACAGAGAAGAACCTCGATCCCTGGAACAAACACGCATATTTGCTTGATGAACACTGTACTGAAGCAAGTCCGTGACAATGTCTGCGAGGTTCAGGTATACGGCGATTTGCAGGGCATTGTAATCATTGCTGGTACCGCCCATGTTGATATCTGCGCCACGTTTTAGCATGTGTTTCAGTCGTTCCCTGTGGACCATATAAAGATTTGGATGTAACCGTCTCACTTCTTGTGCACACCGACTTCTCTTATTGTAGATATCTATAATCAGGAGATGCAGCAGCGGTCTGCGCAGAAAGCCCATCTGCATGTCGATGTGGAAGTTTGGGACAAGCGACGCCGCCTCATCGAATTCTGCATTGTTGGCCTCACAAGACAAGACTACCTGAATGAGGCGACACATGTGCCAGTCCTGTTCACGACCACGCCTGATCAACTTACGTTGTTGCTGCTCGATCGTTCGAGCAATGAGCAACGGGGGATTTTTAGAGTTATATTCAGCAGCACCGGGGTCGCCTATGTATATTTGGGCACACGGCGAAAAGTGATGTACCTTCATGTAATCACTATTGGCATAGATTTTTTGTTTGTCCGCGGGCAACAACAGTGGATTCAGCGTAAAGTTAAAAACATTTCCTCCCGGCTCATGCCTGCTCGGAGGAAGTGGGTAGAATAAATTCTCCAGCGAATTCACTAAACGGCTATTCTCCCAGCTCCGCAGCACATGATTAAAATCCAAGTCTTTGCGCATTTGCTCATGGCGCTGCCGACGTAAGGTGTCTTTGTCGAGCTGACGCTGCCGACGTAAGGTGCCTTCGTCGAGCTGAGGCGGTAGACCATACCCATAATCATAATTCTCGTGATCCTCGAAAAAGTCAAGTGGCGGTCCACCAGGCCATGCAGAACCGGGCTCCTCCTGCATACTTAATTGTATCGTAGCGGATTAAAATCACTTCCTTATATACTCTAAGAAAATAAAACGTTTGTGGTGGAAGCGAACACGAAAATGTACATGCAGCTGCATGACGTTTTGGCAGCAGGTAGGGTGCTCTTGCTGCAGGTTATTGTACGACTGGCCCGTACATTGGTATTGTTCTCTCTTTTCTGCAGATCTCATTGTCCTCGTACATCGCGAGGTCTCTGTTGTGTATCTCGCCAATATCACAATAACTGGCGGCATGTGGCGTATTTTTCGAGTGACATGCTTTGGGTGTTTCCGCTGCTGGTGGCCAGTAGCGAATGCGTGCACCAACCAATATTATCATTTTGGACAGAAACATGGCGATAGCTGTGGCAAAACGTCGTACAAATTAGAGGCAGCTTCAATTTTAGCATTGCGCAATCTATAAAAGAACGTAGATATTTTCGAGCGCACGGAAACGTATACAATGTCGCACGAGCTCCGTTTTTCCACAAAGGATAATACGTTAAAGTCGTTGTATGACGGTATTATGCGCTCCAGGGCCTTTGCTGCCGCGATTCCCACAACATCGGCGTTTTACGTCAGTGTGGAACAGATGGACCCTGACAATGGAGACGAATTGGAAGAAGGTCATGATACCAGTCAAATTGCAGGTTTGTTGCATTTTAAGGCAACTTTGCACATGAGTCCTTTTGAGCCAGGCTGGCAGGTCAGGGAGCTTTGGGGTTCGAATCTGAGTGCGACAGGCGTCGCCGCAGGGAAATATGGTATGGAGGTTGTGGCGCAGTTCGGTGCATGCGAGGTCGTGGTTCCGTATACTCCAGACAAACTTTTCTACGAGAATCAAGTGATATGGTGGGAATTCCCGTGCGTTCGCACGGACCCCCTAGAGTCCCCTATTTACGCCAGGCATATCCTGTTCGTATTCCACAACCAGTGAGAGCCGCAGGCACTCGAAGTGACTAAACTGGCGCTTTCGTTTCCTACGGGGGAGAGCCCTAGGTTTCACGGGATTTTCTCACAAACACCGAATCGACTGTGGTACACGCGCTCCGAATGTTCCGCAATCGTATTTTCCCAAGTACCGGTACTGCACGCATGTCCATTCAGATCTTCAAAAACACTGACCGGGCGTGGCGTGTCATCGATTCTTGCGAGCCGACCCGCTGCAACGTTATGGTTCGACGTCGCCGGTTCTTGAACGTCATAACTGACATTCTGCAACATGTTTGTATAGACAAATAAACAATTTTAAAACACGCGTCTGCCGCCTTTTCCCACTTTTGGGCACACACACAAAAAGTATATATATCGGAGCGTCTGCACGTGAGTATTCTTGGTAAACAAAGTGCTCCGGTATGCTGCACGCTGTTCTGCCCATGGTTCTCTTGCAGTTACGGTGCCAGCCGAACGGCAAAGAGGCCTTGGACTCAACAAAATTCGTGTCAAAATACGTCTCTCGACAGGGGGCGCTTGCAGAAGCACACTATGAAGCCAATATGCGTTTTGTGGAACTTGAATTGCACAATCTCATTACGTCTACCACACCAGCGTGCATACGCACCCTGCAGAGTCTCGCCAAAGAATTCGAATATGAGATGCGCATCCAGCACTCCATACTGCTTTCGATCACACAATGTGTCACGGCAAAGCACGGTGCACGGTGGAAACAGTTGGGTCCACATTCCCCACAGAATATATGCAATGTACGCAATCCCGGGTTAGGCGCGGCGTTGGGAGCCGGTAAGCGCACATTCACTGCGGCTGAATTGGAACTGCTCGGTGTAGGCGCTATTGAGCAAACGGCTTGTGTGAAATTTAACAATATGGTCTATGAAGTCGACCAGTCGCAAATCGATCCAACCAAAGATATGGCCCCAGTAGAGGTTCTCCACACTATTATCTTGAGAACAATGCAAGAATACGGCACGGACGCCTCCATGACAGCAATGAATTTGTTTCTTTTGAAGTGTTTCCACCAACCTTTGTGGAGATCGACGTTCAAAGAAGGCACATATCGAGTGCACGCGACTCGTGCTTTAAGGCTCGTCGGAGTCGCCATGCGCCACTTTGCCGCAGATCACGAAATACAAAAGACTGCTCTGAAAGCGACGGTGCATCTGTGTGTCGGTCTGAGACTGAATGCAATGTCCGGACGCCATCACTACTGCCGACACGTTGTCATGGAGCCCGTTCTGGCAGCGATGCGAAGATTTCCAGATTCCATGGATGTGCAATTCAACTGCATAATACTCATTATCGCATCTAAGAACGCGACTTCTGTCGCCAGGGCGCTGGATTTCCAACTCGCCCAACAGCGCAACGAAATGTTCAAGGGTATCGGCATGGCACTTGTAACTTTTTGTACGAAACATCTGAACCCCGAATTAACGATCTTGACCTGCAAGGCACTACTAGCGCTTTTTGAAACACAGATCGCAAGCACCGTAGAGATGCAAGCGTATATTTCCTTTTTCGTGTGGGTTTTTAGAAAATGGGATGAAGTCAACGAAGATCACTTCTGCGTGCGCGACAGTGCCATCATCGCGCTAACGTATTATTTTGAAGCCAGAGATAAGCCGCCCTTCACAGATTTGCAGAAGGCGCAACACCGTGACGTCATGCGTAACATGATCAATCAGCACGACATGAATAGAGATAACGCTGGCGTTCCAGAAAAGGAGTGGCTTGGACATCGCCTTTTGTCGTACATGTGTCCTTATTCCACCATTCCCCTGATTCGCATGGACAGGAATCGACTGTGTGACACAATGCTGCTTTTGAGGGAAATGTGCCAGGACAATAACCGGTCACGGAAATTGTTTATCTACGAATCCAACGGCATTCACATATGTCTCTCGATCGCAAGGTACTTTATTGAGAAAGGCTTAGAGCACCAAAGTGACTTTGCGGAGATGGATCACGATATGTATGTTGCCGCCCACGCCTTAGACCTCGTCGGAACTTTATACACACAGATCTACACCGACGTCGAAACAAACGTGGCACCAGAAATTCTACAAACCGCAAGCGCTGCATGTTTTGTGTCGTCGCCCGTACATGACATTGCTGTGCTACGCTATCCGCCTACGGCGGGAGCACTAAGCAGCAAACCCCTCATGTCGATGCACCAAGGTGTTACCGTGATCTCGTTCTTGCAAGACGTTCTGCGCGTTGTGGGCATTACACCCGTCCTCATCGAGTGCTGCGTTATCACGCTAGAAGTTGTTATGTTGGCGCCCGGTAATGCCCACGGCATAGACATCGCACTCATTTCCCGCTATGCGACTCGCGGACCCGAGCTCCCGAAAGAACGCCACCATAAAATCGCAAGCCGCATTGTGGCACATTTGTCTCAGTATATAACTTGAGATGCATCGGTTCTGACAGCCGAATGCGCAGGACAGGACACGAGTGTGCGGGCGAGTGCGACGTGGCTTGCATCAGAATGGTTGTTTTTAATAAAACTAGTCAAAGCGCACACTTACGCTGGTACCGCAGAAGCATCGTCTTCGTACTCTGCCGCAGGCACTGAGAGAACAGGTTTGGGCGCAGCCGGCACACCTGCACTGGGCGTGTCCATGAGTCTCGTGAAGAGCCGCTGCACATATTGGTAGTCACCGTTTGTGCTCGGATACATGAGCTTGATGTCTCTGCACACGCCTTCCAGGAAGCTTGAGATATCCGCATACATACGAGCGGTCTTGTTGTTCGACTTGTCCTTTGTACGCGAATGGTCCAGAAGCTTCGGAATGTCATTCAAGAAAAACGAGGTGAGGAGGATTTTGTTCTTGTCATTCAGGCTCCTGTCGCGACATGCACGTGCAATGCCGGCGTGATTAGTGCAATGCCGGCGTGATTAGTGCTAGCAATCCACGGCACGCGACGACAAAAAGCAAGCAAATGTGCACCTGTGCTTGGTAGAATAGAGAGGTTTAGGCTCCCTCGGATGCGCCGGACGGCGCTTGCTGATGATATGCATTTTCTGTGTAGTGTGCAACGTACTTTTATAGGTTGCCACTGGCATTAGGCAAACAAACCGGCGCGGGCTTTATGGCACGCAACAAAAGGTATGCATCTTACCTCGAATCGGGCTTGTGTGCGCTTTTTTTCGTTTAGGAGCAACTGGGGAATGCGTAGCGTCTGCACCCCGTGCACATTTTGGATGTTGTTAAATCCTTTCCTCAGTCGTATGTGTCTGTAGATGCATTTGCTCATGCGCAACGAGAGTGTCCAGTATTTACCCTTGAAGAGAATTACGGGAATGTGCGTGAGACAGTTGTCCATATCATCCTTTGGAGAAAGCCACGTGACGACCGACTCGTTGTTTGCCAAAAGGCACACCGCGCTTTTTGAACACGGCGGAACACTGTGCTCCCAGACTTCACCTTTGAGAACAATATTGTACTGAGCCGCATTCACAGCCTTCATCGCGCCGCTCAGAAAGTAATTGCACCCGACACTCTGCGGCCGGCAACTTTATGTGTTTTTTATTTTTTTTGGCACACGTGCTACACCGGTTTTTCCAAATGGACTGCGCGACAACAACGTCTTCCCAGAATGATGCGGGTGTGGGAAACTCATTACAACAGAGTACCGCACCCACCGAATACGCCGTGCGTGTCACCACACAAACATCGCCCGAAACTATATATGCCCGCGAATGCCGTCCAGGTCAGACTCGCTAGGACGGCACAATACAATGAGCACCAGGAGAATATTTGCGATCAAAGTCGTGCTACCATTTCTCTTTGCAAGCGTGATGTGCGTTATATTCTACGGCACGCAGCACGACAAATTCCCCAAAGATGCATCTGCTGCAGAATGGGAAATCTTTATGAAGCGTGTGCTTGTCGACGTTCGACACGCGGACAAAGCGAAAATAATGCTGCTCGTCGTGTTGGCGCACGTGGGCCACACTGTATTTTGCGTGCCGTGCGTGCATCTTACGCAAATGTTGGCCGGGTACACTCTTGGATTCGTGTTTGCCTTTGTACTATGCGCCATATGTGAATGTACGGTGGTTACCATCTACGTACTTGCGTGGGCCGCGCGTAATACATTTGCGCAGGACGATTTCGAGGAATTCGTGGTGTATCTCCGCCGGAAGCACATGTTGTTCCCATTCATTTTTATGACGCTCATGTCCAGTGTGCCCATCAATTCGTCGTCTTGCATAATTGGATTTGGCGAAGTCACGCCACGCGAGTTTGTCTTGACGCACTACGTGGTGTCGACCATAAACAGTTGCAAATGCTGTTTCCTGGGACATCAGATCCGCGTGGCAGCCAGCAAAGCCGTAGTTATTACCCTGGGTTACATAATTTTCGCAATCTCTGTTCTTCCGACGCTTGTCACGGCGGCGCTGTGGTATTTGACGTTCGTGGTGTATCGGCGAAGTGTACTGACACCGTGCTCCGAGCATTTGAAATCGACGGCACATCCAAGTCACGGCATACAAGCCAGCAGTTCTCCTTGTGTGCTGCACTTTGGACTGGAACAATTGCTCTCGCGTTGTCCGCTATTTGCCACCCATGACTACAATATCTTGCACCCACCGCCTGCTCCCAACGACGTGACAGCACATTCGCTTGCGACATCTTCGCCCCGACCGAGTGAGAGCGCAGACGAGAGCAATACCCTATCAATAACTACATTCCACGTCGACATACAAGAAGAGGAGACAGAAGAGAGTTGTGATGTGCAAATCACAGAGCCCAACACAGAGCACGATGCGCCACACAATGCACTCCCCCGAACATGCATGCATCAAACAGATGTGGGCACGGGCGAATACATTCGGCGCTCGACGGAAACGTGTGTAGCGGTAGTGGTAGACGCAGACGCTCCTACAACAGACGACCCACGAGAAAGTGCGCACGTGCACACGGATGCGCCATTGCAAATAGCAAATATGGTGGACAATGCGAATCTACCGGCGGTAGCGGTTTTGGCAGCCGTCTTGGGCATTGGAACACCAGAGTGTCCCGATTGTCTCGATTTTTGTACAACTCAATCGTCGCAGAATGTGAGTTCTGTACAGAATAAAGTTGCACAGGCGGCAGTATAATGACGCACTCTGTTCAGGTGTCGCCTCGGCCGCCGCGTGAAAGAAACTCGCAAATATGCTCGTGTACACGCAAGAATATTCGCGAAATGACGCTGCTAGAATTCTGCTGCAAATCGGCATCAGCATCGAAACGCTGCTTGGATTCGTGGTCACGTTTGTACTGTCCGCAAACCGGGGCTCGTGTATTGCGTATCGCCGTTTTGGGTGGCAGTGATGTCAAGTGTGCTAGTACTATATAAAGGGGATACTAACTGGCGCTTGCCGCAGAATCTGCGAGTTATGTCGCAATGGCCATTCATCCCCTATGCCGAAGACTACGATGACACGGAGACGAAAGTAACTTATTTTAAAAACGACGGCGCCATGCATTCGCACCTTGTGGCATCGACGGTACCGGGCATGAACTCCTTCATTATCGATATGTTTGAATGTATTCAAAAACGAGCGATGTATATCTGGGACGTACACGTAGAGTGCATCGAAACCCCCCTGGACTGGCAAATGACCATTGACAAACGGCATGTCTTCAACAGCGCCGATTTTTTGCGGGGAGGGCGACTATCCGGTCGGAAACTGTTGCATTACGCCGCTGTATTCGAAACGGCGCATACCATTGACTTTAAACCACGTGTGCTTGTTGAGAATGAGGCCCATATGCAGGAACTGGGTCTGTCAAATTACACAAAATATATAAAGTGCATTCTACACAATCAACCACAGCTACAACAGAGAAAGACCCTACACCATGAAGAGTTACACAGACACCGTCAACGTCTACGGGAGTCGATGAAGAAGTTCATGGCGCCGTTGCAATATGCACGCTCAATGGCCCTATGGCGACCGAGTCTACCGTTCGAGATGCACACGTCGGCGTTTGACGATACTGGAGAACTTGTGACTTATGTGAAAAAGGCAAATAAAGCGCCCGAAGCCGCTGTATATATTCTCTTTTCGCAAGACCTGGTACATGCCCGTATGTACAATTGTCGCCCTTCGATTCAAAATACGGATTGGGAAATTGTCATTAATGGGCGATATCGCATGAGGGACATTGATTTCGAAAGCGCAGAACCAGGACAACTCGCGATTGCCTTTCAGGATTATCCAAATGTATTTACACTTCCCCTCACCATAGTAAAGCGCCCGCAATTTCTTGTACGCCACGCGCGTGCCATGGCGCGATTTCAGTGCACAAACTATAACATTTTCCAGCAATATCTTCACAATGTCGACAAAATGAAGGAATTCGTCTTCTTTGAATACAACGGGGAAGTCCGGATACGGGACGCCTTTGAGACTATTTTCAACGCACTGGTTGCCGAGCATAAAGTTTAGAAATATATAAACCGCTCCAATGTTATATTTCCACATAAGCCCTTTTGGCAATGCCTAGTGCGCACCCTACCACAGAATCTGCGAAAAGCAGTTCACGCCTTGCTTTTGCAGGTTGTTTTCCGCACCAATGGTTCTACCGCCGCTTCTGCTTCTCTGAAGATCGACACAAGTCAGAGTACGAAGTGCTGCCGTCAGGGCACAATTCGATGTCGCGCGAATTTTAAAAATACACACCGTCGACGAATACAGCAAAGCGCAGACACGAAGATCACGTCAGACGGAAATCAAAACAAAAGCAGAACAACGCGAGACTGGTCTGCATGAGCTGTGAAGTGTCTACGCCCAAGTACCATCTCAAGTATCACAGTTAATATCCCCCTCGTGCATCTTTACAATCGCCTCAGAGAGTATGATATATTTTCCTTGTATGCAAATATGGCAAGCAACACAACGGTGGTTTGGGAATCGGACTGCGTGTAAGCCTGATCAAATGTAGCGTGCATTATATACCTAGGAGCAATTGTGTGCACATCACCTGATCCCCGCACGCAAAAGATGTCACGCCAAACGAGAAACGCAATGGGGTTTCTGTGTGTGGTGAGCCTCGTGTGGTTCACGCATCTTGTTTGCATTTCTAAAATAAACGTTTTTCGAAAAGTCGAGCGGATTGCACACAACAGATATCGGAACCGTAGCCCGTCCTCGTACATCGGACGTTTTATGCAGCTATACTTTGATATACACAACAGCAGTGCATCCCCTGCGACATTCTTGCAATCAGACCTGCACTCTAAGAGCGAGCCGCTCTCTGCCAGACATGTGCCAATGTCCTCTGCTCACTACGGACATACGGTTGAGGAAATGAAGTACACTCTCGTTTCGCAACAACACGCTCCTCGAGCTCCACATACGTTGGACACTAAGAAATTCGCGTACATGGTGCTTTGCGCGGAATTCCATATGGACGACCGGCTCATGCCGTCGGATTCGAGAGACGTTTATCATCTTACCTTCAGACAGAGAGCGAGTGCAGAGTCGGAATTTATTGTGTACAGCCCAGGGAGCACATGGACGACAGCGCGAAATGAGTTATTGCGACTGGCGCGCAGCAAAAACGTTGAATACCAGTATTATATTTTCTTGGATGAAGATCTTTCGAGGATGATTCGAGGTGCCAACCCATGGCAAGACTTCGAAGACTGGTTGTTGCGTGATTCGCCCAGTACCGCGTATATGTCACATAGTGTGGAATGGCAGCGCGTCGGTATCGGATCTGTTACAACGGGGGTTTTTGACGTGGATGGCATCCTGCATGCGTTTCACAATTCAACTCTGGATTATCTCTTACCGTACGACCCGTATATGGACAGTCATAGTTGGTACTACAGTCAATTTATCATGAACACTCAGATATCCACATTTTATCCGGGTCCAACCGGGCGCATGGGATGGAATCTTGCAACTTTTGACGCCTCAAAAAACCAACACACCAAAGAGCCAAAGTATACACGAGCCAAAGACTGGGCGACGGCCACCCGGTACATGGAACAGAGCGTGCAATGGCGTTTGAAATTCCGCCAACAAGATTGGAACACGAGCGAGCCTCAGATTCGACCCAACATGGATATTCTTAGAAATATGACACTGCGCATATCAAAATGACTTCATTCGCCATAATAAAGCACAATTGCAACTGATGGATTATACAAAGACGGCGAGAGCGTCGTAGATAAATCGCACCGTGGCATATCCTTCGTATTGACCTTACGTCAGCTATATACAACGCGAGCGGCCAAATGCACAGTGGGAGGAACTGACTTTCCGTTATATCTGTAATGAACTTTAGAGAAACTCTTGCAACCATTCCACATGTTCCGCGAACACAGCTGCCAAAGACCGGCTACCGCTTGATGTGTGCAGACGGTGTGGATGTCCTAGCAAATGCTTGCCCGATGAATCTTCTCATAAAGTCCAAGTGGTGGATTAAATTCCATCAGAAAGTCGCAGTGGGTAGCATGAACATAAGCTTCTTCGAGGAAATGGCGCGTCAACATCGTGACGCAAATGTCGGCTTCGGACGGGGTCTGTACGCCATTAGTGTGCAAACTCAATATGAGGCGCTTTGTCTCTGCGAAAACCACCAGTACACTCTATCCTTCGCGGATGCCAAAAGCGAAACGGCGGAAAACACACCAGTCCTAGTCAAAAGCATCAACATGCACAAAAACAATCGCGTTGCGTGGATATGGCTAGAATGAATCAATTCTCGTCCGCAGCTATAGAGGTGCACAGTTCCCGATGACTACATTGAACGCCACGATTTGTACTATTTCGACGAAATATTGTGCTATTCCCGGATTTCCGCATTGCGGCACTATTAATCATGCGCACTCGGCGAATATTTGGACGAAACACACACGCGGAAAATGGAGGCATATAACACTCTTTTGTACACTGCCATCAAACGGCATGATCTGTCTTTGGCGCAAACACAGTTGCGCAAAAATCCGAATGTGAATTTTCAGTGCCCGGGGCATCATACGGCTTTGCACTCGGCCGTGGTCTATAATAACGTGGCGGCGGCTGTCCTGCTGTTGGAATGGGGCGCCGATATGACCATAATTCCAATCAAAATTGCGTTTCAAAAGGAGTACGAGTGCCCGCTGCTAATGGCATTGAAAAGGGGCGAATCGCACGAAGGCATGCAGCTTCTTTTCCTTGAAGCCCTGCAGCGCGTGAATTGGGCGGGATTCGACAGAGTGGCTCTGGCCAACATCGCGCGAATCTCGCAGTATGCCATGATGTACAGCACACCTCGCGTATTTTTTGCAACCAAGCAGGTGATTGGAGACACCATTCCGCGGAACTCCGCAGGACTCACGCCTCTCATGTTCACTTTGCGACGTGTGGGCCTCTACCAGGACGACATGCTCAAATGCACAACAATACTCAACAATGTGCTAGAGATTGTCGATGAGGACCCGATGATGGCGTGGGAGCGCTACCGTGTGACTGATAATGTGGGGAGTCCAAGCGAAACCCTATTCCCGATTACGGGCTGCACTGCCCTTGGCATGCTTGCCTTCCAGATCATGAACGATCGCACGATGCGCGACAATATATTTATGAGGCGGGCCGATCGTCGAAACGGTGCCAAGAGTCTTCATCAAACACACTTTACGCAGGGGAATATAATCACAGTAACGGCGACTACAATTGCCGCACACCACAACGCCGTTGCGGAAGAATGCGCAAGGAGAAATCGCGATGTCATGGCATGCATGCGGAACGAGTTTATTCCATATCTTTTCGCCAGGATGCTCACTCCCATGCGTATTGCATTGGGAATGGCGAGCCACAGCCGTCTCGGTATATGCAGCACATGTCTGGTCGGCAAACTCAACCCAGACATAATGAACACAATTTTCAACGCGCTGGTCCGCGATATAACCACATCTACCGTCACGTTCGAACACATGTTGTGCTAGACGGACAAGTTACATAAACACAAAGCATTATCATACCACCTGCGTATGATATAAGCCGCACGGCGTGAAGCTGCACTCGGTGCCAGGCCGCTTCGGAATTAGCCTGACCACTCCGTCCATATTTCGGACCCGATCCGATTTGTTGGGTGGTATTATTTGTATTCCAATAAACTTGTAAACAACCCTCTATGCTTGTCGTCAGCACAAGGCGCTGGTAAATGTTCTGAGCTGTTGCTATGGCGATAAGGAGGTCGACTACACGGGCACCGCGTCGAACTGTGCATGCAACAGATGCATACAAATTGCGAATGGCCGACAGACAGGAAACCACACGCCGCAAAACACATGCGGAATTGATTCGAAAAGCCCAACAATAACCTCGCCCTGTTGCATCGCAGCCGGGGCGTGCCGCACTTCAACAGGGGCGTTGATGGGGTGTACGCCAGCAAACCACCCTCGCTTGCAGAAGAAGATCGAGTGGCGCGCTGACCACTTGTACATCGCCCGATCCTCTTTTTCCGACTGCAGCAAGCGACGGATTAGCAACGGTTCCGGCATTTGTGTACTCAAAGCAGTACCACGGAAAACAAGCTTGTGCGATTCACACATCAGCGCCTTTTCGCAGAGAAAGCGTCTGTACAAACTGTCTACGGTGGGTATGAGTTCAGATCGACTGATTTGACGCACAAGGTCGCCAACCAGAGAGAGTGCAGGCGAAAGATCACCCAATCGCGAATGAGTGCCCATTGCAAACGCAAGTGCGCGTTCTTCGTAATCACATATGTGCGATGCAACCGTCCAACACAATTTGGTATCAAACAACGTTCTGTCGTTCTCGGCGTGTACAAGATGTTCTGGCCACTCTGATGCTCGGGTATGTCCGCCCTGTCGTACCAGAATGTTGTCGCTAAGTGCCGCGAGAGCAACCCATCGCCCGATGACACCCGCAAACATCGAGTGCTGGCAACTTCGCTTGTGTTGAAAGGTAATCGAGAGGTCTGTGATACACAATAGGCAACAAAAGTATTTATGTTTTTATAGAGAACGTGCACGACTGGACTATCCCACTGCATGTTGCAGAAATAAATTGTACACACAATTTCGCCCGAAACCCGCAGCCGTGGATTGTGCTTACTTCTTATACCATCACCAGCGGCACTTTGCACCAAAACCATATGCTCAATGAGCCAGGTGCGTGCAGAATAATTTCCGATTAAGTCTTGAAAAATGCGGGACAGTCCGGGAGCAGCACAGGAATAACACCGGTTGCACCTAGATAGGCGAGCATGTGACAATACTGTACTGCTACTAATTTGCCCCGGAACGGATCAATTCTCGGGTAAAGGACATTATTACGCATGATATCGTTCAATATCGATGGATATTGAACACGGCCCCGAGAATGCTCTGCCGTGATCATACAATTAACGATTGCTGTATACGCTCTTTCCATCCCCGGAAGAAGACGACGCGCACAAGCTCGTGCAGCCAAAAGTCCCACCGGAGCCATATCGTTCAGCCGGTCTTCAACGAATTGTGTAGCCCCGTCAAAATTATCGGCGAGTTGTCTCAGTGCGTTCACCGTCGTCTCGATGTCTTGTTGCTCTACGAAATCGTTGAACAGCCTGTGCACTATGCGTGGCACAAGGCGAGCAATGCAATCTTGCGTGATTGCGGTCCATATGCGTTGGCCTGCATCCATGAACAGATGTCGATGGAAACCAGGTCCCGTCCTATACTCATCGTTTTCAAATAGCACGTCACTATGCCGAGTTATAGTGTCCGTACCGGTCCGTAACTCTTCGAGTGCTCGGCGCAATGCCTGATAATTACTGTTCGTTTCAAATTCCTGGCAAATGGACTGGATTTTTGTCTCGATACACAGATTTACTGTGTCGGCATAAATTTGTGCTACTGCCGCTCTTTCTGGAAACTCACAATCCCTCCGAATTCTGAGTAACTCCATCCGAATTCTGACTGTCTGGTCGTAATACTCCGGAGCAGCCCGATTGTTCACAAACATCAAGGGTAATTGAACTTGCATTCTTTCAGCAAAATCACGAGCATTACGGAAGAACGCCATGCTTTTTTACAACGGAGTAGTCAGTGGTCGCGTGTGAAACAGGTCTCATATATACTATGCGCCTGTTTATACTTTTGTTTTTTAATCGGAACCCAGGTCTTGCCGCAGTTCGACATGAAATGAAGCAAAACAATAAATGTTTGCCAGTCGATTTGAACCCACCCCTTTCGTTTCTGCAGCGCATCGGCAAGTATGTTGTGCTCTGGGTTCATTACCCGGTCCGTGTACACCAGTCCTTAATCGAAACACAGCACATTAGGAGACGATGTATCAAAGATATCTGCGTCGTTATTTTTCACAGGTGCGTTTTGCGGCAAAAATGGCTGCATCTTTGCGTCGAGACACAATACTATGTTTTCTTCGTTTTTCCTACGTTTACCGGCACCACGACAACTCAATGTAATTCCCGACCGTATAGCATGTTTCGTAAGCGCGAGCAGGACCACCACATCTTGCATGCAGTAAGATTCAAGGAGTGCCCAGTTTTTGTCTTTCGCCCACTGCACGGCCTGCAGACCAGATCCACTTTTTGCAACATCGATCTTGTTGAGAAGACATGCGTTTTGCAAACTAATGTACGATCCTGTGTAGTCCCGCGATAACCGACAAAAGTCCAAATATTTGTGCTTCCACCTGTCCATTCGGACTAGACCAGTGTGTGTTGAACTACCAGCGTCGGGATCTCGTTGTGTGACAGGGTTGCTTTGCTGTCCGAGAAGAATTGCCATCGTATCGGACGGTGTTGCACTTTGCACTGACAACTTGCGTTTCGCAGGCGCACTCTGCGGTTCTGCGTAGGGGCTTGCACAATTGAGTTGCTTCGTAGCATCTATCGACAACGCGGTCGACAACGCCATTGTTTTTAACCATTTGCAAATAAATGGCATGTCAAAATTGATGCCGTTAAACGCCACAATGCATTCTGCGTCATCGAGGAGCTTGCAGATTTCCCTTTTCATCAACACAAGATCCTCCTGATTCGGACTCGTTTCGGCTAAAACCACATTGTAGCATTTCTCACTGATTGTTGTTTCGTCGAGGGATTCGTAGACAATCGTTCCAATCACCGTGATGACGTGTTCTGCTCTCGACAGACCCGTCGTTTCAATGTCGAGCACTAGCGTAATCATGTTGCTCGGTAGATCGCCGACAAGCGCGATCGTGTGCCTACCGTCCACGTGCAAACACTGCTAAAGGTATTTTTTTTTCCCCCTTGTGCACGGCGCCACTTTGCAAACATATTTATTCTGTCCTGCTGTTGTCCAAAATGCACGTGAATGCGTACAGCGAGACCGTGAACGTGTTTTCGAACCAGTCGAGAAATTTATTGAAGAGATCGAGCACGGTCTCGATTTTGATCTGAAATTCGACACTGCTATGACGCAGATGCATGGCGCTGTGGAGCTCCGTCATAGCCAGACTCAGGGTGTTGCCATAACACCGAATCTTCTCGAGCTTCAGGTCGTGGTTATCTCGATTCAGACGCATTTCATCCATGCTCCTAATCATCAATTCCTTGTTCTGCGTCATGAAATCGATGCTGCTCTGCGTTTCACGAAGCAGTTCGCTGTGCTGCTGCATCGTTGCAAAGGCCGTTTCTTCCTCCAATTGATGGGCCGCAGATATTTCTGCTTGTTGAATGCGACATGCTTCGAGATCGCGATTGCATATTTCTAGGTCAGTCTGTGTTTGTAGCAGCACTGCAGTCTTTTCGTCGACGCAAGCATGTAAGTGATTCGAGTGTTGCTCTAGTTCGGCGCAGGCCTTCTGTGCCGCAATTGTATCCCGTTGTAGTATTTCCAAGCCGGCGTGTAGTGCGATGCGATGCGCTTCGGAAGCCTCCACAAGACTGTCTTTCGCACGCGATACTGTGCGCGGAGACGTACATGTTGGCTCTGGCGAAATGCTATTGAGCATCCTTTCGAACTCGTCATCTTCCAAGGTGTGCGGAAACAACGCGTCCGACGAATGTGGTACGGTTAACACTGACGTGCCCTGTGCTATTTGATGCTCTTGCGCCGGGCCCATGTCGCGTATTGCATTGGTGTGGCGTGGTGCGCTTGTTCCAGGTGTTTGGCATGTCTCCTGCTGCGCTTTCTGTTGCGCCTCTTGTTCGGCCTTTTCGGCGGCAGCAGCCCATGCTTTTTGTAAGCCGGCAGCTTCCCCGGCCGCATATGCGATTTCCTCTGCCTGCTTGACACGTATTTTTTGGGCTTTCTTCACGGCCCTGGCGTGGTTGGTAGCTTTTTCGTCCTCTGCAGCTTTCATGCGCGTTGCGTCTTCGGCATCTCGAGCCATTTGTGCCTCGTGAGCAGCTTTGTCGTCCTCCACACCTTGGACGTATATGGCATCTTGTGCTTCTCGGGCAAGCTTCGCTTCATGAGCAGCTTCATTGTCTTGTGCAGCTTTAATGCGAATGGCATCTTGTGTGTCGTGGGCACTTTTGTCGAGTCGGGCTTCTTCTGCGCGTTTTTTCTTTTCCGCACGCTTCTGAGCCTGCATCGACTTTGCATCTTCTGCCAATTTCGCATGCTCGGCAAGGTTTGCGACTTCGGCTATTCTGGCGTTTTCGGCGACACGATCAATGTCCGCACGCTTTGCGTTTTCTGTAAGGTCGTGAATGTGGGCTGCCTGTGCCATCAAAGCAGCGTTCATTTCTTGCACGGTTTCCGCGTGTTCCGCTCGCAAATTGTATATCGCAAGCTCTGCACGCTCTGTAACGAGTTCAAGTTCACGTACCGCCTCTGCCGCCGGGCGACTGTGTGCATTTTCGTCGAGGCGCGTGACGTCAACAGCCGCAGTTGCAGTCGCGATGTCTTCTACAAGAGCGTTCAATTCGGTTTGTTTGCATTCAATCGATTGTTGCAAAGAAAA
>Ga0105050_10002357_pt1 | contig 27193 bp, 37 predicted proteins | sample FRY01_FD_78088 | JGI IMG/M metagenome (GOLD analysis project Ga0105050, IMG submission 78088) | Freshwater microbial communities from Lake Fryxell liftoff mats and glacier meltwater in Antarctica - FRY-01 | ecosystem: Environmental > Aquatic > Freshwater > Ice > Glacier meltwater ...
AAATAAGAATTACGGTGGTATAAATCCATATGCTCTTGGTTTTGCCATGTACAAGGACATCCGTAGGATTTGTGAAAATCCAACTGATCGTGATAAACAAACAATGCCCCATTTAATAGGTGAAAATTGGGTTGAGGTTGTCAAAGAAGCAGCATATAATTACAACGATTCCTCTTTTGTTAATCAATTTCTTTCTCCGCAAGTTATTGATGATCTTAAACTGATGAATTTAACTGACGATACGGCAGATATGCACTATGACATTGTTGGTACAAGTGCAGAAGATAATTATGATACTATTAGAAGATCGTTATCTGATCAATATAATTTAGAATTAAGGCTTCCCCAGATGCACGTGGGAAACAAAATTTCTAATCAAGTTGGTAATGATTCTTTACTGTTAGTATACACCCCCACTAAAGGTAGGTCATTACACACTAAATATTCAGATAAAACCGCTTCATTTATTAAAAAACTATGGGGTCACCCGGTATTTATTTCTGAACTAAACGCCCCCATTCCATTAAAACATATTAAATAGGATTACACCATGAAAGTTCAGATTATAAGTGTTGATATTGATACTGATATAGAAAAAGCTGACAAGTCCGGTACGTACAAGGGAGTTCTTATTTCATTTAAGAACATTGAAAAAAATACTTTACAACAAAAGGGGATTCATAATAACGTAATAAGTAAGAACCAAGAACTTTTGGCCAAATTAAAATCTTTGAACAAGGGGGACAATGCTGATTTCAAGTTTGAGGCAAATGGTAAGTTTCAGAATCTTGTTGATGTGGTGTTGGTTGTTAATCGGCCCGTTTTACTAGAGCCTAACGCTGAGCATAACCCAAAGTACAGTAAAGCAACTGACTCATTAAAGCAAGTATCTATATGCAAGCAATCCGCCATTGCTCAAGTTGTTAATTTAATGATTGCTACTGGTGCTGTAAGCTCTGTTGATGACGAATTAATCGACTTCATCATTGAGAAGGCAGATAGAATAGTTAAGTACACACACGGGGAATGATATGCTGCCCTTACTAGATCTAGACGTATTCGTGTACCAAGCAGGCTACAGTGCTGAAAAAACCCAGCACATCCTTATTGATGAAACGGGGGATTTTGATTTAGTACCAATGGGAACAAGCAAGAAACAAGTAAACGAGTTGCTGCGTAAAGCACAACAATTAGATCCAGGCGTTACCTTGGAAACAAAGACAATACCTTTGAGTCTTGAGTTTGCTATAGCAAGTTTAGAAAATTTGATGGGTGGTGTTTTACAAGAGCTAGGGGAATCCGAATTTCAAGGGTTCCTTTCCGCCTCTAATGACCCTACTAATTTCCGCTATGCTGTAGCGGTAACTAAACCTTATAAAGGCCTTCGTAAAGAAAGCAAACGTCCAACGCATTATAAAGCGCTGCGCGAATATCTATTATCGACATATGATATTATATTATGCACGGGTAAAGAGGCCGATGACGGCCTATCACAGGCGCAAACGCCCGATACCGTGATAGTATCCATCGATAAAGATTTATTGCAAGTGCCCGGATGGCACTATAATTTTAGAAAGAATGAATACCATTATATATCTGAAATAGTAGGGGCATATAACCTGTATACGCAAGTATTAACAGGTGATAATGCCGATAATATACCTGGATTGCCTGGCGTAGGCCCAGTTAATGCAAAAAAGATATTAAAAGATTGTAAAACTAAAGAAGATCTTCACAATTGTGTAAAAAAGGAGTATAATAAGCGTAAGCTAGATGAAATGTTTTATGAAGTTCTAGCATTATGCAAGTTATTAACTTAGTGAGGTAATACTAATGAAAACTGATGCGGGGTTGCTCTTTGTACTTGCCGCGTTTGCTATTGCTCTAGTCCTGATGTATTCAAAATGGGATGGGAGTCCGACTCATGGCATGGTTACTTATACTTACGTAACTACAACTTTATAAAAATGGGGGTGATAAATTGCTAACCAGATCGGCTAAGAATAAGGGCGCTCTTCTTCAGAAATTGGTGCGTGATTACATCTTAGCATCGTTCCCACTAAACACGTGGGATGTTAAAAGCACGACTATGGGTGAAAGAGGTGTTGATGTTCAATTAAGCGAAAAAGCTAGAGAGTATTTTAACTTTAACGTTGAATGCAAGAACGTCGAACGTCTTAATTTATGGTCTTCCTGGGAACAGGCTTGTAGTAGACCCGATGCACCCCCATTGCTAGTGGTAAAGCGTAATAAATGTAAGCCACTAGTAGTGATGGATGCAAATGATTTTTTTAACCTTATCAGATCAAAACATAATGAAATTACACATTGATGGCGTAGTACATTTTGGCAAATTTGAATTCGCTTTTAAAACAGCCGAAGTTAAATTTGATTTTACTCATGAAAAAATGGCGTTACACGTAGCACCTAAGAAAGTTGGTGTAGCCTTTGTCCATACAGATAAAGTAGTACATCTAGGGTTTGCTTTCTTATTTGCTAAAGTTGGATTTACATTTAATAAGTAATAAAAAAGCCCCGTGAGGGGCTTTTCTTTATCTTAATATCTCCGGATGAAATGCTTTAAGTTCTTCTATATCATCTGGTAATTTTAACTTTGTGACGTTGCGTAGTTCTTGTTTACGAGCAATTATACACTGCTTCATATCTTCATCACCAACTTCTACAGCTTTCATAAATTCAATATCACAGTGGTCCATTAAAGGTTTGCGTAAGTCCCGCATCTTATCTTTCTTTATTTCTTTTGCTTTATCAAGATGTACATCTACAGTTTCTGTGTTGTATTCATCTGTCCATGCATTTCGAAATACTCTATCTGCTGGCAATTGTCCTGCATCAATAATTCTATAAGATAATCCATTAGGTACATCTTTCCTTGCGATTTCATCAATGGATAACCCGCATTCAATGGCGGGTGTGATGATACAGCAAACGCCATCAGCGTTTGTATAAACTATTCTTTTATTTATCATACTGCTTGTTGTCCTGTAAAATGTACACATTGATATACGGAGTCAAAAAGAGCGACGGAAGAGTTGACACATCGAAAAGAACAATTTCCGGCGGATCTTGTATCTACGTCCCATCTTGTAAGGACAGCATAACCAGCCGTAACTGCTTGTGCCAAACCAGTAGCACTATACAAAGTATCTGCCATCGGGATAGTCAAATTAACGGTTGTCCGTCCCACCCCATCATCAGTTAATGATGTTACATTATATGATCCAAGAATTGCCGTAGTTGTTACAGAGGTGAAACTCACCCATGCTTGAACTGCGGATTTAGAATATTTAGCTGCGGCTGGTGTCAGTACTGTAGTAGAAGAAATTCCATAAAATGCCTCTTCCCAACCGGAGGGAGTAACATTAAATGCCCTATTAGCAGAAAGATCACCACCCCCAGTCACTAAACCACCTGCCGTTAATGTAATATCATTCGGAACAAGTGTTTTTGTACCCACCGGTAAGGTAGAATTAGTTGTTCCCGTAGCTGTTAATGCTAAAGGAAATGATCCAATTGTTTGAAAATCGCTAGCCAATTGTATTACTCCAGCAGCACTTACTGCTCCAGAAAAATCTACAGCAGCCGCCGCAGAATAAGCCCCTATTTGACTAAAAGTATTACCTGTAGCAAAATCCCCACCGAAAGTTAAAGTTCTATCTGTACCACCACCATCAAATGTTAAAGCATGATTTGTGGTAATGGCAGCAGGAGTTCGAAATGTTATTTTATTAACACCATTATTTGTTTGTTCGTATAAGTCTAATTGCCCACGTTGGGTTGCCGTTCCTAGAAGGCCGTAAGAACCTGTACCCTTTGTTTGTAAATTTATTCCTATATTAGTATCTCCACCTGTAGCAGAGATAATAGGATTAGAAGCAGTGACATTATTACTAATAGTAACTTCATTTACTGCTGAATCAACATTAGTGAATTTTAATAATTCATTCGATGTACTTCCTAGTATGGGCTGATTACCAGATAATAAAACACCATCACTGGTAGATTCACCTAATACAACCCTACCTGTCCCCTTACCATTCAATGTTAAATCAATATTAACATCTAATCCGCCCACGCCTATTGTCGGTGATCCGCCAGCCGCGGCATTGTTTATGGTAATATAATCAATGGCATCTGTAGCGGCAGTAAATTTAATTAAATAACTGCCATTATCATCGATAATATTACTAGTTACCGCGGTAAGATTATCCGCTGTAAATACTGTAGCACCACTTAAATCTTTTAATATAAATTTAGCTGATGCTGATATGTAGATCTGAGCAGAGCCAAATGCGTCTAATATAATAGGGTTGGTATTTGTGTCGGAAGCAAGATAATCTTTATACGTTGTTAACAACGTTAAGGTCCCTGCCATGTATGTATATAATGAAAATCCTACTGCCGGAGTTCCGTCGGTAGCATTCCACTGGAAGCTCGGGGCATTCTGTTGGGTAGCCATAAATTAATCCTGTATAGTAATATTAAGTACATCGGCCATCTCGGCCCTATATCTATTATGTAATGCTTTCTTTATATTATCTGGTAATGTTAATCTAGTAATATAATTATTACGAGCCTTATATAACGCCGATACGGCGTCATGGTCATCATAATCAGATTGGATATATTGCTCCGCAGCATCCATGATTTTTACACACCCTTTATATGAATGTTGTACGCTCATAGAAAATAATGCCTCATCTATCACACAATTAGATTCTAACCCGTGATGACCAACCCAATACTTTAATACTGGGTCAAAATGTGTTTTTTTAATGAAAGCGTGTTGTGATTGACAAAATGCGGTATCCTTTGCCATGGATCTCCATTTTTCATTAAAGGACAACGACCCGGGCTTTAGGCCAGCAAATGTCGTGTAATATTTAGATTCCTTTAAATATGCTTGTAATGTACCAACCCCAGCAGCGAGCTGGTAAGCGCCGTAAGAGGCTCCCCCTGGGTCGCCATTAAGATTACCGATGGCGGCGCAGCCTAATTTTCCACTTTCATATTTGTGGGATATAAAGCCCAATTGTTGTTGACACATTTTTAATTACCTGATATATTTAAGTCGTACATTAATTCCAAGGACACTTATCATGAACAAGACACCATTAGCATTAAAGATAGCCGGTACAACATTAGGGGCTATACTTTTATTTGGCATGTTATTTCAAGTTAAAGATGTTTCATTTAACATGATACTAGTAAGCTTACTTGGAATATCTATATTATTAATATCTAGTTATATTATTAAATATATTATTAATACTAAAATATTTATAAAATTTATGGATATTTTATTATCTTCCATAAAATGGATATTAATAATTGGTGTTATCTTTTTATTATTATCTTGGGTAGGATTAGCATTTGCCGCTGTATCACTACCCACAGGAATAATAATTTTCTTATTATTTATGTTAATATTTAAAAAATAATTATGGTGTTACTGCTTCTCCTCCAGCACTAATAGAAGCGGATTTCACAATCTTTTCCATTAACGAAGCATATGCGGGGCTATCTGGTTGTATTTTACTTGCTGCTTGCAGCCATGGGCCGGCGGAACTATTCATTAGTTTATTGAATATAGTAACTCCTGCTAAGGCTGCCCCGGTACTTATAGGTGCAGCAACTCCAGAAGCAGCAGCAGCAGCCATTTTTCCACCCATACTGTTAATTCTGCCCGTTGGGGATTTGCTAAATGTGGCGGCGTAATTATCCAAATAATGAGCGGCTTTTAATGCACCATTAATTTCTTGAATTTCTGCTGGTGCGAAAAATGTATGCGTAAAATCACCATTTTGCCGCAACATGTTTTTCATTTTAGGAGAAGTCATTGCGGCAATCTGCGCTGTTGTATTTCCTGGGGAATCCTCTGCTACATTTTGTATCCCTTCATAAACTCTTTTAGCATACCCGTATTTAACTGCGGATCTTCCAACTGGGTCTAAAGCATTAAAAAAATGTTGTGCAGTATTCTTACTATTTAATGATCTTTGAAATAGAAACATTGCCGCATCATCAGGATTTGCCGTATCATTAATTAATTTAGCAAATAAATTACTTTTCATCATCTCTAATGATTTAAATTTATTTGACTTCATATCTCGTAACTTAGCATATAATTCTGGCTTAACATTTTTTATAGTTGTTTCTTCAACCTCATCAAAAGCTTTTTTAATGCCATTTACTAAATGCGTGTCTGCATCACCAAACCCTTTTGATGGCTTGTACATATCATTCAACATCCCAGAAATTATACCCTGTGTATCATCTAAATCAGACACAGATATTTTACCATCTGTTTTTGCTAATGCCCCAATATCATCGCGTAATCTACCTAACTGTGTTATTACTGCTGGGCTATACTGTGCTTTTACACCGCCAGATACAGGATTAGTAGCCGTACCAATGACCTTGTCAATAACGTCATGTAATTGCTTAACAGAAACCGGGTTATCTAATCCAGCCTCAGTTAATAAATCTTTTTTTGCGCTATTATATGCAGCTTGTTGATAATAATAGTTTAATTTGCCGCTATCAGCAACTTGCTTAGCCCATTCGTTATCTTTTGATAGACCTTGCATTATCCGATCGGCTTGAAAACTATTTCCACCGGATTTATCAGCCGAAGTTTGCATTACTTTTGTTAGATCGTCGCCAAAATCTTTTTGAAAATCGTCAGCATATGAAGCAAGTTGTTTTTTAACGCTTTGTTGAACGCCACCAACAATTTTGTCTGCTGCTTCTTGGGTGCCAGACAAGGGCAAATCGCTGGTTACTTCAAAAGCTTTTCTAATTGGTAAACTTGACTGGCTAGCTATCGTTGGCTTAACCCCAGTTTGTTTGAAAACTTCTGCTGCTTCTTTTCCTTTAGGGGATAGTATTCCACCGATTCTATTTCCTATTTTAGCGGCAGCATACCCAGTGGCTGAACCAAGTACACCGCCAGCAGCGCCACCGGCAGCGCCTAAGGCACCCGCAGATAATCTGTCCCCACTGGTATCTGCCGCATAACCAAGCGCCCCTTGTGTGGCTGCGCCTTGGGCAACATTACCAGCCAACCCCAAGCTACCTAAGCCACCAGTAGCTGCCATCATTGGAGCTACTTGAAAAGCATTTGCAGTAGCTCCACCAATGGCGCTTGAAATAGGATTCGCAGCGGAAGTTTGTTCCTGTTGTCTAGCTGCCGATTGAGAGAGCATGTCAATATTAGCCATTTCTTGATCCCAATTTCCAGCCCCGATTGCTCCTGCAATTTGCATTTCTCCTTTTGTTATACCGCGTTTTAATTGCTCAAAGGAGTTATTAACAGATTTTGCAAAGGCTTGTATATTTCCACCGACACTATTTAGGAAGGATTGATCAGGAATAGTCTTTACTTTATCAATTTCTTTAGCGGTGACAGGGGAATCAACTGTGGGATTTGCTTCCGCCCATACCTTGGGATCAAATCCTTCCGGGACAGAGTTACTACCAATTTGTGAAGGAGTATTTACAGGATTTGCTTCCGCCCATACCTTGGGATCAAATCCTTCCGGTACGACATTATCTTGGTTTTCTTGTGTAGGAACTACTGGATTAATCGGCATATCTTTTTTACCCTGTATATCTTCTAGTAATTGATCATAAAATGCTTGCTTTGCAGCTAAACTACCTTTTGCATTTCCAGGAATGCCGCCGCTATGTTCAATGTCAAGTGTTATTTGTTTTATATTTGGACTATCTTTTACATTTGATTTACTATATAAAGGGGTGTTTTCTTTACCAGACCACATAACAGTAGTAGGATATTTTGATGGGGAGGCGTAATGATCGGCAGCCAGCCCACCTGGAGTACCTCTAACTGGATCTAGTAATATTACTTTTATATTAGCATCAGGGTATTTTTCTTCTAATCTACCAGCAGCTATACGGGTTGATTCGCCCGATCGTGAATGACCGACTAATATTAAAGGTTTATCTGACATTTTAGATAAAGATTTTTCTGCTGCTGCATATATATGATCAGACTGTCCTTTTAAATTTCCGGTAACAGTATCCATAATATTACCGTCAGCACCTGGGCCATTAAGATATTGTATATTACCTTTAGAACCAGTTGCTTTTTGTATAGCAGTGTCCATGCCTTTAAAATCATCGCGGCCGTAAGCGGCGGTGCCCGCACTAGCAATAATATCGTAGGGCATTATTTTTGCACCATTTTATTGTATATTGCTGCAATTTTATTAGTATAGTCTTTAGTAGACATATTTACATCTTTTCTGGTATTACCTTTGTAGGTCCGTCCGCTGTGCCACATGGAAACTACGTCAGCATGGTTACCTGTCTTATCATAAAATTCTTGCATTTTGGCTCTGGCAACTAAATCTTGTGCTTCATTATTATGATAAAATTGAGCGGCGGTCATGGCTTTACCAAGGACTTGTTTTGTCCATGATGGGATATTCGCTTCCATAATTTGGTATTTACCAATCGCCCTACCATGGCCTGTTTGAGGACCAATAGCCCGGTAATTACCGCCAGATTCCATCTTAGCAACTGCCTCTGATAACTGCGCCATTGGGTGTGGCGCAGATTCAGAGGCTACCGCTGTTTTTCGTTTAATTTCTTATAATAATTGTCAAGAGCAGTTGGAGAAAATCCGGATTTAATGGCACTTTCTCTCTGAATTATTTGCTCAGACGTCATGTTTCCGGGGGTTACTGGAGTTTCTTTCTGAGCAGAAGATACACCGTATTGCTGCATGACTTTGTCCATTACTGCCGGAGCTTTCTTGAAATTTTCTAGATTAATTGTGCTTCCTGATCTAACCCCCATACCATTAAGGATTTCATTACTAATTCTAATTCTTACGTTTTCATCGTAAATGCCTGCATCATTCAATTTAATAGCCACATCATTTTGTAACTGTGAGGCTTTAACACCTAAAATATTATTTTGAACGGCTTTTACTTGGTTTTCATGATAATCTGAAACATCAGGTAAGGTTGTTTTAATAGTTTTAGAAACTGATTCATCTAAAGATCCTAACCCTTGGCCTGAAAATTCAGTGTTTACTTTTCCTAAAAATAAATCTTGATAAATTTTATTTAAGCGTTCTATATCTTTATTAGTATGTTTAGTTATATAGCCAAGTTTGCCAGCAGCTATGGGGTTTTTATTAAGAATAGCCATCGCATCATTTAAAACCCCTTCTTGACTACGCGCTTTACCTGCGGCAGATCCTAATGACGCCCTTGTTTTAATTGCTTCTTCTGCTTGTTTTTGATTAACTTCGGATTGCCCTTTAGGAGTCAACCCGGACCCCACACGCGAGATTTGACCAGAAGCAGCTCCAGAAGATTGCGGCGTAGGCCCACCTAAACCTGTGAAGGCACCACCAGTAGGATAATTAGAACCTGTTTCATAATTAATTTTGCCAACATCGGCAGAATTTTTATTTTTTATTGAATCATGGTAATCAATCATTGATTGACCTTGTGCCATATCCATCATTTGCTTTGCCATTGCCATCTGCTGACTAACATTTGAAAAGGCACTTTTAACATAATTAGGATCAAATTTATCAGGTGCGCCAACGGATGCTGTATCAATACCCGCGTTCTTTAATGCTACAACACCCCGTTCGTAAATATCAGCAGCACCTGCCATGTCGCCATTATTAACGGCCATTGCAGACGGGCCAAGAATATTCTGGGCCATTGTGTAGGTCTTCATGGCGTTTTCAAGATCAGCGGATTTAATGGCACCAGACATCATAGCTTGTTTCATTTGTGCCATTTGGGGAGCGTTAGCAGCATCCGCTTGGGCAAGAACACCCTGTGCCTGTGCTTGCTGTAAGCCAGCCTGTGCCATTCCCGGAGCAACCGCCGTCTGTGCCCCTAATTGCATTCCTTTTAACATTTGTGTAGTACCACTTTCAGGCACATTCCCAACTTGTGAGGTTGGTGCTTTTGCTAAACTCCAATCAATCGCCATATTATTCTCTTATTTGCTTTAAAAAGCACCTAATAACCCACCACCGACTGCACCAATAGCAGTCCCCCAAGGTCCAAACATTGATCCTGCCGCGGCACCGGAACCAGCTCCTTTAGCAGCACCGCCGAATCCGCCACCACCTTGGCTGCCACCAAACAAAGATGTTAAGCTAGACAAACCACCGCCAAGCCCAGCAAGCCCAGCCGCCCCAGATGCATTTTGATATTGTGATTCAGATGCCTTTGCTTGACCGGCAGCTAAAGCTAGATTTGATTGTGTGTCGCCTTGTCCAGTATATGCATTCGCTAAATTGGATCCCTGCGCCATTGATAAATTAGATTGTCCAGAAGCAGAATTCATATAATTATTAGATAAACCTTGGCCAGTAGCTTGGTTAATGTTAGCTTGACCAGTGCCAAGATTTGTTTGGTTCTGATTAACACCTTGACTGGTTTGTTGTGCTAGTGTTGCGCCACCGCCAGAAGCAGTTGCACCCATTCCGGCTAAGTTTTGTAATTGATTTTGGTATTGTGTAAAAGTATTAGCTAGTCCAGTTCTATATGTATCAAAGTTTTGTGAAGCTAGGCCACTACCATAGTCTTGTAATGATGTGGCCATAGATGGGCTATATCCCTGCCCTTTAGCTAATGCATTATTTTGTACAGCATTAAGACCTTGTTGAAGCTGAAATTGGTATCCAGGATCATTTTGAAAACGCTGTTCAATAGATTGCGTGGACATATCCTGAGGATTGCCACCATAAAGAACTTGTGATAAAGGAGAAGCATAGAAATTCTGCAAACCCTGCTGTTGAGCAGCAGCATTAGAAGTCATTTCTGGAGCGGCGGCTATCGGTGTTTGCGCTGGTATATAATTAGCTTGATTTGGTGCAGTAGGCGCCATGCCAATATTTTGTTGTCCAGCTTCTACCGGGGCTTTATATCCACTAATAGCAGAGGATATTTGACCACGAATAGGGCTGGCTCTACCGGCATCAAGGTTACCCATATGAAAATTTAATTCATTAAGGGCAGCAATCTTTTGTTCTGAAGTAGCATTTGGTAGTAAAGCAGCTTTTGAAGTTCTAGTTAGTGGTGTAGGATTACCGTTAACATTCCATGAAGTTAATTGATTAATACCAGACTTTAAAGCGGCATCTAATTTGTCACCGCCTTGTGCAGCAACAGCGGCCCGGTTAGCCATGCCAGTGGCTGGATCATATACATACCCACCGCCAGCTGAAGCGGCTGTACCTGCGGCATTCGGTTTGGTCGTCGGAGTTACATTAGCGCCTTGGCTTAAATTGAACTGATTTAATTTATTTTGGAAATCATTTTGTGATTGATTATATGCACTTAAATCTTGATTGTACTGGTTACCAGTAGCTTGGTTAGCATTGGCCTGTGCTTGAGCGGCTGCTTGCTGTTGATTAAATGCTTGTAAAGAGCCACCTACGGGGGTACCTAACCCCATAGACTGTGAGTATGCGTCTAATGCGGGTAAGCCTTGGTTTATGTACGGCGCAAGGTATGTTCCGGCCTGCTGTTGCCCAGACAATAACGTCTGATTGGCTTGATTAAACCCGCCTTGTAATATATTTTGACTTTGTAGATTGGAATTCTGTAAATTAGCATTCGCGGCATTAAAATAATTGCCGTACTGCTGAGTAGCTTGTTGATAGTATTGATTTAAACTTGCAATAGCTTTTTCGCTAAATTGCGCAGATATACCACCAGCGGCCTTGATGGCATCTGTGATACTTCCTATACCACCACCGCTACTACCGCCACCACCTTTACTTCCACCAGTTACTGCACCTGCTGCTGATCCCATTTAATTTACCAATTATATGTTAATATATTCATATCGGCACGATTCGTGCCATCATTATTATTTTTATCGCCAATCTCAATGGCCTGCGGCACTATAGCCGCCAATGTAAAACCTATGGATATACCAAATTTAACTGCTGCTAATTTTGTACTCGGTATCATACCGATTAATGTACCATGTGGTAATAAATTCTTAATAAAATCTAACATAAGCATACCGCCTATATAGGCCTGTGGCCCTCTGGCGGATTTAATAAAGCCTACATGAATGTTATAATGCGAATGGTATGGTAATGGATCAAATATAAATAAACCTATATCTTGATCATTATCAGATAATATTAAATAACTTGAGGAGCCGGTATCTTGTATATCCCAGGGCACATCATTATATTGTGCCATTTCGATATTTAATCCGGATGACGACATTAAATGTCGTATACGATCAATATCATTAGATATTTCTATTTTCATGGGGCATATTATATCATATATTTATATGGATGTCAATATTAATATTTTATGAGAAATACGCAGTTATGGCAGCTCAACTTCTTTTCTTATTGATAAAAAGCTGGTATCAAATCGCATTTGTTAATTTAATTAATTCACGAAGCTCATTTCTCCACTTAAATTTGATGATATGTTAATTAATGCCCATGACATAATTTAGATCCTATTGGTTGCAATATTCTGTGATATACACATATCCGGAAACACCTGCTCCGCCAGCTTGGCTACTAACTATATCTACCACCGCCGCACCGCCTCCGCCGCCGCCATATCCTGAGGCGTTGCTACCAGCAATAGGACCAGCACTATTTGGAGCATAAACAGACTTTGCACCGGGACCAAGAACGGATGATCCACCAAAGCCACCTACAGCCCCAATTGTCGCTATTGATGCACTCATACCGACTCCACCACCCGTTCCTGGAACTACCAGTGTACCTGTTGCACTGGCACCTGATCCGGAATCCACAAAAGGAGATCCGCCAGCACCGCCATTAGATGAAATTAACGCCCCAACTGATGAAGTTCCGCCAGCCCCACCAGAATTATTACCTGCTGCACCAGCAACACCCGCTGCACCAATAGCCACAGTCCGTGACGCCCCAATCGATGCCGCAGCAAATAAACTTCTGGCGTATCCACCACCACCACCACCACCTGCACCATAACTTGATCCAACGGCCCCTAAAACCCCGCCACCCCCGCCGCCGCCACCAACAACCTCAATAATACAAAATAGCATCCCGGCAGAAGGCGTGTAAGTGCCAGAAGTTGTAAATATTTGTACTTTAACAGTAGCCAGGTCGGAAACTGTTAAATCTGCAATCCTAGAGGTATTATCGTTTACTTGACCTGAAAGTAGATCTAATGATTGCTTCCATGGTCTTGTAATAAAGCCTTTAGTATCAGAAATACCACTCAAAAGTGACGGTAGTGTTACAATAGTCATTAGGTACCTATTTCAAAATCAGCAACTACAGAAAGTAATGAATATTGTACTGGATCAGTCATTGATAATCTGAATGTCCAATTTCTGGCAATATCCCCACGATTCCAACGCACTCGTTTATTCTTTTCACCGACTTTACCAGTTGCCCGGGCTATCTCATTACCCCATACACCATCTTTTTGAGCTCGCATTGTTATCTGTGGATCATAGCCTTGACCAGTTGAAACACCAGTTCCAGACTGCACATCAACTTGTATATTTCGACATGTCATATATGTCAAATCTGGAGAACTAAGAGTGGGTAACGTTCTTTCCCTATAAATTGGGTTTGTTCCTTCTGCGTAAAAATTAGTAGAAGAAGCATATATTTTACCAGAGGAAACATCTCCGACTAGATGTTCTCCGACAAAGAAAGCATACCCATTGGCAATATCACGAGTTGTTTGATACAATTCTGGATGCCAACTAGTTCTTCTATGCCAAAGTTCGGTAGTTACGTCGTATACCCATGTGGCATTTGCAGTTGGAAAAGTTAGTACATAAAATAAATGACCATCTTCGGCGTAGGAGTAGCTTTTTGCATCAGCAACAGTAGTATAATTAGCGAAGATTCTATGTAGAGGCTCAGTAGAAACAATTAATGGCCGATAACCATCCGCCTTACATACCAAGGCTTGGCCACGCTCATCTCTACCTAGCCAAAAAATACTATTATCAATTACCTGCACACTATCCTTAGCCCCGCAGCCCATTTCAATGAATATGCCCGCTGCTCGTTGGTATGGCAGATTCGACCCGCCGACATTTCTCCAGATCTCAGTTCTAGTAGTGCCCAATAACCATAGCTCTAAAGAATGACTAGCCACCGTGACTAATTCATTTTGTAAGGACGCTGATGATATACCACCCGAATCAAGAATATCCATAGTTCTAAAATCACCAGCCCCGGTAATATAGAAATAAATACTATCATCTCCTGTGAAGATCCCGAATGAATCTTGCATAGTTATAGTGGATGCTGAAGCGCCATTTACTATAGTATTAGTACTAAAAGTAGATGTTGGTATATCGTAAACATATAAATTGGTCGTGCCGTCAACTATTCCAATCTGTGTAAAGTTACTGGTAATTTGACATAGACCAGTATTGGTAGCTAAAGTACCAACAACAGTAGCAGTACCATTGACATCTATTTTGTATAAAGAAGAGTCAACTACCGCAAATAATAAAGAAGTAGTGGCATATAATCTACGAACTGAAACACCACCTAAATCTATATAAGTGCTTTTACCTGGTGTTGAAAAAAGAGCACTTTGATATTTTGTTTGATCATGTTGCTTTGGCAATACAGGATACAAATTAATAGTAGTTTGTGAACTAAAGTTAGGGCTTATACTTTCATAAGAAGCCCCAACGAAAGGAATTGCAGGCATGCTTTATCCTAATGTTGTGATTGTTGCCAGTTACCCGGTTCTATTGCCACACTTACACATTCGGCATCCCAATCCAAGCACTCATTGAAATACTCATCAGCCATAGGCTTTAATATTGGCAATAGAGCAGCCTTGCCATATATTAGAGCAATCGACACCGCCAATTGGTATACAAGAGCCATAAGCCACTCTTGGGGGCAATCCGCTGTTTGGTTAGCAGCACTTATATCTGCTAATGTTATTTCATATGTAAATGGAAATACAATAGAGACATCATCTGGGGATTGCCATAAATATAAATCGGCATTATCTCTATTGGATTGCAGCATCCACTGCGTGGGAAAGCTGCTATTGCCATTTTTAAATGGTAGATTAAAATAACTATCATATGTTAGTTGTGTCATAGGGACATCAATTAAATCATCGCCGCTGATTCGGCGGCGCATAGATAATAGTTTTAATGGTCTTGTTATAATATTAGCAGTATTATATACATAAATAACTGCGCCAGTTAGGGCCGAAGCAGTTAATGCGACCGCTACAGTGACGGTAGTGGCAGTGAATGATACGATTGTCGTTGATTGTAGATAGTTAGTACTTAATTGTATTAATATTGTATAACCATTAACAAAACCTGTAGTAGCAGTTACACTTAGAACAGTTTGACCAAGCGCTTCATCAGCACTTATTGTAGTATCAACATAGGAACTAACAGCAACGTCAGTACCGGAGCCAAGTGTATATTTGTACTGGCCCTTCTGTGGTATAAGGTATGCTTCTTCGCGTCGCCAAAGATGCAATCCTCTGGTAGCCCAATATTTTAATAGTCTGTTAAGAAATCTAGATACTACTTGTAGATCAGATGCCTGTATTACTTCTTCATTACTTGCTGCCCCTACTAATATAAGAGCATCTTTAATGACTGCATCGCGAAAGTCATTATATACATAGGTGTTAGAAATTGTCATTTATTAACCTGGTGGTGCTGGGGGTGTCGGAAAATCTGCATCAGATGCCTGGAATTGGTCTGGTTGTTCTGGTCTAGCTGGTTCTACTGGTCGGCCTTCTCCAGGTATAGTCCTGATAAAATCTTGAGGGTGTCTAATTTCCCAACAAGTATCCGAACATACAAAAAATGAATCCCAGCGCATACGACCTTCTGAGCGTTTCTTTAAAAAACCACAGGAATCACAGATAAATTTACTATCACCTGGATTATATGTCGGACTGTATCCTTTACTCATATATGCCTTCTTTTATCATAATAAATATACCGGCATTTAAATGTATCAATTTATCATATGGGGATATATCTATATTAAATAATTTATTATGTAATTTTATTAAAAATTCGTTTATCATATTTATACCATAATATAGGGCCATATAGGCCCTATTATTAATGCCCACCTGGACTACTTTGTATAATCGTAAGGGTTACTTTTCCAGATGTGTATGAAGTAACATTTACACGTATTGCTGTTACAGGAAATGCATAATGAGAATCTGCATTTGCTGTTTTGCCTGTGATAACCGAGTTATCAAAAACATGCATTAAATTAACATTGGCGCCGGGTTTAGAAAGTGTTACACCACTATTTGCTACAGTGTACGTTATAGTATTGGCGTCACTTACGGATGCAACAGCGTACGAACCATCCATTGGAGCACCAGCACCTACAACATTTACCATATCACCGGCAGTTAATTGATGATCAGGAATTGTTGCTGTAACAGTTGTTGTAGTTCTAGTAGCATAAAATGGAACTAAATCGTACGGACTATCAAAAGAATGCTGTACCTTGTAAGTCAAACTGGCGCCTGACGTTACAATGGCACCTAATGATACTCCAAATGCATTTTGCCCGTAATCCATAGGACACCAAGCAGTGAATCCAGCAGCACCTTTTGTTAGTCTAGTTGGTCTCATATTTGATAACCCCTATTAAAGATCGTTGCGGCTGAATTTAAGAACGACACCGTAAAAGTCATACGCGGAAGTCTCGCCTGCGTTTACGGTCAATTCAAATACATATTTACTATCCCCTGTGCCATTAAATGCTGGTGTAGTAACAGGTAAATTAACTACTTTTACATTAGCAGCAGTAGCGGTAGTAAGGGTGCCGGTAATAGGAACTGACGTAATAGTTGCTGCTGCTGTATCTACAAATGAAATTTTATCTAATGTTGCAGAATGGGCATCAAGAGCTAAAGTGGCAATTGAATAAATAACATCAATAGACGCTAAAGAAAATCCTTTTAAAGCAGCAGAACGCATTGTTTCTGTAATGTCAATTCCTAGAATAGATGTATTATCCGCTGCTGTGTGACGAGCCACATAATTTGCTTGTGCTAATCTTGTAATAGTCCATGTACCAGTTCCAAAAAGAACTACATCTTTAGTTCCTAGGAATTTTTGATAATCTGTCTTTGCTGTGTCGCTAGTAACAGCACCGGTAAAGGCACCTGTGGTACCAACGAAGGCGCCTTCGAATCCGTTTGCGGAAGCGACTGGGCCGTTAAAATGTGTTCTTGCCATATAAACTTATTCCTCTATAATTGTGGAGCCCACGGGGTCTTTGGCAAGACCCCGTTGGTCTGTTTGTTGTAAAACTAAGCGCCAGGTGAACCAAAGGCGCCTTTAGGATCTGACCAGCCAAAACTGTATCTTTCAGACATTTTGAACTTCATGTTTTCCGTATCAAAATCATTGTCAGTTGCAACTTCTAGAGCGCGTCTTTCAAAATGTTTAAGACCATCTGGACAATCAGTAATGATGAACCAAGCATCAGGATCAGTAAGATATCTATTTACATGAATACCATCTGGCAGTACTCCAGCGTCTTTCATAGCATTCACATCATTGTCCGCAGTAGCTACCCGAAGATTTGAATTAAGAATACGTTGGGCTTCATAGGTCAATTCTTTAGGAATAATGAGTCTTTCACCCATAACACTAATTGGTTTACCACGAAAATCGACAAAGCTGTAAATATCAATCATAGCTTGTTCTAATGCGGATTCAGATAAATCGGAATCTACTAACAAACGGTTAGAGTAAGTGCCACCTTGGTATGGATGGGCAGTACTAAACAATGAAACGGCATCACCTCCTAGAAAGCTCGTACTGAAGCCATTATTAAGTACATTAGCAGCGATAGTCTCTTTGGTGGTAGCAAATGAACGGCCCATTGCTTCAGCACGTTTAGCAGCTACGATATCGTAAAGATCATCTTCTACTTCTTCGCGAGTAATGATAATGCCACTTGCATATACAACATGTACATAGCGAGTTTCAAAACTTTGTTGCATGCTGTCAAAAGTAATGCCGTCGCCTTGCGCCTTAACTGGAACTAGTCCGGTAGGAATCATTGCAACGTCAAATTCGTAGTTACGATTTGAATTATATTTCTTGAAAATTTTATCCCACATTGGTGCGCGATAGTTGTAACCATCACCGAACCATTTATTCACACCGGGTAGTAATGAACGTGGAAAACTGCCTGTGGTAATAATACCAGCCATAATTAAACTCCTAAAACACCAGTTTTGTAGACGCCGTTGTTAATCATGCAACGCCATTTTGTATAAGCCAAGCCACCTGCATTATCATTATCGACTTTTGGAACTGGTTTGATAAGGCGAATTGGGAATGTTGCAGTAGTAGCAACTGTAGAACTATCTAACTGCATACCACTAGAACCATCAACAGTGTTACCAGCAGCAACAACGATATTGATATTTTTAGTACCATCAGCTAATGCTATTGGTGTTCCTGCACCATCTTCTTGTGCTTCTAAGAGCATCATAGGAGCATCACAAACATAAATTACACGTTGTGTTGAAGCAGCACGATACATTAAGTTTAGATTGACACGATCAGGTTCAAAACCAACAATAACGCCACATGCAGTAGTAGTAGTAGCGGCAGATTGAACTGCGATTGGAAGGGCGAAGCCTTTAAGATCAGAAGCGATTGTTACGACTGCAAGCCCACCGGAAATGTTAACTAAATCACCAATGAACATAGCGGTTGAGTCGCCAGTTCCAATGATGTAAGGTTTAACTTTTCCATTGTAAGGAACGCCGTCGAATGTTTCAACGGGGCTAAACCCATTGACATACGATACATTTGCCATTTATTTTTTCTCGAAAGTTATTAAAGTAAGTTATTTACTGGTTATTGATAAGTTTGCATTATAAAAACCATTACCCTCTAGGGCTTTGACATCATTGTTTCGCATAGCAGCTTTTGCTTCTTGCAATTCGTTGTAGTCTTCACATGATATTTCCATGAGTACCATACGTACCCCGTCAGATTCTTTTTTCTCTACTACAGATCCCATAGCGGAGGCATACTCTCGGTCGCTGCCGATTATTTCATTGGTTACAACTGTGTAACCTAAACACTCTTTGTCTTTTACATTTGATCCAAACTGAGAAGATGTGGCTTTATCTTTGACCCATCTACGAATATAGCCTGGGCGAGTTAATCCACCCATGACTTTAAGTTGTTGCAAACGTTCACGAGCTGGTCGTTTTTTAACGCGGGTACTATCATTTAAAGCGGCGGATTCTAGTAATGATGGTGCAGACCCTTGCTTTACATCTTCCAATTCTGTTTCTTTATTTGTTTGTTTTGTCATTATAAATCACCTTGTTTATCTAATTCATTTACATATTCTTGGCGTGTTTTAAAAACACCCATTTTAATAAATCTGTCACATATTGTTTTTTGAGAAGTTGATAAATGATCAAAGTTCTTTTTACTAGTTGATTTTACTGGCTTTGATTCCGCAGATTGTCCTAACACTGGATCTTTAGCATGACCATTAATTTTTTGCATCATATAATGTTCAGTTTTTGCTAATCTAGTACTTGCATCCATATCAGCAGGTAGTTGTGCATCAAATGCAATGGCCTCTGCTTTATATCCGGCATTCTGTGGGGTAGCATCATTAAACCAGGCGGCATTTCTAGACACAAAGGCTTTCACTTCAGCTTCTCCGGGATTTTCCGTTGTCATTTGCGTAGGAGCATTAATATTCGCCATTTTTGCTTCAATATCGTACACTCTATGCCGATCACCAACATCAATAGCCATTTCTCTTTCTTCACGAAGTTTGGCTAGAGCATCAGAGTACGCTTGTTTTTCTTGTTGCTCAAATTTACGAGCCAACATGTCTACAGATTCTCTTAATTGCTTGTTTTCATGGCCACGCTTAGAAATTTCAGATAGAAGATCGCCACGCCGCATGAATTCGTCCGCTGGATACCAATTTTTAGTATCACCAGTAAATTCTTCTTTAGGTCGCCAGCCAAGAGTTCTAGCAGATGTTTCAACTGAGTCTTGTTCTACAACTACATCAACCGTTTCATTTTCCATTACATCACCTGAGTCAAATTATAGATTACATCAATGTCATTGATGATTCGGTACGTACCATCTTTTACAAAGTCGCCTAAATCGGCTTCTGTGATTAATCGTCCAGAATTTTTAACTATAAGTACTTCATCGCCGACTTCACACCAGCAATGCTCATCACCAGAACCGATGTAACAATTACGACCAACGGATACTATAGTACCTTTGGTCATAGTTGATTCATCTTTAGGGGGTAAATAAATACCACCGGGAGAATAAGGTTTTTCGGAGGCCATTTTAAGCAAAATTCGGTGTCCAGCTGGGCCGCCATGTGTTTTTGTATTGTCAATCGTCATTTGTGTAGTCCTCGTCTGTTAAGTCTGCGTCTAAGATTTCTTCAATCACTTCTATCTTTCCCAATATATGGGCAACTTCTCTTTCTAAATACTCACGCCGGAGTAGGTCCGGGTGGAGCAATTGTTGCTTCAAGTCCCTGCGGAGCTGGAGCAATAGCCGCGCCATTCTGGATGTCACCGGGTCCTTCTGCCATACCCTCCATGCTACCTTGGTCACTTTGACCATTCATATTCCCCATTTGGTTACTTTGTAATGGATTTCCAACTAGTGTTTCAGCAGCTTGGGTGTATCTAGCAGCATCGGCAGAAGTTAGACTACTTTCCTCCATTGGTTTACTTGCCACCGTATGCAATTCAGTAGAAGCCTTTAATCGGCCTGTTTCTGCATTGGTTATTGCGGCATGACTGCTAGCTTCTGCTTGCTTCATTTGTGCCATGGCCATAATAGCTTGCACTTCAATTTCTCTAACTTTTAATTCTTGATCACCTTGTTTTAATTGCAAGCTAATCTGTTCTGCCATTGGCTTCATTGTTATAGCCTGCGCTTCAGCCATAATCTTCTTAATTTCAGCGTCCATTTTCTGAGCATCAGGCGATGGGCCTTCAGGAGGAGCCATTAATGCTTTAATATCAGCATCAGTAAATTGTAAAGCTTTTAAATATAATCCGGTAGCATATTGCTGCCCAGCAGGGGATAACTGGGGCATCATTTGCATTAAAGCTTGAATTCTTGCCATCCGCTGAGTTTCACTACTAATTGTAGGGTCAGCTACTGGGCAAACTTCAATTTGTGGATCATTATAATCAATAGATGTTGGGGTTTGTTTGCCACCATTTAGTTGTTGATAATTCAATCCGTAATTTGATCCATCTAGATGTAATTTATTTAATCTAAATATCTTTTCGAATTCTTGCTTAAAGGATCTGTATAGCCGCTTCTGAATAGCACCGAAGACTTTGTTGCCCTGTTCAATTAGCGCTAGTATGGTAGTGGCTGGTACATTTTGCGCCTGCTCTTGCCCCTGCATTGCGTCTGATACAGAGCTTAGTTCTTTTCCAGCCTGCATCATCAAGCCAAGTAATTGGTAAAGAACAGCGGAAGGTTCTTTGAATGGGAACGGAAGGATGTTTTCTTTTAATGAAGACCCACTAGCAGCTTCTAGAGGTATCCATTCACCGGGCTTAGGACTAATCTTGCCATTCTTAAATCGAACGCCTCTACCAAAGAAACCACCTTGCATGTTAGCTAATGTGCCGCTATCAAGCAACTGATTTAGTATAGTATTGATCATTTTATTGATAGGAAGTAATAGCTGACCAAAACCGATGCCATAAAACCCACCACAAGGATCGGGAATAAATATGTAAGAAGTAAAATAATTAATAGGATCAATTCGAATAATCTTTTTATTATCTTTTGATAAAGTGATTCCATCTAGGTCAAATCTAGCAACAATACGGAGTACTCTACGAGTTTTAAGATCTACCGTAACAATGTAAGGTTCTTCATACCCATCATCATCTAAATCTAAATACCGATGCTGCTCAAGCAGCGTATGCGGCATATCTTTATCATTCTGGCTATAGCCAGCATCTTTATCGGCTGATTCTTTTATAGTTTGTTCTTGATAATTAGTATCATAATCACTAAGATCAGCATCTATATATAAGCCTGCATTTATACGGCTAATAACATCATTTTTAAATTGATATATGATATGAGTTATACGGCGTGCATCTTCTAATGACTTAACATTAGCATTTAATACTATTTCGTCGGGGGTACAGACTTCACTACGGGTATGTCCAGCGATTTCGTGCCAATAAGTCTTACGGAACACAGTACCGAGAATAGGCAGCATATGAAGTAACTTATCAGTACCAGGTTCCCATTCATTTGAACTTACCAGTAATTGATCCGACATTTGCTTGGATATCTGAGCAGCTAATTCGGTTTTTCTACCGTCCATGTCATCACCAAGGACTGCACACTTTACTACGCGGTTCCCTTTGACGATTTCAGGATAAGTTCTTGATGCGAATTGGATACTAGCAGAAGTAATTAGCGGGTATTTTACATTAGCAGCATCAGGCCAAGGGTAGGTCTTCATTTCCTCAACTTGCTTAGCGATTTTCATCGCCTCTTTCATTTGCTGAATATAATGCTGTCTAGATGCTTCATCTAATTCGAAATCGCGTACGACACAATGCCCAATCTCTAAAAGGCGATCGTCATCTAATTTCTCAGCGATATTAGTTTCAGCTTGCAACTCTATTAGTTTCTTTAAGGACATTATATATTCTTATTTTTAATTACGGCATATTATATCACATTATTATATATAATGCAATAGTTATTTTAATACCCAGTAGTTTTATCGGGGGATGAACTCATATATGCGGAAGTTTCATCGTCCATTTCGCGAGGCTCGCGAATTGCACTATCAATCCCTGACATAATACAGTATCGCAGTGCATCACATGCATGGTCATTCTTCTTTAATATTGAGCCCCTCTCATCCCGCCTATAAAGCCTCATCTCGGCGAGTAATGGCTCACATGTCTCAAATATTTTAAGACGACCTGATGATAGGGAGTCGAATACATTTAATAGGCCAGATTCGACTTCATTATTGGCCTTAAATATATCTAGGCCGAGATCGGCATACATTTGTATAAGCTGTTGGCCATCCACTTGAGACCTACCACGAGCCGCTGGATCAACTGCTATAGGAATCCATGCACCACGTGCCTTTATGCCGGTAGCGTGTACGGAAGGCTCTGCCTGTGACCTAAAATATACGGAGTATACGTACATAGTACGATCATTTGGATTGATAGCGAGGAATACTGCTGACGTCATATTCCAACCAACATCCAACCCAGCACATTTAAGCCAGTTGCGGGGGATATCAAAGGGTTTACAAGTGTAATCTGCTTCTAGTATAGGGTAGATCTGCCCAGAACCAAGGTAGGGTATTCCCAAAGTCTTAGCTTGTCTTTCATGAGGCAACATCTGTGCAATAAGTCGGGCTTGCTCATCAGCATCTAGATGTGGTGCTTCATCCCAGGTCATATTAACGCAGTACTTAAATCCCTGCTCCATAGCTCCCCAATGGACCTTACCGTCAGGCCAGAAGCTTAGTACGGTAGGGGACATTCCCTTATCTGGGGTTGCAGTAACTACGCAAAGACCTTTCTTAGTCATTAAACGCACTTGGCACTCTAGATATATCTTAGGATCATCCGGTAGCTCATCTAACCAAATAAGATCCATAGCGGTACCAACAAAAGCAGCGACTCCCGAATCGTAAGACTTAAAGGTAATGACAGAATTACCACCAGAGATATGTTTAACAACAACAGTCTCGATGCCGTCTGGAATACCTGGCTTAGATTTGGTGTCATATATGTATTCTTTTGGTATTGATCCAGAACCTAATTCAGTTCTTTCACCGAGTAGTTCTTTCTGTACGATATCACGAGTTGTTGAGCCCGTTTTACCGCAAGCCCAAATGGAAACGGGTTTATTGTATCTGCGCCCAGTCCACCAAGAAGGGTACCTACCGGTAGCATGATAAGACACGCTGCGAGAACCCCAAAAGGTCTTTCCGCAACGGTTACCAGCCATGAAAATTACTTCAGGAAAATCGCGGGTGGCTTCAAAAGCTTCTAAATGCTTTGGATACATATTCCTATTCAAAGGCCCAGTATCTGAGTATTCGAAAGATATTCTATTTGTTTTTTTTCTATTTTCTAATTCGGTAAGAGCGGAGAGTAGTTCTTCTTGCTCTAAACGGTATTTAGTTATACCCTCTGACATTCAAGTACCTTATCTAGCTTTTCATCTAGTTTAGTAAATTGTTCTTCAAGCTTTTCCATACGGGTGTTTAACATCTCACTTTGATGAACGACACGAAATATCTTGTACAACATCACAAAGAAACCCCCTAATCCGCTTAATATGAATGACCCGTAATCTTTAATGAATTCTAACATTATTTGCTCTTTACTCCTTTGACTTTCTCGTAGGATCGCAGAGCACCTAATCCAAGAAGACCTGCTAATACCGGCATTAACTCACCCATTTCAAATTTAGGCACATCATCTAACGGATGACCAAAAGCAGCCATACAAAAGACAACTATAGGGATAATAACGTAGTTACAAGCAAAGGCAGTTCCACATACCCAACCAATGAATGGGCGCCAGCCTGCAACAAGTAATTTATCACTAGTAGCTTCAACTTTATTAATATCTAATTGACTTTGCACTAAATTGTTCGCTAACTGTGCGGTAAACTGTGCATCATTGATCTGAAGCTTCATTAATTCTATCTTAGCATCAGCAGCAGCTTGTGGATCTGGGATTACTCTGTCAATTACCTTTCCAATGAAGGGGATGAAGTCTAAAAAGCCCATATTATTCCGTATGATGTGTTAAATTTTTAATTTTCTCCGCTAGTTCCTCATTGGAGAGGCCCCCTACGGCGTTATTTGTTAAGTTTACGTTTACTGCTGTATCTGCACGCTGTGTATACTGAGTTTTAAACAAGTTACTCATCATAAATATGTAAGTAGTTGCATTAAAGCCTTTCATATTTCCAGTTATTCCCTGCATGCCAAGAGTTTCCCAGGCGGCTTGCTGCAAAAGTTTGCCTTTGGCGTACGCTTCTGTGAATTCTGGGTAAGTTCTACGATATCTTGCGAGGGAGTCTTGCGATATACCCAACATAGCACATGTCTGAGTATCTGTCTTTCCTTCTGCCATCATGTCTAGCATTTTTTCGCACATTTCTGGTCGGTATTTGCTAGGTCTACCACCCTCATTAGGTATTAATTGCCCTTCTATTGGCTGATCTGCCATATTAACCTCTATAATTAAGAGGTGATAGTTTTCCGCCTTATCACCATTGGGCCAACGGTTACATAAATTGTCCACCGCCAAACGTACCGGGCACGGTTTTTATAGTCTGAGCGGCCAAAGACTTCGTCTTATTCACAAGTGATATAAAAGACGTCGCGATCATCCTGGTTACTCGTCCAGGGTCTACTTTACGTATAGACAGTCATCCGACATACCTCATTTTAAGACCCATGTATGTTGCAGTCTACCTCACTTTACGCCATGAGGTCGGGCGGTTTGGGGCCAGCACAGGGTCGTTAGTCCAGATCTATCCACTATCCGTGGAGTGCTTTACACTTAAGCTATGGTCGCATAATTAGTTGCCGGTCTTGCGCCGGCTTTAATCATATCAATATTATTATTATTATCAATATAATTGACTGGCATTATAACATAATTTATATTAATATGCAAGTAATATTTTTATATTATTTATATCCAGGCTTCTTTGGTGGCTTAATAGGATCCTTCTTAGTCTTCATGTACATTAAAGTATCTCCAATAAAAAATAAAAATCTAACATTATTAATAGTAGGCCTATTGCCCATATCGCCAAAATTACAGGGTTACTAAAATATTTTTTCATGATAATATCCATGATGATACTGATATAGTTATTAATATCGCGATAAATACGCGACATAAGGTTTCATCATTATTAGGCCACATCGGTGGGGCCTTCTTCTTGCTTATCAAGTGATTGCTGTAATTTAGCGACTAACGCATTATATGACTTTGTTAATTGCTCAAGTGCATGCTTCATTCTTTCTAAGTTTGCTAAGTCTGTGTGTAGTACGTTCATGATTAATTCCTATTAAGTTTAAGTTTAGTAAATAAGATAGCAGTGTGTATTTCGTACAGTTCTGCTGACAGTTTATTTCGTGCCTTCCAATTAGGTGCGCGAGCATGAAGTTTAATATACACCTTATGACGTGCTTCTAATTTTACTAGGTTCTCTTTAAAGCTAAATAATGTATTCATAAGTTGCTCCAAGGTTTAAGTTAATGTAGGTCTTGGAGCTATTATGCCTGTCGGGGATAGCCTTGTCAACAAATATTTTTAAAAAGGAATGTCATCGTCAAACTGATTATCCAACTCTTTCATAACGGCATCGTCTTCTAATTCTTTAAGCTTGCGTTTAAGCTCTGCGTTTTCGGCCCGTAATTTTTTAACTTCATTATATGAAGGATTTGTACTTGCATCTTTATGACCACCCTGTAGAATAGTAGTAGCAGTCACGCCATTTGTTATCTTTAATGTCCCCATAACAATAGAGTCCGGCCATTGTTCTTGTACTTCAAAAAATACGTCGGTACCTTTCTTAAACTTCTGTTCCTCAAATTTAGATACGGAATTATACCATAGGCCTTCGATCTTAATGCCAATCTTAAACATGCTGGCACCAGCTTTTGTTACGAATGGTTTTACTGAAACTGCTTCAACGGTACCTTTAATCATGATTAACCCCAATATAGTATTTACCAAGGGTTATTATACAACACTATTAAACACTAGTCAATCACTTTGTAAGTGTTTGTTATTATTAGAAAAACTAAAATAAGTAAAAAAAAGCTTGACAGCTATTTACAACACTGTTTTTTTGTGGTATAATGCCTTTACACCTTAAAAGCTTTAGTAAATCGATTGCGAAGCAATTGAATTACACTCAATGATTGTACTAAGAGTGTAGCCCAAAGCGAAACGATAGCAAAGTGAATAAAGCAAAAAGATTACGCTTATAGACTTTGGGTCTAACGCTTAAGTAGAGACTAAAGTAGATGCTAAGTAAACCACTCTAGTAAAAGAGTCCACTGTTAAGAACACACCAAAACCAC
>Ga0105050_10002360_pt1 | contig 27176 bp, 21 predicted proteins | sample FRY01_FD_78088 | JGI IMG/M metagenome (GOLD analysis project Ga0105050, IMG submission 78088) | Freshwater microbial communities from Lake Fryxell liftoff mats and glacier meltwater in Antarctica - FRY-01 | ecosystem: Environmental > Aquatic > Freshwater > Ice > Glacier meltwater ...
GTCATAGGACACACAATTTGGAATCGTTGAAGAAAAAATATGGCTGTGACCGTCTTCGTGTTGCAATCCTTCGCCATTCAATGTTGTACGTCCAGCGGTACCGCCAAGTAAGAAGCCGCGCGCTTGCATATCGCCAGCTGCCCAGGCCAGATCACCAATACGCTGGAAACCAAACATCGAGTAGTAGATATAAAAAGGAATCATGATTCGATTATTAGTCGAATACGATGTGCCTGCGGCGATCCAAGAGCTAAAGGCACCGGCTTCGTTGATGCCTTCTTGTAGCAGTTGACCATCAGCTGTTTCGCGGTAGTACATGACCTGGTCTTTGTCGACTGGGATGTACTTCTGGCCCTCAGGCGCATAGATACCAATTTGACGGAATAAGCCTTCCATACCAAAGGTGCGGGACTCATCAGCCAAAATTGGCACCACACGAGGACCGAGATCCTTGTCACGTAAAACTTGATTCAGCACGCGAACGAAAGCTTGCGTTGTTGAAATCTCGCGACCCTCAGCGGTCGGATCTAGGACCGAACGTAAGACTTCCAGCGCCGGTGCTTTTAACTTTTCATCTGCACGGGTACGACGCTTAGGCAAATACCCGCCTAAGGCTTTACGGCGCTCATGCAAGTAAAGCATTTCAGGCGAGTCTTCGGCAGGCTTGAAATAAGGCACTTCTTCAATCTTGCTGTCGGGGATCGGTATGTTGTAGCGATCACGGAACTCGCGAATCGTTTCCGAATCAAGCTTCTTTTGCTGATGCGAGGGGTTTTTTGCCTGAACGATATGTCCAACGCCATAGCCTTTGATCGTCTTAGCCAAGATCACTGTCGGCTGACCAGTATGCTTGGTTGCTGCCGAGAACGCCGCATACACCTTATGGGGATCGTGACCACCACGATTTAGGCGCCAGATATCCTCATCGCTCATGCGCGAGACCATCTCGAGGAGTTTGGGGTGCTTACCAAAGAAATGATCGCGCACGAACTTACCGTCGTTAGCCTTATAAGCTTGATACTCGCCATCAACAGTTTCTTCCATGATCTTGCGCAAGATCCCTTCCTTGTCGCTGGCAAGCAAGGGATCCCAGTAGCCGCCCCAGATCATTTTGATGACATTCCAGCCACTACCACGGAAGTCACCCTCGAGTTCTTGAATGATTTTGCCATTACCCCGAACTGGTCCATCCAGACGCTGCAAGTTGCAATTAATCACAAAAATTAGATTGTCGAGTTTTTCACGCGAAGCCAGACTGATGGCACCCAGTGACTCGGGCTCGTCCATTTCGCCATCACCACAAAACACCCAGACTTTGCGTTGACTCGTGTCGGCAATCCCGCGCGCGTGCAAATATTTCAAAAAGCGCGCCTGATAAATCGCCATCAGTGGACCTAAGCCCATCGACACGGTTGGAAACTGCCAGAACTCAGGCATGAGCTTCGGATGGGGATAGGAGGACAAGCCCTTGCCGTCGACTTCTTGACGAAAATGATCAAGCTGCTCCTCGGTCAACCGACCCTCTAGGTAAGCCCGACCATAGACGCCAGGCGAGGAGTGACCTTGGAAATAAACAAGATCGCCGCCGCGCTCAGGTGTGTCAGCGTGCCAGAAATGATTCTGTCCGCATCCAATCATCGTCGCCAATGAGGCGAACGACGCAATGTGACCACCGAGATCGCCACCGTCGGGTGGATTATGCTTGTTGGCCTTGACGACCATCGCCATCGCATTCCAGCGAATGATGCTGCGGATTCGGGCTTCTAACTCTAGGTTGCCAGGTTGTTCAGGTTCATGCCCAGCAGGGATGGTGTTTAGATATGCCGTGTTGGGAGAAAAGGGGATATGGGCACCCGAGCGACGCGCAAGATCCGTCAGTCGCTCCAACAAGTAATGTGCACGCTCTGGACCTTCGCGATCCAACACAGCGGCCAACGCATCGAGCCATTCTTGGGTTTCGAGCGAATCAGCGTCTTGAGCAGCATTGAATGCGGCAGCTTGTGGTGCCATGTAAATCTCCTAATTGGTCGGTTCTTATGTGTAAGAGCCTACCTGTTTTTTGGGTATTTTCCGCATTCTATGGACATCTATTCGCTGCGGCAACATAAATTTCACAAGGCGGGACGTATTTTCGCATTATGAAATGAAAGACCGTCATATTGACGCATAACCTGACTAAAATGCAGCATTCGTCATCATGCGTTAAATATGTCCGCCCCCCCTAAGTCCGTTATCGCCACCCCGTTTTTAGATCAGGCCCGCCTTCGCAGGCGCCGCTGGTATTGGCTAACGCCTATGCTGATCCTGATTTTGTACGCATGCGTAATGGGCGCCTTTTTCTGGTTGCAGCGGATACAAGATGGCAGCGTGATGTTTATTACGATCGATCAGGAGATGCGTCAGCATCGATTGATCTGGGTGGTGATCGCACTTTCTATCGTGATCGTGATTGCCCTTCTCATTCTTTGGCGCTACACGCGCTATCGGTCGGAGGCCGAAGCCGCTCTGATTGCAGAGACGGGATTTAGACGAGCCATGGAAAACTCCATGTCCACCGGAATGCGTGTACTGGACCTTGAGGGACGCATCGCTTATGTTAATCCCGCCTTTTGTCGCATGATTGGCTGGAACGAGGCAGATCTCATTGGGCGCATGCCACCTTTTCCATATTGGGTGCCAGGCATGCACGACACCCACCAACAGACGCTTGCTCACGTCCTCGCGGGCAAAACGCCTAGCAGCGGTCTCGAATTAGAGGCACAGCGACGCGACGGTTCACGTTTTAGTGCGCGCATGTATGTGTCACCGCTTCTAGATCCGCATGGCACTCAGATTGGGTGGATGACATCGATGACCGATATCACCGAACCCAAGAGAATTCGAGAGGCACTGACCGCTGCACACGAGCGTTTTATGACAGTCCTTGAGGGACTCGATGATGCGATTTCCGTCACGGCGGATACGAGCGACGGTTTAGAGTTACTTTTTGCGAATAGAACCTACCGAAGACTGTTTGGTGCTCAGACAAACGGGCACGACGAGTTGTTGGCTGGCCGCCGCGGACGCTACACCGACGAGTCCGTCGAGATTTTTTCATCGTCTGTTCAGCGCTGGTTTGAAGTCCAACACCGAATTCTGGCTTGGACTGATGGCCGTCGAGTACGCTTGCAAGTCGCTCGAGACATCACAGAGCGCCGTCAACATGAAGAAGCATCCAGGGTGCAGCAGGAGAAAATCCAAATCACCAGCCGCTTGACGACCATGGGAGAAATGGCGTCATCACTCGCACACGAACTCAATCAACCACTGACCGCCATTGCCAACTACAGTATGGGGGCGGTCGCGATGGTTAAGTCTGGCAATGCCAATCTGGAAATGCTACTACCAGCACTTGAAAAGGCGGCCGCTCAGGCACAGCGTGCTGGAAAAATCATTAGCCGGATCCGTGACTTCGTCAAGCGCAGCGAACCCCGTCGTCAAGCGGTTCAAATCCAGACCATTGTCGATAATGCGATCAGTTTGGCCGAGATCCATGCGCGCAAGCGACAAGTGGTGATTGCACACGAAATCCCCGCACTTCTTCCTGAAGTGTTTGCGGACCCTATACTGATCGAACAAGTCTTACTGAATTTGCTTAAAAACGGTCTTGAATCGATGGAACAAAGTTCGGTTGAAACTTTGCTTGTGACCGTCACACTGCATAACCATCAAATCGAAGTCGCTGTGACGGATCGTGGCCATGGCCTTTCCGACCCTGAGCGTCTATTTGAGCCATTTTTTAGTACGAAGTCCGAAGGACTCGGCATGGGGCTGAACATTTGCCGCACCATTATCGAGTCCCACCATGGTCGACTCTGGGCCGTCAGCAATCCCGAGGGCGGCACCACATTTCGCTTTACACTACCCTGCGTCTCTTCCCCCGAAGCACAGCAGGATCATCAGTCCGAGGAGTTATCCACATGAATACACCCCAAACCGCCAGCACCGTTTACATCGTTGACGATGACGAAGCCGTTCGGGACTCCTTGCGCTGGCTGCTCGAGGCAAATAACTACCGTGTTCGCGCCTTTCCAAGCGGCGAGTCGTTCTTGGCGGAGTATGACGAGAAACGTCCAGGTGTACTCATTGTTGACGTGCGTATGCCAGGCATGAGCGGCTTAGAGCTGCAAGAACAGTTGATCGCCCGCAAGTCCGTGATGCCAATCGTATTCATCACAGGTCATGGTGACGTGCCAATGGCGGTCTCGACAATCAAAAAGGGCGCGATTGATTTTCTTGAAAAGCCCTTTGAAGAAACAGATTTGCGTGAAATTGTTGGTCGTATGTTTGTGCAAGCCAATGAGCGGCTTTCTCAAGCCCAAGCGCAACGCGAACATGATGCCATGCTGGCACGCCTCACAGCACGCGAGCAACAAGTCCTAGAGCGTATCGTCGCCGGTCGCCTGAACAAGCAAATCGCGGATGATCTCGGCATCAGCATCAAAACCGTTGAGGCGCATCGAGCCAACATCATGGAAAAATTACAAGTGACCACTGTCGCAGATCTCATGAAAGTCGCACTCAGCAAGTCAGAGATCTCCATATGACTGCACGCGTTATTGATGGAGTCAAACTTGCCGCATCGATCCGTGAAGAGGTTGCACTCAAAGCCGCCGCGCTGACTGCAGCTGGATTAAAGCCTGGTCTGGCTGTCATTCTCGTTGGCAGCGACCCCGCTTCTCAGGTGTATGTGCGTAACAAAGTCGCGGCATGTGAGAAAGCAGGTCTGCACTCCGTGCTTGAGCAGTATGGCGCAGACATGACACAAGAAGCTTTGCTTGATCGCGTGCGTGCGTTGAACGCGGATCCTTCTATTCACGGCATTCTTGTACAACTACCCTTACCTGCCCATATTGATGCCCACCTCGTGATCGAAACGATCGACGCACAGAAAGATGTCGATGGCTTTCATGTCAGCAATGCTGGCCTTCTGATGACGGGCAAGCCCCTTTTTCGTCCCTGCACGCCTTATGGCGTCATGAAAATGTTGGAGTCAGAAAACGTGCCACTCAGGGGTGCTGTTGCCGTCGTCATTGGTGCCAGCAACATCGTTGGCAAACCCATGGCGATGTTGCTGCAAAGTGCAGGCGCCACGGTCACTATTTGTAATTCAAAAACAAAAGATTTGAGTTGGCACACTCGTCATGCGGATATTGTAGTGGTCGCGACTGGAAGACCTAAAATGATAGATGCGGCAATGATCAAACCGGGTGCGGTCATCATTGATGTTGGCATCAATCGTGGTGCGGATGGAAAGCTGTGCGGCGATGTCGATTTTGAAAGCGCCAAAACAGTTGCCGGAGCCATCTCCCCCGTTCCGGGTGGCGTGGGCCCGATGACCATTGCCATGTTGTTGGTCAATACGATAGAAGCGGCTGAGCGTGCTCAGCAAAGGCAATTTGCATAAATGAATCCTCTCCTCGTTCCAATGGATCAATTGGTCGACTACGCTGCGATTACGCCCGATCACGTCATCGAGGCGATTGAAAAATTTCTCGCACAATCCCGTCAAGCTGTCGACGTTGCAGCCGATCCAAAGCTCGAGCCCACTTGGGAGGCGGTGGTCACGCCTCTTGATGATGCCTCGGAGCCGTTATGGCGTGCGTGGTCGATAGCGGGACATTTAAATGCTGTCGTCAATACACCCGAGCTACGAGACGCATACAACAAAATGCTCGGACCGATCAGTGAATTTTCAACGTGGGTCGGTCTGCATGAAGGGCTTTATAAGCAGTATCAACGGCTGCATCAGGCGGCGGACTTCGACACATGGCCGCAAGCCAGACGTCGAGTGGTCGAACTCGCCCTACGTGACTTTAAACTCAGTGGCGTAGAGCTTCAAGGCGAGGCGCGTGCGCACTATGCAGAAAACGCCGATAGACAGTCTCAGGTTTCTCAGAAATTTTCTGAAAATGTGCTGGACGCTACCGACCACTGGTCACTGGTCATTGATGACGTGAAACGTCTAGATGGTGTGCCACAGGACACGATTGACTCAATCAAAGCGCCTGACGCCGAACGTTGGACGCTCAACCTAAAGATGCCCTGCTATCTGCCGGTCATTCAATATGCGCATGATCGAGATCTACGTCAGACTGTCTACCACGCTTATGCCACCCGCGCCTCAGAACAAGGCGCAGCAGGCTTTGATAACTCGCTTTTCATCGAAGAAGCGCTTTCTTTGCGCGCTCAAGAGTCTCAGCTGCTTGGCTTCGAACACTTCGCTGACCTGCGACTGCAGACACGCATGGCTGACAGCGCACAAGAAGTCATGGAGTTTCTCCGTCAACTGGCAAAACGTGCCAAACCCTTTGCTGAAAGAGATCTGACAGAGCTCAAAGAGTTCGCCCGCACTGAGCTTGGCTTGACGGATTTACAACCCTGGGACATTCCCTACGCTTCAGAGCGTCTGCGTGAAATGCGCTACGCCTACTCCGAAGACGAAGTTAAACAGTACTTCACAGAACCGCGGGTCTTGAGCGGTTTGTTTGAGGTGATTCAAACACTCTTTGGTGTGGTCCTGACTGACTACAAAGTCAGTGGCTGGCATCAGGATGTTCGCGCAGCCACCGTTAAAAATCAATCTGGCGAAGTGCTGGGCTATCTGATCTTGGATCTATATGCTCGTGCGGGTAAACAAGGTGGAGCCTGGGTTGATAGTGAGCGGAGTCGACGTAAACGCTTGTCGTCAGTGCAGACACCCGTCATCTATCTCACGTGCAATTTCGCACGACCCCAAGGTGATCGTCCTGCGCTCTTGACACACGACGATGTCATCACCTTATTTCATGAAAGTGGCCATGCATTACATGCCCTTTTGTCTGAAGTTGACGAACCCGGCGCCTCAGCATTTTCGGCCGTTGAGTGGGATGCAATCGAGTTACCTTCTCAGTTCATGGAAAACTTTTGTTGGGAATGGCAAGTCCTTGAGCGCCTAACCTCGCACATTGACACGCAAGCGTCTCTTCCAAAGGATTTGTACGAGCGTATGAAAGCTGCGCGTAACTTCCAAAGCGGCATGCAAACAGTTCGACAAATCGAATTTTCACTCTTTGACATTTTGCTGCATAGCCGCAGCCAAGGGTTGTCGATCGCTGAAGTGTTGACGCAGCTTGATCAGGTGCGCGAAGAAGTCGCCGTCGTACGCCCTCCTAGCTGGCATCGATTTCCGCATAGCTTTTCTCATCTGTTTGCTGGCGGTTATGGCGCGGGGTACTACAGCTACAAATGGGCTGAAGTGCTCTCGGCAGATGCTTTTGAAGCCTTCGAAGAAGCTGCTGCGCGGAGTGCTGAGTCAGCCCATGAGGCCGCAACAAGCCTCGGAGCACTCGATCCAGAGACGGGATTAAAGTTTCGTCGCGAAGTACTCGCAGTGGGAGGCTTGCGACCCGCTGCGGAATCTTTCAAAGCATTTAGAGGCCGGGCTCCAAAAATGGATGCTTTGCTCAGACACAGTGGCATGCTGGACAGATGAAGCACCAGACCTCAGGTAGTCAGCAACTTTCATTTCCTCAACGCATGACCGGTGCATTGAGGGGTGCCTTGAGGTCGGTCGCAATAGCTTTAGCTGCCTTCAGTCTGGTGTTTTTAACCGCATGCTCTGATCCAACACAAAAATGGTCACTCTATGATGTGTCAGGTCATCTGCCAGATCTGAAGTTCTCTTTGCAAGGTGAAGGCAAAAAAATCATCACACAAGATGATTTGAAAGATAAGACCGTCTTAATGTTCTTTGGCTACGCGAGTTGTCCGGATATTTGTCCGACAACAATGGCTCAACTGACTGAAGTGCTAGAAAATCTTGGTGATCTGGCCAAAAATGTTCGGATTATCTTTGTCAGCGTCGATCCGCATCGCGACACGCCTGACGTCCTGCAGGCCTACGTCAACGCTTTTAATAAAAATGCAATTGGCCTGACTGGGAACGAACGCCAGGTAGCCGATCTTGCGCGTCGCTATCGCGTGGCCTACCAAATTGAAAAACCCAAGGCCGGTGACGATGCAAATATCTACGATGTCACACACAGCCGTGGGGTATTCATTTTTGATCAAAATGGTCGTGCGCGCTTGCTTGCCTCAGATACGGAAAAAGTCGATATCGTCACTCAAGATCTTCGCCAGCTGATTGAAATCACCAAGCCAGCGAAGCGCTGACACGCCTTTAATCCAACTTGTGGCTTGCATCACGCAATGCCGTGCGCAAACCTTCTTCGATCACCGGATGATAAAAAGGCATCTCTAGCATCCGGTCTACGGTCAGCTCCTGCTGCACAGCCCAGGCCAATAAATGTCCAATATGCTCAGCGCTCGGACCAATCATCTCTGCCCCTAAGAAACGACGCGTCACTTTGTCGGCATATACATGCAAAAGACCTTTGTTTTTGAGTATGACGCGAGAACGTCCTTGGTCTGAAAAATCGATCTCCCCCGTCACAAAGGAACCTGGTGCCAGGCGACTAAAAGATTGACCCACCATTGCAATTTGCGGATCAGAAAAGACCACAGCGAGTCCCGCACGACGTAAACCTGACTCCACTGCAGGATAATTCGCAGCATTTCGCCCAGCAATCTTGCCCTCGTCTGCGGCCTCATGCAACAGAGGCACATCGCCATTGACATCACCAGCAATAAAGATCGGTAAATCGGCAATCTGCATGGTTTCGCGATTGAATTCAGGAATGCCGTTTTTCTGGACCTCCACCCCTGCACGCTCCAGACCAAGCGCACTCAGATTGGGCTTACGGCCTGTTGCCACCAGCGCATAATCAAAGCGTTCAGTTTTCTCAGTGTTATCCAACGCAACATAACGGATTTCAACCTCGTCCCCCACGCGCTTAGTTTCAAGCACCCGAGCATCCGGATCCAGATAAAACTCTTGTTGAAAAATTTTCTTGGCGGCGTGACGCACAGCTGGATCGGTCATCCCCCCCAGAGAGCCACTGACGCCGAACACGCGCACCGTCACTCCCAAGCGCGCAAGCGCCTGACCAATCTCCAGACCAATGACGCCTGGTCCGAAGACCGCCACACGTTTGGGCAAGTCGTCCCAGGAGAACACATCATCATTAATCACTAGGCGATCACCCAACCCGTTGAAAGGCGGTGGGATCGAGGGGCTCGAGCCCGTTGCAATCACAACACTTGCTGCATGAACCTCCGTATGTTGATCCACCGTGAGAACGCCTGGTGCAATGAATTTAGCGTAGCCCCGAAGTTTGTGCTCAGCGGGAATATTCTCAACACTATCCAGCACAAAGCCAACAAAGCGATCTCGCTCACGTTTAACGCGCGCCATGACTTCGCGACCATCGATACGAATCGATCCGTCAATATGTACACCGAAGGCAGAAGTATGTTGCGCGGCGTGTGCAGCTTCCGCGGCGGCAATCAGTAGCTTGGAGGGCATACAACCCACTCTGGCACATGTTGTGCCGTACGCCCCACCCTCGATCAGCATGGCGTTTTTACCCTCTGCGATCGCAGCACGGTAAGCCGCTAGGCCAGCCGTACCTGCACCAATGATCACAACATCTGTCTTCAGCGTTTGCATATTTTTTCCTTCTCTACGTAGTCGATTAAACTCAAGCGGCAATTTTCAGACGGGTCTTCAGTGAATCAAGACCGCCGATATACTGGCCATTTATAAAGATCTGTGGCGCTGTGTGTTGACCTGAAATTGCCCCCATGACACGTCCGCGCACTTTGTTTTCAAGTGTGACCTCGATTGGGTCGTAACCCATAGACTTCAACAGTGACTTGGCTTCGATGCAGAATGGACATCCTGTCTTGGAGAACACGACAACCTGATCGGGCGCTTGAGCATTTGGATCAAGGTAGTTCAACATCGTATCGGCATCTGACACCTCAAAAGGATCTCCATCCTTTTCTGGCTCAATGAACATTTTGTCGACAATACCGTCCTTGACTAACATGGAGTAGCGCCAGCTACGCTGACCAAAGCCCAGGCTGGATTTGTCAACCAACATCCCCATGCCTCGCGTGAACTCGCCATTACCATCGGGTAACAAGACGATATTTTCAGCGTCTTGATCGCGTGCCCATTCATTCATGACAAATGTATCGTTGACCGACAAGCAAATGACACTGTCCACACCTAGCTTTGCCATGGTTGGGGCCAATTCGTTATAACGTGGCAAGTGAGTCGAAGAGCAAGTCGGTGTAAAGGCGCCCGGAAGCGAAAACAACACAACAGTTTTACCTTTGAACAACTCGTCGGTTGTCAGCTGCGTCCATTCGTTTCCTACGCGCACTGGTAGCGTGACATTCGGTACCCGCTGACCTTCACGATTCTGCAACATGTCAAATTTCCTTAAGAAATAAACACAAATCACGGTTGTGATCTGTCATGTGCAAATCATAATTAATTACTATCAGCTCGTATAATTGTATTTATTAAATCTATCGATAGTTTTTTAAAATAAGTAACAAACCATCGATAAATATAAACAATGATAGTCTAGGGTACTCGAACTGGGGTGTAACCTGCCTCTTTGATTGCGCTTTCTACGGTCTTTCCATCGTGCGTACCTGAAACCACAACCGTTTTAGCGGTAACGTCACATAAAACGCTGGCATCTGGTGCGACGCTATGTACACTTGCTGTGATAGTCTTTACACAATGATTACAAGTCATATCAACTACTTGGAATGAAGTCATGATAATTTTCCTTAATAACAGGCGATGCAATGCATCGATAATGATATGGTAATCCAGAGCGCCGTCATCGCCGAGAATCAAGAGGTTGAACTCGCGATCAAAGGGATGACCTGCGCCTCCTGTGTGTTGCGCGTCGAGAAAGCCCTTGCAACAGTACCGGGGGTCGCTCGGGCGAATGTCAATTTAGCGACCCATCGCGCATCTCTTAGTTTTACACCCGCTGTGGATAATCCGCAAAGCCTCGTCCACGCGCTCATAGAAGCCTCTGAAAAAGCGGGATACGATGCCGCGCTCATCGAGCACAGTCAGGCCGCAAGTGATGCCCTTTCTATTGAGCAGACTGAAGAAGCGCACACACTGAACCGATCTTTTGTGATCGCTCTCATCCTAACCTTGCCCGTCTTCATCCTTGAAATGGGCTCGCATGCGTTTTCTGCGATGCATCATTTCGTTCATGACACGATTGGTATGCAACTGAGTTGGTGGATACAAGCGCTGCTCACGACGGCGATACTGCTGGGCCCAGGACGCAGCTTTTTTACGAAGGGCTTTCCTGCGCTGTGGCGCTTGGCACCCGATATGAATTCTCTAGTCGCGTTGGGCGCGTCTAGTGCCTGGCTGTATTCGATGGTGACGACGTTCTTGCCGGGCTGGCTGCCCGAGGGGGCACGACATGTGTATTTTGAAGCCGCGGCCGTCATTGTGACCTTAATCCTGCTGGGTCGAGTGCTAGAACTGCGTGCACGTGGACGCACAGGGTCGGCAATCAAACACCTAGTGGGTCTACAGCCCCGTCAAGCGCGCCTATTAATTGCGGGTATCGCAACGGATGTCGACATTGATCGGGTGAACCCAGGAGACTTGGTGCTTGTGCGTCCCGGTGAAAAAGTCGCGACCGATGGCGTTGTCACAGAGGGTCAGCCTTATCTAGACGAGTCGATGATCACCGGCGAACCGATCCCGGTCACCAAACACACGGGCGATCGCGTCACCGCGGGCACGCTCAACACGACCAGCAGCTTTACCTACAGAACAACCCACACCGGTGCGCAAACAGTGTTGGCGCGTATCATCAGAATGGTGGAAAACGCACAAGGCGCCAAGCTGCCGATTCAAGCCGTTGTCGATCAAGTCACGGCCCGTTTTGTGCCCATCATCATGCTTTGCGCCTTACTCACTTTTTTAGTTTGGCTCACTGTAGGGCCTTCCCCAAGCTTAAGTTATGCGCTTGTCAACGCAGTCGCCGTGCTCATCATCGCCTGCCCATGCGCGATGGGGTTAGCCACGCCAACGTCCATTATGGTTGGAACCGGACGCGCAGCAGAACTTGGCGTACTTTTCCGCCAAGGCGATGCCTTACAAAGACTTCGCGATGTCACTGTTATCGCTTTCGACAAAACAGGGACCCTCACGCAAGGCAAACCTACGCTGACTGATCTCGTGGTGCTCGACCCTAATCACGATCGTGCGACGATTCTGGCGTGGACGGCTGCCATGCAAATGCACTCCGAACATCCTATCGCTCAAGCGATTGTGACCGCTGCGGTCAGCGAAAAACTAGCGCTGCCTGCCGCCCAGGCATTCAGCGCAACGAGTGGCGCAGGTGTGCGTGCAACCGTTGCTAACAAATCCCTGCTATCGGGTGCGCAACACTTTCTGCAAAAACACGGCATTAGCACCGAGGCGCAAAGTGCGCTGACCGAGCAATGGGCGGACCAAGGCAAAACACCTATTTACCTCGCTGTTGATGGACAACTGGCCGCGATGATGGCGGTGTCAGACCCGATTAAACCGAGCGCAGCACTTGCGATTGACGCTATAAAAAAACTCGGTATCCGTACAGTCATGATCACAGGCGATCACCCGCTCACCGCGCAAACCGTTGCCGCTCAACTAGGGATTGACGAGGTCCATGCGCAAGTCTTACCAGAAGGAAAGGTTGAACAATTAAAGCTGCTGCGCGCACAGAAGCATGTCATCGCCTTTGTAGGAGATGGCATTAACGATGCCCCCGCACTTGCGACTGCGGATGTAGGGATTGCCATTGGCACAGGCACAGATGTCGCCATCGAAGCGGCCTCTGTAGTGCTGATGTCGGATAACCTGATGGGCGTAGCGACCGCGGTCAAACTATCGCGTAGTACGTTGAAAAATATTCACCAAAATTTATTTTGGGCGTTTGCGTACAACGTTGCCTTAGTCCCGGTCGCTGCAGGCGTGCTTTATCCAAACTTTGGCGTGCTCTTATCACCTGTTTTTGCAGCGGGAGCCATGGCATGCTCCAGTGTTTTTGTAGTGATGAATGCGTTAAGACTTAAGCGCGTCCAGCCAGCGATTTAAAGCTGGCGTACGCACCTACACACTATGGCTGCCAAGTCGTTGTGAGCGTGCTGGGGTCTGGACGTTGTGCAGGCGGCAGTTTCACGCTCGGCGTGCCAACTGCCAGAAAACCCACAAAACGATAGTCGAGCGTATCAAACCCCAACGCCTCTGGCACTTCGTCTGTGTAGGTGCCCAGGCCAGTACTCCAGTAGGTCGAAAAACTCATCATGTGTGCAGCATTTTGAATATTCATGACGGCCGCACCCATCGAGAGTGTTTGTTCGATCTCTGGCACTTTTTCATTATCATGCGAAATTTTGTATGCCAGCCCAATCAGCAACGGCACGCTTGACAACCACTTTCGCATGTTCTGTTCTTTTTGCTCTGTGATTTCACGTCCAGAGCGACGTGTCGCATCGATCGCCAGATCGGTCAGCGTGGCGATGTTTTTCTGCTCAATCAACACAAAGCGCCATGCACGCAAAGCCGAATGATCGGGCGCGCAGACGGCCGCAGCAAGCAGTCTTTGCAACTGCTCGGCAGAAGGCCCCGGTGCTTGCACGAGTTTTTGGGAGCGACGGGAGGTGATGAATTCAACAGTGTCAAAAGACATGATTTTTTCGCCTATACAAAAAGACCAAGGTGGTAAACCCAGTATTGAGACGCAGAACACGCCAATAATCTACGCCATAAAAAAACCCTGCATCACTAAAGCGATACAGGGTTTTAAAGACCTGCATCTGCCTAAGCAGATGCGGTCAATTCAGAATTACAGCACCTGAATGTTGGTCGCGCTTGGGCCTTTAGCGCCCTGACCAATTTCAAAGCTGACTTTCTGGTTTTCTTCGAGGGTTTTGTAACCGCTCGAGCGAATTTCAGAGTAGTGAGCGAACAAATCTTTGCCGCCGCCGTCAGGCATAATAAAACCATAACCTTTTTCGGCGTTGAACCACTTCACGACACCAGTTGCCATTTCGAACTTCCTTGATAAATATAAAAATCGGGCAAAAACGCCCAGCGTGCTAGATGATCAAGGAAGGGATAGACACCACTGCTTACCATTAAGGGCGACAGCCTAGGTACAAAAACCGCGTCGCTTGAGAATCTTGCCTATCGAGTGTACGTGGGAAACTACGTGTAGTCAAACGTTTAAAGACAAGAAAACCCGGTATTTTGATAAATAATCGTTTTTCTCTGCCCAATTGGGGAAAAAGCAACAAAAAAAGTGTTTTTTATAATTTTTTCAATAAAAATCAAAAAAAAACACTGCCGAGGTATCTCTACACTTCAGTTATTCACTAAACATCGAGGTGGTTACCATGAAAGTAGTCGTTCTAGGCGCCGGCGTGATCGGAACAACCACCGCCTACTACTTAGCGAAGGCGGGTGCAGATGTGACTGTTGTAGACCGACAGCCCTGCGCAGCTAACGAAACAAGCTTTGCTAACGCAGGCCAGGTTTCACCTGGTTACTCCTCGCCTTGGGCAGCACCTGGCGTTCCCCTCAAAGCAATCAAATGGATGTTTGAAAAACACGCGCCGCTTGCAATCCGCTTGGATGGCAGCCTGTGGCAGATGAAATGGATGGCGAGTATGTTGCGCCAATGCACCGCAGAGCGCTATGTCATCAACAAAGAGCGGATGATGCGTGTGGCTGAATATAGTCGCCACTGCCTCGATACCCTCCGTGTAGAGACCGGTATTCAATACGAACAGCGCACAGCAGGCACGCTCCAGCTCTTTCGCACACAGGCCCAGCTCGATGCCGCTGAACGGGACATCGAAGTCCTCAAAGAATGCGGTGTGCCCTACGAACTGCTTGGAAAACAAGCATTGACTCGCGTCGAGCCTGGCCTGATCAAGGCAACGGGACTCCTTGTTGGTGGCCTGCGTCTTCCCAACGATGAAACCGGCGACTGCAACCTGTTTACCACCCGCCTCGCGGCGATGGCGGAGACCCTGGGGGTCAAGTTCAAGTATGAGCAAAATATTGAACAGTTGTTAAGCGATGGCGGCGAAATCAAGGGTGTCAGGATCGGGAGTGAGACTCTGGTTGCCGATCGTTACGTTGTCGCGCTGGGGAGTTACTCGCGCGACCTTCTCGCACCGCTGCACATCGATCTACCAGTTTACCCAGTCAAAGGTTACTCGTTGACCGTTCCACTTGTCGATGAAAGCCTGGCTCCCCAATCAACGGTTCTCGATGAGACTTATAAAGTTGCAGTCACTCGATTTGATCAACGTATTCGCGTCGGTGGAATGGCCGAACTGAGCGGCTTTGACCTCAGACTCAATCCCAAGCGTCGCGCCACACTTGAAAAAGTGGTGACCGATCTATTCCCCGGTGGAAATATCAAGGCTGCGACGTTCTGGACCGGACTGCGTCCAATGACACCTGATAGCACCCCAATCATTGGTGCAACGCACATCCGCAATCTCTATATCAACACCGGTCACGGCACACTTGGATGGACAATGGCCTGTGGTTCGGGAAAGCTGATTGCAGACATCCTCACGGGCAAGAGTCCCGAGATCAGCACCGAAGGTCTTGCGGTGAACCGCTATCGTGCAGCACACTCTGGGTTTGCTGCGCGCGCCATCGCATTACCCGCCTAGGAGCCGCACCAACCTTTTTTAACGACTGACTGCGAATGACACGTCCTTCTAGAGCAATCATCAATTTGGCTGCGCTGCGTCACAATTACCTGACAGCGCGAAACATGCATGGCGGACGGGCTTTTGCCGTCGTTAAAGCGAATGCTTACGGCCACGGTGCCGTTGAGTGCGCACGGGCCTTGGCGGACGTCGCCGATGGATTCGCCGTCGCCCTCATGAGTGAGGCGCTTGAGTTGCGACAAGCGGGCATCAGCCAGCCTATTCTGGTGCTCGAAGGCTGCTTTGACTCAGAGGAGCTGCACGCCGCGCAGATCCATGAGGTCTGGGTTGCAGTGCACCAAAGTAGCCAAATCGATATGCTGACAAGCATCACTCTCCCCCCGCAGAGTGTGCACGTTTGGCTCAAAATCGACTCGGGTATGCATCGCGCAGGATTTGCACTCAGCGCCGTCAACGCCGCCCATGAACGTCTCAGCGCGTGTGCGGCAGTGGCTTCGATCAACTTGATGTCTCATTTCGCGCGTGCCGATGAGCCTGAGCAGGACAGTACCGCGCAGCAAATAGAGGCCTTTGACGCCGCAACCCGCCACCTACCTGGCGAGCGAAGCTTATGCAACTCCGCTGGTGTGCTCGCTTGGCCTCAAGCCCGACGTGACTGGGCAAGGCCTGGGGTATTGCTCTATGGCGCCAATCCGCTACCAGCAACCTACATCAACGCACATCCCGAGCAAAAGCTTTTACCTGTCATGACGCTCGAAAGTGAAGTCTTTGCAGTCAAGACCCTGCAGCCAGGTGAAGCGCTTGGCTATGGAGGTACGTTTATTGCACAACAACTGACCCGAGTCGGTCTGGTGGCCTTAGGTTATGCCGATGGCTATCCTAGGGTGGTGCCCTCCGGCACCCCCGTCTCGGTTGATGGCAAACTCTCAAGGATTATTGGGCGTGTCTCCATGGACATGCTCACCGTGGATTTGACTCACATTCCTGACTCTGGTGCTGGCAGTCGCGTTGAACTCTGGGGCAAACAAATAGACGTCAACGAAATTGCAGCGTGTGCAGGCACCATTGCCTACGAACTGCTCTGCAACGTCAAACGCGTTCAACGACTCTATACAGACGAATAGCAGTTTAGAATCTGGCACAACGGCTTATCGCCTTTTGAAACTGTGCCATGCAACTCGCCACTTGGAACGTCAACTCTCTCAAAGTCCGCCTGCCACAGGTACTCGACTGGCTATCCTCTAATCCAGTCGATGCCTTGTGTTTGCAGGAGTTAAAGCTCGATCACGATAAGTTTCCGCTCGGAGCCTTTACCGAAATCGGTTATCACGCCGCATGGACTGGTCAAAAAACCTATAACGGTGTCGCGGTCATTTCCCGACAACCCGGTGAACACATCATCAGGAACATTCCGGGCTTTGACGACCCACAACAACGTGTTGTTGCCGTGACCCTCCCCTTTGGGGACAAAACAATCCGTGTCATTTGCGCCTATTGCCCAAATGGACAATCCATTGACAGCGATAAGTACACCTACAAACTGTCTTGGTACAAAGCCTTAGAGCAGTGGCTCACGCTTGAAAAAGCCGAGCATCCTTACATTTCAGTACTGGGTGATTACAACATCGCGCCTGCGGATGAGGATGTACACGACCCAGCAAAGTGGGCGGATCAAGTGCTCGTCTCTGTGCCAGAGCGTGCAGCGCTCCAGTCGTTAATGGATCTCGGCTTTCACGATGCCTTTCGCTTGTTTGAGCAACTGCCAAAATCCTTCAGCTGGTGGGATTACCGGATGAATGGTTTCAAACGTAATGCTGGCTTGCGTATTGATCACGTCTTGCTTTCCGAGTCGCTAGTGCCCCATTGCACGGCATGTGTGATTGACAAGGGCCCACGCGGTCACGTGCAACCCTCCGATCACGCGCCTGTCGTCGCCACACTCAACATTGAACCGTGACAAAATGAAAAACGCTCTCGCCCTCCCCCTTGACCACACCGTGATTAACGTCCATTTCGACATGGATCGTGCACAAGCTGTGTTTGAATCGCTTGGTTTTTTTCTAACGCCGCGTGGTCGCCATTCACTTGGCTCGATCAATCATCTTATCGTGCTTGAGAGCGACTATGTCGAGCTTGTCGGTCTACCCACCGATACTGATACTGTTCGTCAAGAGGTACTCGACAGTCCAGTGGGTATTGATGGGCTCGTGTTTCAAACGCAAAATGCCGATGAAACATACGCAGCACTTCACAAAGCCAAACTCGACGTCCAACCAGTTCAAGCTTTTTCTCGTCCTGTTCTGCTGGATGGCGGCAACTATGATGCAAGCTTTCGTACAACCCGGTTCGCACCAGGCACTTACGAAGCAGGTCGTGTCTACTTTTGTCAGCATCTGACGCCCGAGCTTGTGTGGCGCAAAGAATGGCAATCACATACCAATCAAGCACTGCGTACGATCGCCTTTTTAGTCGTATCCAAAAATCCTGCCAAGGACGCAAAGAAATACTGTCAGGCGTCCGGCGGTCAAGTGCGAAAAGGATCGCATGGAGAAGCGCGTATCCGCGCTAAAAACTACGAGTTAGTGTTTGTGACACCCGCGCAATATGAACGGTGTTATGAGGGCTTGCTGTCAAGCACTGAAAGAAACGTTGAAAAGCACAATGACACACTCAGTGATACAACGCAAAAGAGTTTTTTCGGAGCGATCGCGTTGGAAACAAGCGACATCGATCGCGTCCGGCAACGCTTGATATTGACGCAAAGCCGGTTTCCAGAGATTGCATGGACGCAGCAAGGCCTGCGGATTAGCGTCAATATTCCCTACTTCAACGCACTGATCGACTTTATCCAATCACCGAACCATTATTAAAAAATTTACGGAGAATCAAATCATGTTACGCATTTGGGGCCGCATTACTTCTATTAACGTTCGCAAAGCGGTCTGGACCGCCCAAGAGCTTGGACTAGAGTTTGAGCGTATCGATGCAGGGGGCGTATTTGGCGTGACAAAAACGCCAGAGTACATTGCGATGAATCCAAACTCGGTCGTGCCCACACTGGTCGATGGCGACTTCACACTTTGGGAGTCCAATGTGATCGTGCGTTATTTATGCGCAAAACACTCGATGGGTAATATGTATCCAACAGACTTGCAAGAGCGCTTTAACGCTGAGCGCTGGATGGACTGGCAACAAACAACGTTTAGCCCCTCTGGGCGAGACGCCTTCTGGCAATTGATCCGCGTTCCTGAACCAGAGCGTGACATGAAAAAAGTTGAGGCATCGATCTCGGGTACTGAAATTTTGCTCGATCGCTTTGAAGCGCATATGAGCACAACCGAGTATGTCGCAGGCAACAAAATCACCATGGCAGATGTGCCGATGGCCTGTGAGATTCATCGCTGGTTTGGCCTGAATCTCCCGTCAAAGTCCCGTCCGCACATTGAGGCCTGGTATGCCAAGATGCATGCAAGACCAGGCTCAAAAAATGTGTTTATGCTGCCTCTGAGCTAAACAATATGCTGCGGGGTACTCGGTCATTTTTCAGAGGCTTCGCTGCATTAGAACGTCCTGTCAGGACATCCATCAAGGCCCTGACAGAAAGCTGATCAATAGCAAAGCAACTTTTTGCCAGCGCAGAGGCGGAAATATCGACCTGACCATACGCGCAACAATCCACACCTTTTTCGATCAACGCCTCATCGCTCAAAGGGCACTCAGTACTACCGCGTAACGTATCAATACGTTTCTCAAGCACCCTGCCGTCAGACAAGAGGAGCCTCACCTGTGCCCACCTAGGGAACATTGGTGGAGCCCCCTCGGACACACGCACTTTAGGTAAAAATGCTTGTACCTCAAGGCGCTGCACAGCGCGATCTTCAAAACTGCTCAAGAAAACAGCACCGTCCAACAGCGCGGCAGTCACGGCATACTGCATACTAAATTTACCCTCTAGTCCGGTACGTGGATGACTATAAATGAGCGGCACAGTCGCCCGATAATTCGTCTCGATCTCGACACTTTTAATTTCATCTAGGCGCAGCGCTTGTTCTTTCACGATGTCCAAGATCCCATCGATTGTGCGATGCGTGGCATAGCAAAGCGGGTATTTCTTAATCTCAATCCCGCTTCTCTCAAGCTCAAGCGGCATTGTTCCTAGTTGATCGAGCTGCCCATGAATATCCATCCCGTCTGCATAAAGCGCGGTGTAGCCTTGCTTGCCATCGAGCGCATGAATGGACGCATCAAAGCCAAGCTCGGCAAGCCCCACAGACCGCAATGCCACCGCATTGGACTGACCGGCCTGAAATGGTTTGGACATCGTGCCAAAATTTTGACGAGTGCCGGCAGTTTGTGACACAGCGATGCCAAGCGCGTGAACAGTTTGTGTGTGTGAGAGTTTGAGCAAGCGTGCGCAAGCCGCCGTCGCGCCGAGCGTGGCAATCGATGCAGTGGAATGCCAGCCCTTTGCGTAGTGATCGTCCACGAAGGCACGCGCCAAGCGTAACGTCACCTCGAAACCAATCATGTAAGCATCAATCACCTCCCGACCTTGTGAGCCGAGGCTCTCACCGAGGGCCAGCAAAGCTGGAATAATTGCCACAGTCGGATGCCCGCGCAGGGGCGAAGAGACATCATCAAAATCTAAAGCGTGCCCCGTCGTACCATTGACTAATGCCGCCATCTCAATCGACAGAGACTCGCCTGTCGCCCAAGCCGTTGCCATTCTGGGGCCCGTTTGTCCTTGGGCATATTTCAAACTCAGTATGGATGCCGGTTCACGCACGCCTGCAATCGCGCAAACCACCGTGTCATAGAGCGCCCGTGCTGCGATATGCCGAAGCTCAGGACTCACCGAGCGTGGATCAAAGTTCAATACGAATGATGCAATCTTTTGACTTGCACTTTGCGCGCCGAGCATGGCGACGGCATCTTGCTTACCCACAACTTCAGCTGGCATACCCATCATTTATCTCCGGGGGGAGCGGATCAAAGCCCGTCTCATTTTGTTTCGAATTTAGCAGATGCCTGCGCACCATGCGGCAATCATCCTTAGATTTCCACATCACGGAACACTCGTTCTCCACACTAGCGCATCGCTAAAATCTTCGGCATACTCATTCAATTACAAATCAAAAATCGGAGAAGACAATGTCATTGATCAAACTCTCAGCACGTGCAGCGGCAATTGCAGTCGTCGTTTTTGGGGCATCGTTATCCCACGCGCAAAACTATCCAAATCGGGACATCACTTTCATCGTGCCCTACGGTCCCGGTGGATCAACCGACCCCATTTCACGACAGTTTGCGGGTCAGCTCGCAAAAGAACTCAATGCGACGATCAACGTCGAAAACAAGCCGGGTGGCTCCGCCACGATTGGTTCAGGACAAGTGATCCGCTCAAAGCCAGACGGCTACACCATTGGCCTGACGTCCAACAGCGTGCTGGCATATCAACCACTCGTGAATAAGGCGCTCGCCTGGAAAAGTCCCGCCGACTACCAGTCGATCGTTAAGCTGGTCGATCTTCCTGCGATTATTACTGTCAAGGCAGACTCGCCTTACAAAACTCTTGAGGACTTCCTCAACGCCGCACGCCAAAATCCAGGCAAAATCCGCGTGGCGGTCTCGGGCTATCGGACTGCGCCAGACCTGGTGATTCAGGAACTCAATAAGGTGGCCAAGGTGCGCTTAGCCACCGTACCCTTCACAGGCGGCGGAGGTGAGGCACTTGTCGCGCTATTAGGTGGCCGAGTCGAGGCAACCTCGGGCTATGCTCCGACTGTTCGTGCCCAAGTTGCGGCAGGAAACGTGCGGGTACTGGCTTCTTTCTCAAAAGAAAAATATTCAGCTTTTCCAAATGCTGAGTCCGTTGTTCAAGCGGGCTACAACGTCACCCTTCCGGCTGACTATGGAATTATTGGGCCCAAAGGTATGCCAAAAGATGTCTTAGACAAGCTCGTCACCGCTTCCCTTAAAGTCGCCAATAGCAAGGAGTTTGCAGAGTTTGCAGGCAAATCTGGACTCGTGCTTGATATCGGCGGTCCAAAAGAAATGGACGAGGAAATGGTTCAGTATGGAAAGACGTTTGCTGACCTGATTGAATTTATGAATAAGAAGGAATAACTGGCGTTTTTTGCGGCGGCCTCAATACGCAGGCGCCGCAGCCGCCAGTCCGTCAAAGGCGTTGAGCATCCTGCTGCGCCAGTGTGCGATAGGATCATCGGTCGCCAGCAACTCAAAGTCGCTGATGCAGCGTGCCCACTGAAACTGTCCAAATAAGGCGTAGTCAGCGTAGAGCGGTGCGTCTCCGCCAAAAAACGGCTGCGTTTTGAGCACGGCACGTAATGGGAAAAGGCTATCTCTAAAGACTGGCAGTTGGGCTTCTCGATGCTGAACCACTTGCTCCAGTGTCATACCAAAACGCTGCTCGCGGGACTGTCTGAAGTAAGGTTTATCCTGCTCTGCCAAATGATCGTAAATGTCCAATAAAACGAAACGGACAATCTGACTCGCATGAAAATCACCCAGCGTTGAATACAGATAGCTTAGTGCTTTTCCTTGAGAGCCCGCAAAAAGAGAGGGACGGTCTGGGAAGTGCTCCTCTAGGTAATTGGCGATCACCCAAGACTCGCAGAGCCACTTTTTACCATGCACGAGAACCGGCACACGCCCCTGACCGCTGGGCTCAAGCACCCCTTTTTCACTAAATCGCCAAGGGATCGTCTCGACTTCCAACCCCTTATGGGCCAACGCCAGACGAATGCGCCAGCAATAAGGACTGAACCTTCGGTCGCTTTGTGCACCAGCCAAATCGTACATTTTAAGAATCATTCAGTGCTCCCAAGGCGTGCCGGTCAATTGAAAATCCCTTATTGAGGCATGATCTCCCCTCAATGCCGGATTGAATCAAACTCCAATGTAGCGCGATATGAGGCTGGCGAACATTCAGAATCAAACACAAATCACAGTATTTTTGAAAAGAATGTCTTACCGAAAGCAATCTTAGATTTACATTTGTTACAGTTTGATTTTGCATATCATCACACGCACGTCAATCATTGACTGACAGAGTCGTATTCATCATTGGAGTCTTCCTTGCCCTCAACAACGTCATTCACGCCCGTCGCGGTGGTCACGGGCGGTTCCCGTGGAATTGGTCTTGCAGTGGCCAAATGGTTTTTAGCACGCGATTACTGTGTCGCGATTCTCGATATCGAGGCGGCGACGCTGCAGGCAACTGTCGCACAACTCAACGCGCCCTCACATCTGTTTGGACTCGTTTGCGATATATCCAAACCGGACCAAGTGCAGACGGCCATCGATCAGGTTGCGGCTAAATTCGGCCGAATCGATGCCTTAGTGAACAATGCAGGCGTCGCAGTGTTTAAACCAATCGGTGAGACCACCTTCGAAGAGTTCCGCTATGTCATGGGCACAAACTTAGATGGTGCGTTTTTGTGCTCTCAGGCCTGCATTCCCTACATGAAGCAGCAAGGAAGCGGTTCGATTGTCAATATCGCCTCAATCTCAGGTCTGCGTGCCAGCACGCTTCGCGTGGCATACGGCACAAGCAAAGCCGCCATCATTCATCTGACCAAACAACAAGCGGTCGAGCTTGGCACGGTCGGCATTCGCGCAAACGTTGTGGCACCAGGCCCCGTTGACACGGAAATGTCCAAACTTGTGCATAGCGTCGCGATTCGCTCGGACTATTACGATACGATCCCTATGAATCGCTATGGCACCCCCGAAGAAATCGCAGATGCCGTCGGTTTTCTCTGCAGTCCTGCCGCGGCGTTTATCAACGGTCAGTGTATTGCGGTCGACGGTGGCTTTGACGCCTCAGGTGTCGGCATCCCGACACTTCGTAAAAGTCAGACTGGCTCTATTTAATCTAGCCACGATCCGCGCACCCTCCTAGGAGAATCACCAATGAAACAACCTTATATCGTTGGCTGGGGACATACCCAGTTTGGCAAGCTCGACAATATGGATTTTGATCAGTTGATCCGCGAAGCGGCGCTGCCTGCAATCGCGAGTGCGGGTCTTGAACCGAGCGATATTGACGGCATTTTTGTCGGTCACTTCAATGCCGGTTTTGTGCAACAGGACTTCAGTGGTGCGTTGATCAGTGTCGCCATTCCAGAGTTTCGACACACACCCTCAGTCCGTGTCGAAAATGCCTGTGCAACCGGTTCTGCCGCAATCTGGGCCGCACTTGACGCGCTAGCTAGTGGACGCATCAAACGCGCGCTCGTGGTGGGTATGGAAAAAATGAACACTCTACCCAACAAGGAGATTGGTGACATTTTGCTCAAGGCCTCCTACGTCAAAGAGGAAGGGCAAACAGAAGGTGGCTTTGCCGGCGTATTTGGACAAATCGCGGGGCAGTATTTTGAGCGCTTTGGCGATCAGTCCGATGCGCTTGCCGCAATTTCTGCTAAAAATCATGCAAATGGTATGCATAATCCCTACGCACACATGCGTCGTGATTTGGGTTTTGATTTTTGCCGTAACCCCTCTGATAAAAATCCTTTTGTCGCCGGCCCACTTAAGCGTTCGGATTGCTCCCTAGTCTCCGATGGTGCCGCAGCATTGGTGCTTTCGTGCGAACCGCTTAGTGGTGCAAAGGTGCCTGCGATCCGGTGGCGCTCACGGACACACGTGAATGAATTCCTGCCTCTGTCACGCCGTGATGCAACACGTTTTGAAGGTGCTGCACTTGCCTGGCAAAAGGGTCTAGCCGATGCAGGTCGCACCCTTGATGACCTGCATTTCGTCGAGACACACGACTGTTTTACGATCGCGGAGATGCTTGAGTACGAAGCAATGGGGCTGGCCCCACACGGACAAGGTGCGCGGGTCATCCTAGATGGTTTCACCACGCGCGAGGGCAAGCTCCCCGTCAATCCATCAGGCGGTCTCAAGTCTCGTGGTCATCCGATTGGCGCGACAGGCGTGTCACAACACGTCATGGCCGCTATGCAACTGTCAGGTACTGCCGGTGACATGCAAATCCCCAACGCCCGAGCCGGAGCGGTTTTTAATATGGGCGGTGCCGCGGTTGCCAACTACCTGAGCGTGCTGGAGTCAACGTGAACGCTGCGCAGTCGATGAATCTGGGGCGGTTGCTGACGCACACCGCCCGACTGTATCCCGACCACACGGCTCTGATTCAAGGAGAACATACCTGGACCTGGACCCAAATCAATGCGAGAGTCAATGCCATGGTCAGCGCTCTGCGTGCGCTTGGCATCAAAAAGGGCGATCGTCTTTTATTGCAGTCCAGAAATAACCTGCAAACGTTCGAAAATAGCTGGACTGCGTTCAAGCTAGGCTGTGTCTGGGTTCCCACCAACTTTCGTCTGACGCCACCCGAGGTCGCCTATCTGGGCGCTTCAAGCGGCGCGGTGGCGATGATGGTAGAGGATTGTTTTCACGGTCACACGGACGCTGTCCGTTTAGCCTCTGAGACACTCAAGCATGTCATTGTGATCGGCACCCCTCGCCCCGGAGAATTATCCTACGAGCATCTGATCTCGCAACACATGGGTGCAAGTGACGCTGAGGAAACTGTCGCCTATGACGACCCACTCTGGTTTTTCTATACCTCAGGAACGACTGGCAAACCAAAAGCCGGCACCCTGACACATGGACAGATGGCGTTTGTCGTGAACAATCACTTAGCAGACCTGATCCCCGGCACGAATGAGCGGGATTGTTCTATCGCTGTTGCCCCACTCTCCCATGGCGCGGGCATTCATGCGTTACTGAACGTCGCGCGCGGTGCGGCGACGGTGCTCATGCCTAGCGAAAAACTGGATCCAGCGATGTTTTGGGAAGCCGTCGAACGCCATCGCGTGACGAACATGTTTACTGTCCCGACTATCATCAAAATGCTGGTTGAACATCCTGCGGTCGACGAATATGACCACAGCTCGCTGCGCTACGTGATTTATGCCGGCGCCCCGATGTATCGCGCCGACCAGAAGCGTGCACTAGATAAACTTGGTCGAGTGCTCGTGCAGTACTTTGGGCTGGGCGAGGTCACGGGCAACATTACCGTGCTGCCTAGAGAAATGCACAGCGCTGACGATCACGATCCCAATGCAAATATTGGCTCTTGCGGTCGCCCACGCGTTGGCATGGAGGTCGCCGTCCTCAATGACAAATGCGAGCCTGTCGCAACCGGAGAAATAGGCGAGATTTGTTGTCGTGGTCCCGCCGTATTTGCCGGTTATCACGGCAATCCTGAGGCAACTGAGAAAGCACTTCGCGGTGGCTGGTTTCATACGGGCGATCTTGGCCGTCTTGACGCGCGTGGTCTGCTCTACATTACCGGCCGCGAATCAGACATGTACATTTCTGGCGGTTCAAACGTCTACCCTCGCGAAGTTGAAGAAGTGTTGCTGACGCACCCCGGTGTCGCAGAAATCGCGATCCTCGGCGTCCCAGATGAGAAGTGGGGAGAGATCGGCGTGGCGGTGGTGGTGCGTCGCACAGATACACCCGCTGTACTAGAAGGCGAGTTACTCGGCCATCTCGAGGGACGTTGCGCAAAATATCGCTGGCCTCGGCAGTTCATATTTTGGGAGGTCATGCCAAAGTCTGGCTACGGGAAAATTGTTAAAAAAGATATCAAAGCACTCTTGATCGAGCGCGGAGAAATCACGTTGCCTCAGGCTCACTAACGTAGCAAATCTTCATGCAGCCACATATTGCCTTCCTCACCCCGATGGCGCAGCCAACGGTCGATGCGATCAGGTGCCTCACGCCGGCGCACTGCACAATCGCCTTCGCAACCTCAAGCGATCCAGCCGAACATCTTGAGATGGTCCAGCAGGCCGATGTGATCATGGCGGCGGGCACCTTTGTCACAGCCGACATCATCAAAGGAGCGCCACGCCTGAAGCTCATTCAAAAGTGGGGGATCGGTGTCGATAAAATCGATCTTGAGGCAGCCCGCCAGGCAGGCGTGACCGTGGCCATCACGGCCGGTGCCACCTCGATACCCGTCTCTGAACACACGTTAATGTTGATGCTTGCCGTCTCACGTCGTCTGCCACTTGCGCATCGCAGCCTGCAAGAAGGCAAGTGGATCGCGGCAGAGCTACGCACGATCTGCTCTAAGCTAGACGGCAAGACTGTGGGGCTTTTTGGTTTTGGTAATATCGCCCGCTTCGTGGCAAAACGACTGAGCGGCTTTGATGTAAAGCTGATTTATCACAGTCGTAACCGACTTGATTCCGCCATCGAGAATCAATACGGTGCCCATTATGTTGATTTAGACACGCTGTTGGCTCAAAGCGATATATTGAGCTTACATGCGCCACTCACCGAGCAGACTCGGCAGCTGTTCAACGCCAACACTTTTAGCAAAATGAAACGCGGTGCGATGTTGATTAACACGGCACGCGGTGAACTCATTGACGAAGCAGCCTTGGTCGAAGCACTACGCTCTGGGCAGCTATCGAGTGCAGGACTCGATACGTTTGCAGGCGAACCTCCGGCGCTCAGCA
>Ga0105050_10002361_pt1 | contig 27170 bp, 27 predicted proteins | sample FRY01_FD_78088 | JGI IMG/M metagenome (GOLD analysis project Ga0105050, IMG submission 78088) | Freshwater microbial communities from Lake Fryxell liftoff mats and glacier meltwater in Antarctica - FRY-01 | ecosystem: Environmental > Aquatic > Freshwater > Ice > Glacier meltwater ...
AAAGCAGGGGCTCAAGATCCTCGACACCCTGACCCAGCCCCCAGACGAGATCATCGCGCAACTCTAACGGCAGGCACCGTGCGCAACGTTGCCGATGCAGCGGGGTGCTTGGGAGTTACGATGTATCTTTTGCAGACCCAACACCGTCCCTCCCTGCCTGTTCACAACAACCCTGACTCGGACAGAGTTAACGGTTGGTGAATCCCCGTGCCGGTTTTCGTCAATAGCATCTCCTGACCTGTCAGCGTCACAGGCCGCGTAGCCGGAAATCCGCGGCACCGCGAAATCCTGAGGGAACCGAAACCCACTTCCGTCGTTTGGCAAGTGAACGAAACCGACAGTATCGATTTGACGTTCGCATCAGGGACAGCCGGACCATTTCGGCCTGCGCGTTCCCGTCAAAAAGGAGACGACCATGTTTTCTCGTGCCATTGCGGCTGGCCTTCTGGCCATGCTGCCCGTGTCCGTTTTTGCCGCCGATCCGGTGATGGTGAAATCCGTCGATGTGATGATTTCATTGGAAGACCTGACCAACGCCGAAGCGGCCTCCAAGTTCGTCAACGTCGAGATTGATCTGGAAAACGCCATCGCCGCCCGCCTGATCAACCGGATTGCCCCGGAAGACGGTGTGGAAGTGACGATCGACATTTCGGAGCTGGAGCTGAGCAATTCGTTCACCGAGACGTTCAATCTTGCCGACACCAAACTTGCGGGCATCGTCAAGGTGAAGGGGACTGCCGAAAACCCGGATTCCGACAACTACGAACTGTCCGTGGACGTGAACAGCTCGATGCCATTCTTCCCCGCAGGCACCGTGGTTGAAACCTTGTCGGTCGATTCGGACGTCTACTACACCACGCTGATCACCGCTTTCGCCGATTCGGTCGTTCGCAAACTCGACGAATAACAGCGCGGTTCGGCATTGAATCGCCCCGGAAACTTTGATCAAATGGGGAAATTGGTTCCCCATCCGGGGCGCATCTTTATCGGAGCCAAATCATGCTGAACGTCGAAGTCGCCAAACGCAGGGAAGATGCCATATCGCGCGGCGTCGGCATGATGACGCAGATCTACGCCGATCGGGCGCTGAACTCGGAAATCTGGGATATCGAAGGCAATCGCTACATCGACTTTGGCGCAGGTATTGCTGTGGTCAACACCGGGCACTGCCATCCGCGCGTCATGGCGGCGGTGACCGAACAGATGGGTCGGTTTACCCATACCTGCCATCAGGTGCTGCCTTACGAATCCTACATCCGGCTGGCCGAACGGCTGAACGACAAGGTGCCCGGCGATTTCGCAAAGAAGACGATTTTCGTGACCACGGGGGCCGAAGCCTGCGAAAACGCGGTCAAGATCGCGCGCATTGCCACGGGTCGCAACGCTGTGATCGCATTTGGCGGGGCGTTTCATGGCCGGACGTTCATGACCATGTCGATGACAGGCAAGGTGGAGCCTTACAAGAAGGGCTTCGGTGCGATGATGCCGGATGTGTTCCACGTTCCGTTCCCGCAAGAAGTGCACAACGTCACCACCGCAGATGCGCTGGCGGGCCTGACAAAGCTGTTCAAGGCCGATCTCGATCCGTCGCGCGTCGCGGCAATCGTGTTTGAACCGGTGCAGGGCGAAGGTGGGTTTTACCCGGCGCCCGTCGATCTGGTGCGTGCCATCCGCAAGATCTGCGATGAGCATGGCATCGTGATGATCGCCGACGAGGTGCAGACCGGTTTCGCCCGCACCGGCCATCTGTTCGCGATGGAAGCCTACGGTGTGGCCGCCGATCTGACGACGATGGCCAAAGGGCTGGCCGGTGGGCTGCCGCTGGCTGCCGTCACGGGTCGGGCCGATCTGATGGACGCGGCACATCCGGGGGGCTTGGGCGGCACCTATGGCGGCAATCCGCTGGGGATTGCGGCTGCCAACGCGGTGTTGGATGTGATCGAGGACGAAGACCTGTGCGCCCGCGCCAATGAATTGGGCGGCCGTTTGAAGCAGCGGCTGGAGGCTTTGCGGTCGGTCACACCGGAAATCGTCGACATTCGTGGACCCGGCTTCATGGTTGCGGTCGAATTCGCCAACCCGTCCAATCATGAACCCGATGCCGGTTTCACCAACCGTGTGCGGATGGAGGCATTGAAGCGCGGCCTGATCCTGCTGACCTGCGGCGTTTACGGCAACGTCGTCCGTTTCCTGGCCCCGATCACCATTCCCGACGCTCATTTCGCCGAAGCCATGGACATTCTTGAAGAGTCTGTTGCCGCAGCGCGGATCGTCTGACACCCGTCTGGGCCTGATACCCATCAGGGCGTGGCGGACCAAAGCCGGTTTTATATTGTGCGCGAACACGTGATCGTGATCGCGCAAATGGAAGGATCCAAGCCGTCATTCGTTATTTCGTACATCATACAAGTGAGACCGCCATGAAAAAATTCCTGCTGCTGTTGCCGATCCTGGCCTTTGGGTTGGCAGCCTGTGAAACCTCTGACCAGAACGCCGCTGCTGGCGCGCTTGGCGGGGCCGTACTTGGAGCCGCTGTGACCGACAACAACCCGCTTCAGGGTGCGCTGATCGGTGCTGCCGTGGGCGTTGCCGCCTCGACCCTGATCGGGCCGACGGGAAACAGCGGCCAGTGTTACTACCGCAATTCGCAGGGTCAAAGGTATATCGACCGCTGCTGATACGATGAGTTGGGGCGAAAGCGCGATTGTGCCTTCGCCCCAAATTTTTTGCGACGGAGGCGGCTTGCGCGCCCCCTTTTGGTGACCGGCCTTGTGGGGTAGAACATTCTACCGCAACTCAAAGGTCCAGCCTTGCCCGCATCCATTCCCGGCATTCATCTGCATGACGCGTCGGTGACCCTGTCGGGCAAACCGATCCTGCAGGGCCTGACGCTGACCCTGACCGAGCCGCGCATCGGCATCGTGGGCCGCAACGGGTCAGGCAAGACGACGCTGCTGCGGCTGCTGGCCGGTTTGATCGCGCCCACGACCGGCATGGTTCGGCTCGGGGCGCTCGATCCGGCCCGTGCGACCGCACAGAACAGGCGCGCGGTGCTGGCGGCGGTGGGCATCCTGTTTCAGAACCCCGACCATCAAATCTTGTTCCCGACCGTCGACGAAGAACTCGCCTTTGGCCTGATCCAGACAGGGCTGTCGCGCGCGGATGCAGCGCACTCGGTTGCAGCGCTGCTGGCGTCCGAAGGGCGCGGCCACTGGGCCGGCGCCCCGGTCAGCACATTGAGCCACGGCCAGAAACACTATCTGTGCCTGTTGGCGGTGCTGGCGATGCAGCCCGCGACCATTTTGCTGGACGAACCCCTTGCCGGGCTGGACCTGCCCACGCAGGTCAGGCTTGTTCGCAAACTGGACGCCTTGCCGCAGCAGATCATCACCATCACCCATGATCCCACAGCGGTGGCCGGGGCGGACCGGGTGATCTGGCTGGATGCGGGCAGGATGATCGCGGACGGACCACCGGGGCCAGTCCTGGAGGCGTTTTCGGCGGCGATGGCGGAACGGGGGGCGTCAGATGCTGACACTGACCTCGCCGGTTGAAACTCCGCTGCACGGAGTGCGGGCAGGGGTGAAACTGGCCGCATTGTGTGGGTTTACTGTGGTTTTGTTCTGGTTGAAAAACCCGATCAGCTTTGCGCTGGCGGCCTTGATCCCCTTCAGCATGATCGCATCTGGCGGCCCGGTCTTTGCCCGCCACGCCCTTCGAATGCTGCGCCCGCTTTGGCCGTTTCTGGTGCTGCTGGCACTGTGGCACTGGTGGACGGACGACCTGGCCCAAGGCGCGACGATCACCTTGCGCCTGATCTCTGCCGTAGCCGCCGCCAATCTGGTGACGATGACCACCCGGCTGTCCGACATGCTGGCGGTGATCGAGGTGTTGCTGGCCCCCCTCGCCCGGTTCGGCCTGCCGCCCCGGCGCGTGGCCCTTACCTTTGCGCTGGTAATCCGGTTCATCCCGGTGCTGGCCGGCCGGTTGACCCAGATTACCGAGGCCTTTACCGCCCGGTCGCGCCGCAAACCGCGGTGGCGCGTGCTGGTGCCCGCCACACTTGCCGCCCTCGACGATGCCGACCATGTGGCCGAGGCCTTGCGCGCCCGGGGCGGTGCGGGATAGGCCACTGTACGACAGATAGGCGCACGACAGATCGCCGCTAACCGGAGAGCCCATGGAACGCAACCTGACCCATATCGCCCTGTTTGCAGCCCTTGTGGCCGTTCTGGGTCTGGTGCCGCCGATCATGCTGGGGTCGGGCGTGCCCATCACAGCGCAGTCGCTGGGCATCATGCTGTGCGGCACGGTGCTGGGCGCCCGCAAGGGGGCGTTGGCGGTGCTGGTGTTTCTGGCGCTGGTGGCGGTGGGGTTGCCGATCCTGTCGGGCGGGCGGGGGGGCTTGGGCGTGTTCGCAGGACCTTCGGTTGGCTTTCTGCTGGGATTCCCGATTGCGGCCTTCGTCGCGGGGTTGGTTATGGAACGCTGGACAGCGCCTGTGGGTCTGGCAGCCGGGGTCGGCGCGGCACTGGGCGGCGTGATCGTGCTTTATGCCTTTGGAATTCCCGGCATGGCGGTGATGCTGGGCAAGACGCTGCCCGAGGCGGCGCTGTTGATCGCCGCCTACTTGCCCGGCGACGCGATCAAGGTGGTTCTGGCGGCGCTGATCACCCGTGGCATCGCGCAGATGCGCCCCGGTGCCCTGCTGTCGCGGCCCTAAGCCTCCAGCATCAGCGCGCTGCCCACCCCGCCCGCCGCGGCAATTGCGGCCAAACCCCGGCCGCTGTGCAACTGGTGGAACAGCCGCACCGCGAGGATCGCCCCCGACGCCCCGATCGGATGCCCCCGCGCCAAGGCCCCGCCGCCCGGATTGACGATTGTGCGGTCGATCCCCGCCCCCCTGACGCAAGCAATCGCCTGCACGGCATAAGCTTCCATCACTTCGGCCACCGTCAGACCGTGCACACCACCCACCGCAGCAATCGCAGGCAGGGGCGACAGGCCGGGCTGCAACGGATCAGCCCCCAGCGTCGCCCCCGCCACAATCCGCAGCGCCCGCCCGCGCGGGGTGGCACAGACCACGACAAATGCGGCTCCATCCGCCGCAACAGCCGCATTGGCGGCCGTTATCGTTCCGGTGATCGCCTTGGCCCGCGCGGCCACGCCCATGGTCAACGCCCGCGCAAAGGCATCGCGGCCCTGCCCGGCAATCACCACGATCTCGGGTGCGAAATCCGCGCGCAGCGCCCGCGCGTGGCTGTCCACCGCCCAACGGTCCTGCTCTGCCCGCGAAATGCCGTGACTTTTCGCCAAAGCCTCAGCCGCCTCGGCCATCCTTGGGTCGCGGTCGGGCCAGGGTGTAAAGGGCGCCTGATCGTAGGACACCGGCTGGCCCCCCTTGGGATCGGTTCGCAGCCGCAGCGGGCGGCGCGAATAACTCTCGACCCCGCCCGCCACCACCACCCGCGCAGCCCCGCTGTCCACCAGCGCGCGGGCCAGCAGCACGGCATCGAGGCCACCGGCACATTGCCGGTCGATGGTCAGCCCTGCCACCCGGTCCGGCAACCCTGCCGCCAGCGCCACCCGCCGCGCCGGATTGCCGCCCGCACCCAGCGCATTCGACAAGATCACCTCGTCCACCTCGCCCGGATCGACCCCGCAGGCCCACAGAGCCGCCAGCAACACCGGCGCACCCAACGCCTCGATGGAAAACCGCGCGAACACCCCCCCGCGCGGCACCACCGCCGACCGCTTGGCTGCAATGATATAGCTCACAGCCTCACCGCCAACGCCGCCAGATCCGTCTTGCCCGACGCCAACACTGGCCAGTCCCGACGCCAGATCACCGCACGCGGAGCCGCCAGTGCGCCAAACTGCGCCCGCGCGGCGGTCAATATGGCAGCTTCCTGCGCCGGATCGCCCTGCACCACCGCAACCAGAACCACCCCCCGCAAGCCATCCGCGCGCGGCAGCACCGCCACCTGCCCGACGCCCGGCAGCCCTGCCAGGAATACCTCGATCTCTTCAGGAAACACGTTCTGCCCGGCCACCGTCACCATCCGCCCCGCCCGGCCCGACAGATACAGATAGCCGCCTTGCAACCGCCCCACCTCGCCCACCGACACCCAACCCTCCCGCCAAACAGCAGGCCCTTCCGCGCCGGCATAGCCATCGAACAGATACGGGCTGCGCACCCAGATCACGCCGTCCTCCACCACAATTTCGACCCCCGGATAGGCGCGCCCGACGGACCCCGCAGGCGTATCCGCATCGGTCAGAGTGATGAAGCTGGTTTCTGCCGCCCCGTAGAACTCGCGCAAGTCGCACCCCGGCGCAATCGCAGCCAATCCGGCGCGCAAACCTGCATCCACCTTGGCCCCACCAATCAGCGCCAGCCGCAGATCGGGCAGCGGCACCCCCGCCGCAACCAACATCCGCACCTGCACCGGCGCTGCATAAATCACCTGCACGCGCCACTGCGCCAGCGCCAGCGCTTGCCGGTCCGGGCGCAACCCGTCCAGCAGATGCACCTCTGCCCCCAACACCACGCCCTCCACTGCGCCATAAAGCGCCAGCGACTGCACCAATTGCCCCGGTATGCCCACCCGAATCCCCGGCCCGATCCCGAACAGCCCGGCATTCACCGCAAAGCTGACGGCCCAACTGGCATGGCTCCGCGCGATAAGCCGAGGCTTCCCCGACGATCCAGCCGTCAAAGTCTCGAACCCAGTCGCAGGCAAAGGCCCCGCCCCGCCAATCCGAAAACTCCCCGCTGCAAACGCCTGCGCCAGCGCCGCTCCCGCAGGCCGCGCGTCGATCACCGCCGACGCAGCAACCGGCCCTGCGGTCAAAGGCAAAACCGCACGACCTTCTGCGTCAAACACCTGCGCCGCAGGGTGCCAGCGAAATTCCCCCCGTTCCAGCTTCATCTGTTCCTAAATATCCCCGCCGGAGGCTCCACCGCCAGCTCCCGCACTCCGCTCAACTCTTGGGAAACGCGCCCAGCAACTCCTGCACAGCCGTGGCCAGCGTCACGACGTCAACGCCGACGCAGGTGACCCGACTACCCCAGCCCATGCACAGCTTGGCAAACGCGGGGTCCAGCACCAGAATCCCTGCGGCCTTGCCGGTCGCATCAATTCGCCGCAGCGCATCCTCGATCGCCGCCACCACGGCCGGGTGCGCGACTTGCCCCGGAAACCCCATCGTCGCGGAAAGGTCGTTCGGCCCGATGAACAGCCCATCCACCCCGTCGACCGCCGCAATCGCCTCGATCTGCGGCAGGGTTGCTGCGGTTTCGACCTGCACCAGCAGGCACAACTCTTCCTCCGCCCGCTCGACATAATCGGTGACTGTCCCGTAACGGGTGGCGCGTGTGGTGCCGCCCATCCCCCGGATGCCGCGCGGCGGATAGCGCATCGCCTCGACCGCCCGCCTGGCGTCGTCGACCGTCTGGACATACGGCACCATCAACGTCTGCGCGCCAAGATCCAGCACCCGCTTGATCAGCACCGCGTCATTGGCCGCAACCCGCACCAGCGGAGACACCGGATAGCCCGCCATCGCCTGCATCATGCCCATGGTGTCTTGCACATCGGTCGGCGAATGTTCGGTGTCGATCAACACCCAGTCGAACCCGGCTCCGGCCAACAGTTCGGCAACCACCGGCCCCGGAATGGTGTTCCACAGACCGATGGTAGTCTTCCCCGCTGCCAGCGCCGCCTTGAAATGATTTTTCGGCAGCATCACACGTCCCCCAACAAACTGGCCATCCGGCGCAAGGCCAGCAAATAGCCTTCCACCCCAAATCCCGCAATCACCCCATCGGCGCGCAGGCTGACAAAGGAATGATGCCGGAACGCCTCACGCTTGTGGATGTTGCTGATGTGAACTTCCAGCACCGGGCCATCAAAGGCGTTCAGCGCGTCCAGAATGGCTACAGACGTGTGGCTGTAGGCGCCGGGGTTGATGATCACCCCCGCCCCTTCGACCCGCGCCTGTTGGATCCAATCCACCAGCGCGCCTTCGTGATTGGATTGCAGGAACCGGATCGTCAGGCCCAGATCGTCCGCCAATGATGCCGCAGCCTCGCCCACCTCCTTTAGCGTCTGCGCGCCGTAGATTTCCGGCTGACGCTGGCCAAGCAAGTTGAGGTTGGGGCCATTCAGGATGTAGATCGGTTTGGCGGTTCGTTTGGGCACGCGCGCGGTCCTTTTCAGATCCACGTCAGCCTAGCCGATCTTGTCCCGTGAACAAGCCCGACGAACAAACCCGCCAAGCAAGCCGTCAGGCGACTTTTTCCAGCGCCAGTTCAGGTGCGAGCCCCAAAGCGCGGATCACCTGATGGGTCAGATGCGGCCGGTTCAGAGTATAGAAGTGCAGATCATCGACCCCTCCCTCGATCAGCCGGGTGGACAGGGTGGTGCACTGTGTCAGTGCCAGCAGATCCTCGCGCCCGTCGCGGGCAGCCGTTGCAAAGGCCTCGTCCAGACGCGTCGGGATACGGGTGCCACAGCGCGCGGCAAACCGCTTGGTCCCGGCCCAGCTTTGGATCGGCAGGATGCCGGGAATGATCGGGGCGGTGATGCCTTCGCGCACGCAGGCGTCGCGGAACCGAAAGAAGGTATCGGCGTCAAAGAAGAACTGAGTGATCGCACTGGCGGCCCCGGCGTCGATCTTGCGTTTCAAAAACCGCACATCGGCAAGCGGATCGGCCGCATCGGGGTGCAGTTCGGGGTAGGCGCCCACACGGATCTTGAACTTGCCCGTCGCAACCAGCGCCGTCACCAACTCGACTGACGAGGCAAAGCCGTCCGGATGTGGGGTAAACCTGTCGGCCCCCTTGGGCGCATCGCCACGCAGTGCTACAATCTCTGTTACGCCCGCCTCGGCATAGGCGGCTGCTATCTCCATCGTCTCGGCGCGGGTCGCCTCAACGCAGGTCAGATGCGCCGCAACCCGCAAACCATAGTTGCGGTGGATGGTCGCCACCGCATCGTGGGTCAGCTTTCGGGTGGCACCGCCCGCGCCGTAAGTTACCGAGACAAAGCTGGGGTTGAGGGGCGCCAGAACCTGCACGGTTTCCCACAGCTTGAACGACGCATCCAACCCCTGCGGCGGGAAGAATTCAAAGGAAATGCGGGGTGTGGACATGGATCGGCTCCTGTTGTTGCCCCCTTGTCCCATACTTGCGAATGTGAGACCAATTCATATCCTTCACAATAATGATGAGTTTGTCGCATGTATATCGAACTACGCCACCTGCGCACTATCCGCGCCATCCATCAGGCCGGGGGGCTTGCGCGGGCAGCCGGTGTGCTGAACATGACCCAATCCGCACTCAGCCATCAGGTCGCGGGGCTGGAGGCTCAGGCGGGAATGGAGTTGTTCGTGCGCCGATCCAAACCGATGAAGCTGTCGGCTGCGGGCATCCGGATGCTGCGCGCGGCGGACCGCATCTTGCCCGAGATCGACGCAATGGAAGAAGAGTTTCAGTCGCTGCGGTCCGGCAAGACCGGACGGCTGCACATCGCCATCGAATGTCACGCCTGTTTCGACTGGCTGTTTCCGGTGCTGGAACTGTTCCGTCACGCCTGGCCCGAGGTGGACGTGGACATCCGCGCAGGTCTGGCGTTTGACGCCCTTCCGGCTTTGAACCGCGAAGAGGTCGATCTGGTGATCTCGTCCAACCCGGTGCCGCTGCCAGGCATCACCTTCAACCCGCTGTTTGACTACCACCCGACGTTTCTTGCTGCCGCCGCCAACCCGCTGGCTGCCAAAGCGATGATCGTGGCGGAAGATTTCTGCGATCAGACCCTGATCACCTACCCCGTCACCCGCGACAAGTTGGACGTGTTCACCGAACTTCTGACCCCCGCACGCGTCGAACCCCGCGCCCAGCGGACGGCAGAGTTGACGGCAGTTATCCTGATGCTGGTCGGATCGAACCGGGGGGTGGCGGTGCTACCGGACTGGGTGCTGCGAGATGTGAAATCTTCAGCCGATTACGTGACGCGGCCATTGGGGCCGGGGGTCATCACGAAACGGCTTTTTGCGGCGACCCGGACCGAGGACGCCGCCAAACCCTTCATGGCGCATTTCCTGAAACTCGGGCGGTCGGAGCCGGTGAAGTTGCAGCGGGGGTAAGGGGGCAAGACGGTCTCGCCTGCGATGAAAGCGTAGGTTTTGTCCGCAAATTCGACGAACCTTCGGCCCCCGCCTTGCACCCGCAAACCACGCACCAGCCTCACCCCTTTCCATCCGCCGCGCCCGCGTGTAAAGCCCTGCGCTTGACCCAACCCGGAGCCGCGACATGCAAGGCAGTGCCAACCTGAACCTGATGATTAAGGCCGCCCGCACCGCTGCGCGCTCTCTGGTCAAGGACTTCCGCGAGGTGGAAAACCTTCAGGTGTCCTCCAAGGGCCCCGGCGATTTCGTGTCCAAGGCCGACCGCGAGGCCGAGAGGATCATCAAGGACATGCTGATGGAGGGTCGCCCGACCTATGGTTGGCTGGGCGAGGAAACCGGCGGGGATGATGGCGCAGACCCGACGCGGCGCTGGATCGTCGATCCGCTGGACGGGACGACGAACTTTCTGCACGGCATGCCACATTGGGCGATTTCCATTGCGCTGGAGCACAAGGGCGAGATCGTGTCGGGTGTCGTCTATGACGCGGCCAAGGACGAGATGTTCTGGGCCGAAAAGGGTGCCGGTGCCTGGATGAACGACCGCCGGATGCGGGTGTCGGGGCGCCGCGTGATGCAAGAGGCGGTGTTTGCCACCGGCGTGCCGTTCGGGGCCAAAAAGACCCTGCCCGCGACGTTGCAGGATCTGGCGCGGTTGATGCCCGGCTGTGCCGGAGTGCGGCGCTGGGGGGCGGCGGCGCTGGATCTGGCTTATGTGGCGGCGGGCCGCTACGACGGTTATTGGGAGCGTGAGTTGCACGCATGGGACATTGCCGCCGGATTGATTCTGGTGCGCGAGGCGGGCGGAATGCTCGGACCGGTGCGCGAAGACGGCGACATTCTGCTGGACGGCACAGTGATTGCGTCTAACGATCCGCTGTTTCAGCCGTTTTGCAAGATCATCCGAAATACCTGAGGTTTTCTGCGGCCGGATCGGGTCCAGGCGAAATCCGGCCACAAGCGACGCTGGCCGTCTATTTTCGGTCTGACGGATGGTTCACACCGTCGTCCCAGCTGACGGCCCCAAGATCGGCCGGATTTACACCGTCAAGTATCGCGACATTGACCCCGTATTCGTTGGGGTTCGACCGCCGTTTGTGGTGCGTGTAGATGCCGCAGGTCTTGCAGAACCAGTGTTTCGCCGTCTTTGTGCCCCATTGATACAGCGTCAAGTTGTCAGCCCCCCGCACGACCGTGACGCCCGACAACGGCGCTGACACCACAATCGCCCCCCGCCTGCGGCAGAACGAACAATCGCAGCGCCGGGCCGTGTTGAAACCGTCTGACAGCGCCACGTCCAGAACCACCGCCCCGCAATGACACGTCCCCTTCATCGCCGGGGCACCTTTGGCACCGACGATTGCGACAGCTTGTATTCGGCATCCGGATGCGGCGGGTGGCCTTCGGTCCGCCGCCAGAAGGCAAACCCGCCAAGGCGCAGCCACAACGGGACCGTCAAAAGCATCCCGCCTGCAAACCCGCCGACATGCGCAAGATACGCCACCCCGCCTGCATCGGTGGGCGTCATCGCTCCGTTGAACAGTTGCACCCCGATCCAGACGCCCAGCACGATCCACGCCGGGATCGCGAAGATGCGAAAAAAGACGACAAAGATGAACAACACATCCACTTTGGCGCGCGGGAACAGCAGCAGATACCACCCCATCACCCCGGCAATCGCGCCTGACGCCCCGACCATCGGGATTTGTGACCTCAAATCGGCGGCAGTCTGCAAAAACGCCGCGGCAAGGCCCGCTGCCAGATAGAACAGGGCAAAGCGGCCATGCCCCATCTCGTCTTCCAAATTGTCGCCGAATATCCATAGAAACAACATGTTGCCCGCCAGATGCATCCAGCCGCCGTGCAGGAACATCGACGTTACCACGGTTTCGGCCTGATACCCCTGCATCACCGCCACGGGTACCAGACCCCAGCGGTTGAAGAACACCGCCAGCTGATAATCATCCGTGATCGTCAGCCAATAGCCCAGAAACACCGCGATGTTCACAGCGATCAGGGCATAGGTGACAAAGGGCGTGCGCCCCGAAGGGTTGTGATCGCGGATCGGAAACATAGCCGCACAGTTTCCGATCCGCCTTGTTTCGTCAAGCTGCCCACATGTCGCTTCAAGAGCCGTCGAGTTCGGTATCCGCACCGACTTCGGCCAACAATTGCGCGTTGCCGCCTGACGCGGTGGTGTCGATGCAGACGTGACGTTCCAGCAGGGCGTGGCCTGCGTCCGGCATGTCACCGATCAGAGGCAGGATGGGGCCGGTGCGGGCGGCCAGCGCCAGTGCATAGGGCCGGGCGGCGTCGGGCGGGCCCCAGTGCAGCGCGCCGCCAAAACCTTCAAGGGTGCGCAGGGCATCGGGCGGCAGACCCGGAGCCTCGACCGCGTGCCCGCCCAGCGCGCGAATGGCTTGGGCCTGCGCCATCGCACTGACCGCAGACGGTCCAAGGCACAGCAAAGGAGCGCGGGCTAAGGCCGTCAGACGGTTCGATTCGCCGGTCGGTCCGGGCAGCAGGGTGACGTCAGACGCAGCCTCTGGTTGGCGGTGTGCGGCAAGGACGCGGGCGGCCTCGGCTGCGGTGGTGGTTCGGTCGGCGAGCGCAGCAACGGCGGGTCCAGATGGCGGGGCGGAATTGCGGGTAAAGCGGGCAAGATAGTGCGGGCCGCCCGCCTTGGGTCCGGTGCCCGAAAGTCCCTCGCCCCCAAAGGGTTGACTGCCCACCACCGCCCCGATCTGGTTGCGGTTGACATAGATGTTTCCGACACACAGACGGTCCGCGATGCGCTGCACCCGGTCGTCGATGCGAGAGTGCAGGCCAAATGTCAGCCCGTAACCCGTGGCGTTCACCGCGTCGATCACCGCGTCGATCCCGGCCGCATTGAAGGTCGCGACATGCAGGACGGGGCCGAAAATCTCGCGCGGCATGGCGTGGATGCCGGGAACGCGCAGCAAGGTAGGTGCGATAAAATGGCCAGACGTGGGGGTTGGCAGCGTCTTGATCAGGCGGCCTTCCGTTTTGGCAGCGGCGATGTAGGCCGCGATACTGCCGGCGGCGGCCGCGTCTATCAGCGGACCAATATCAGTTGCCAGCGCCCACGGGTCGCCAAGGGCGAGGTCATCCATCGCGCCTTGCAACATCTCCAGCACTGTTTCAGCAATATCTTCCTGCACATAAAGGCAGCGCAAGGCAGAACAGCGTTGGCCGGCGGACTGGAAGGCAGACGCAAGAATGTCGCGCACCGCCTGTTCCGGCAGGGCCGTGCTGTCCACCAGCATCGCGTTCAACCCACCGGTTTCGGCGATCAGGGGGGCGGTCGGGTTCAGATGTGCGGCCATGCTCGCGCGAATATTCAGGGCGGTAGCGGTCGATCCGGTAAAGACAACACCGTTTATGCGGGCATCAGCCGTCAACGCCGCACCAACCGCGCCATCACCGGGCAGCAATTGCAGCGCGGTGTCGGGAACGCCTGCCTTCAGCAAAAGGTCGGTCGCCAATGCCGCGATCAGCGAGGTTTGCGGCGCGGGTTTGGCAAGCACCGCGTTGCCCGCGGCAAGAGCGGCGGCGATCTGGCCGGTAAAGATGGCAAGCGGGAAGTTCCACGGGCTGATACAGGCGAATAGCCCGCGCGCGGGGGCGATCAGGCTTTCGGCCTGGGCGGCGTAATAACGCAGAAAATCGACGGCCTCGCGCAATTCTCCGACGCAATCGGGCAGGGTCTTGCCCGCCTCGCGCGCGAGAAGGGCGAAGATCGAACCAAAGTTGGCCTCATAAAGATCGGCTGCGCGGCGCAGAACTGCGGCCCGGATCGCAGGTGGAGCAGCCCAAGTTTCAGCCAGACGCAGGGCGGTGTCGATGTCCGGAGCGGCGGCTGGCGTCACATGGCCGATCAGGGTGCCGGTGGCAGGGTTCACGGAGGTGTGCTGCACGCCGCCCACGGCGCGCCCGGCCAGGCGGGGGCTGGCCGCGAACAGCGCAGTCAGATGGGGGGCGCGTGCGGCCTCGATCGCCTCCAGATCGCCCCCGTCCGTCAGGTCCCATCCGCGCGCGTTGACCCGCGCGCCAAACAGCGCCGGGCCCGTCAGGATGGCGGCGCTGGCAACCTGCTCCATCCCCTCCATCGCGGTTAGCGGGCAGGCGGCGACGCGGGCCGGTGGGACCTCGTCGTTGACGATCTGATTGACGAAACTGCTATTCGCGCCGTTTTCCAACAGGCGGCGGACAAGGTATGCCAGCAGATCACGGTGCGCGCCGACGGGGGCATAGATGCGGCAGCGGGTGGCGTGATCGGTCAGAACAATGTCGTGCAGCCTTTCGCCCATGCCATGCAGGCGCTGGAATTCAAACGCCTTTTTGTCAGTTGCCATGTCCAGCACGGCGGCCACGGTATGCGCATTGTGCGTGGCGAATTGCGGATAGACCCGGTCCGTCATCCCCAACAGCTTGCGCGCACAGGCGATATAGCTGACATCGGTGGCCTGTTTTCGGGTAAACACCGGAAAGCTGGTCAGCCCCAGCACCTGCGCCCGCTTCACCTCGGTATCCCAGTAGGCGCCTTTGACCAGCCGCACCATGATCCGGCGGTCAAGGCCGCTGGCCAAAGCGTAAAGCCAGTCGATCACCGCACCCGCGCGCCGCCCATACGCCTGCACCACAACGCCGAAACCATCCCAGCCCGCCAGCGCCGGGTCCGACAGCACCGCCTCGATAACTCTGCACGACAGCGCCAGCCGATCCGCCTCTTCCGCGTCGATGTTGAACCCGATGCCCGCATCACGCGCCAATTCGGCCAGCGCCTTCACGCGCGGCACCAGTTCTGCCATCACGCGGTCGGTCTTTGCGACCTCATACCGTGGATGCAGAGCCGAAAGTTTGACTGAAATACCGGGATTGTCGCGGATATCCCCTCGCGCGGCCTCGGCAATCGCCTGAATCGCCTGCGCATAGGCAAGGTGATACTGTTGCGCATCCGCTGTCGTCCGCGCCGCCTCGCCCAGCATGTCATAGCTGTACGTATAGCCCTTCGCCTCCAACTCGCGGGCGCGTTTCATGGCGGTTCCGATCGTCTCCCCCAACACGAACTGCCGCCCCATTTCCTTCATCGCGCGGGCCACGGCAGTGCGGATTACCGGCTCGCCCAGCCGTTTCACCGCCGCCTTCAGATGCCCCACGATGCCCGGCTCGCGGTCGTCAAGCACCTTTCCGGTCAGCATCAGCGCCCATGTCGAGGCGTTGACCAGACTGGACGCCGACTTGCCGAGATGCCGTCCCCAATCAGACGGCGCAATCTTGTCCTCGATCAGCGCGTCCATGGTTTCGGCGTCCGGCACCCGCAACAGCGCCTCGGCCAGACACATCAGCGCGATCCCTTCGTCGGTGGACAGGCCGTATTCGGCCAGGAAAACTTCCATCAACCCCGGTCGCGTGCTGGCACGGATGCGGGCGACCAGATCGGCACCAGCGACGGTGATCCCGGCGCGCGCGGCGGCGTGCAGATCAGCCTCATCGATCAGGCGGGTGATCAGGGCAGCCTCGTCCGTCAAGGCATGGCGGTCGATCCGGGCATGGCGGTCGATCCGGGCAAAGGCAGCTGTCAAATCCGTGGGTGCGTCGGGCGTCGGGAAGAGTGTCGGGGGGAGCATCTGGGGCGTTCCTTGGCTTGATGTCCCATGATACACGGAATTTTTAAGGCCGTTCGCCCGATCATTGCCCACCCGGCGGGATGTTCGCCCGAAAGCGAGAGGGGTTTCGATGCGTTCCGACTTTGACAGATTCGACAATGCCATTTTGCACATCGTGGCCAACGAGGGCAGGATCAGCGCCGCCGATCTGGCGCGTCGGATCGGGTTGTCGAAATCCCCGACCCAGACCCGCCTGAAACGACTGGAAGAAGCAGGCGTGATTACCGGATATCATGCCAGGTTGAACCGTGCAGCCCTCGGTCTGGCGCATGTGGCCTTTGTCGAAGTGCGGCTGTCGGACACCCGCGAAGCCGCGTTGCAGGCGTTCAACCGCGCGGCGCGCGCGGTGCCAGAGATTGAGGAATGCCACATGATCGCCAGCCGGTTCGACTATCTGTTGAAGGTGCGGAGTTCGGACATTTCGCATTACCGTCGGGTGCTGGCGGAACAGATTTCGTCGCTACCGCATGTCGCCTCGACATCAACTTGTATCGCGATGGAGGCGGTGAAGGAAGGCGGCTGACGCAAATGCCCTTTCCTGCTGGCGCAAATATCCACGGGGTCCGGGGGGCGTGCCCCCCGGCGTTTGGCCTCAAACGGCGCGTTCGTGAAACTTTCCCGAACGCTCGACCGTTATCGACCAAAGAACGAGGAACACCATGACAAGGGTCGATCTTTTTGGGCGGATGCTCTTGGCGGCTTTGTTCGCGACAGGGGCGGGCTACCGCATGGTGACCGGCGTGTTTCACTTTCTGCCCGAGGATGGCTGGCAAATGTCGATCTTTGTGAAAAACCCGGCGATTGGCGGGGGGTCGCAGGTTTTGGTGGCCAAGGCCTGAACCGGCTCTTGCACGCAGCGGCTGCCTTGCGCAAAACTGGAACCGAAAGGAGCCCGTATGACACCTGACCCGCATGACGCTTGATCCCCGTGAATTGACCGCCGCCACCGCCCCGCTACGGGTGGCAAGATCCATGCCCGCCGGTTTTTACACCGACCCCGCGATCTTTGCGCGCGAACGCGAACGGCTGTTCCTGCGCGAATGGTTCTTTTTGTGCCGCGACGAGATGTTGCCTGACCCGGGCGACTACCGCGCCTTTGATACGCCGGGCGGGCCGGTGGTGGCGCTGCGCGGGGCAGACGGGATATTGCGGTGCTTTGCAAACTACTGCCGCCATCGCGGCTCGATCCTGCTGGAAGGGTCAGGCAACACCGGGGGCCGCGTGACCTGCCCCTATCATGCGTGGAGCTACCTGTCGGACGGCACGCTCTATGGCTGCCCCGACATGAAGGATGCGGAAGGATTCGATCGCCGCGAAAATGGCATGGTGGCGCTGGACTGTCAGGTCTGGGCGGGCTTCGTGTTTGCACGGTTCAGCCATGACGGGCCAAGCCTGATGGACCATCTGGGCGATCTGCCCGACCGAATGGCGTCACATCGGCCCCAGGATATGCGCTGCACCTGGACGGTGGCGCTGGAGCCCGCGTGCAATTGGAAACTGATCCTGGAAAACGCGATGGAGACCTATCACACCGGCGTCGTCCACAAGGCAACGGTGGGGGCGCAGCAATCGCGCACGCTGCCCACACGTGGCAACTGGCTCTGCATTCAGGTGATCTCGGGCCGGTCGGTCGCCACGCTGTCCGACACGGTCCCGCCATTCGATGCGATTGCGGGCCTTGATGCCGACGCCCGGATGGGGACCTATTTCACCGTGGCACTGCCCACGATCCAGTTCGCCGTGGCGCAGGATTGCCTGTGGTGGCTGAACGTAACGCCGGTGTCGGCGGGTCAGTCGCGGCTGGAAATCGGCGGGTGTTTTCCGGCAGACCGGCTGATGCAGCCCGATTTCGAAACCCGCGCGGCGCCTTATTATGATCGATGGGATCGGGTGGGGCGCGAGGATGTGGGGATTTTGGAAAAGCAGCAAAAGGCGCTGGCGTCGGCGCTCTATCGCCCCGGCCCGCTGTCGGGACGCGACGATATGGTGCAGGCGCTGGGGGTCTGGGTGCTGGACCGATTGGGGCTTTAGGGCGATTTGACCCGACATTGCGCGAATGGTGCGTGAAATCACGCACCCTACGTTGGCATAGCAGGCGCTGCGTCGCCGGACACGCCTTTGGCAGTTGCGGGTAGGGTGCGTGATTTCACGCACCATTTACAGCGGCGGTAGGGCCATAGCGGCACCCGGCGGCGCAAACCGGATGACCCGCACGGATCGCCGCAGCGATCAGGGCGGGCACGCCGGGGGCCAGACCTATCGGCGGCAGAAGGTCGCCCCCGAACCCGGCGGCCACCAAAGCGGCGGGGATGTCTGCGGTTACATGCCCGCCTTCGGCGGCAAACAACGGCAGGCACAGGCTTTGTGGGCCATAGCCTGTGGCGTGGGCCAGTTGTGGCGGCTGATCGATAAAGGCGGCGGCCGCCCCCTGCAGACCCAAGACATCAGCGATGCGCTGTGCCAGCAGGGTCGCGATGGCCGAGGGCACCGGGCTTTTGAAAGACCCGTGTGCCGCCAACAGCAACCGGGTTTTCGAAGGCTCCCACGCGCGCGATGCAATGGCATCCTCCACCAGACTGACTGCCAGCGCATGCAGGGCGGGATCGCAGCCGAAGGGTTCCAGCACGGTCCATCCCGCTGCCCCCGCCTCGCGCAGTTTGGCCGGCAGGTGTATGCGGGTGAACCAGCCACCCGCCATGAACAGCGGGAAGGCTCGCCCGACAGGGGCGGTTGTCGCCGTGGCCAGCGCGCCGGGCTCCGCGAGGGTGGCGGTAGTGACCGTCCAGCCGGGCAGATGGGCCGCAACGGCTCGGCCAAGGACGAACAGCGCCCGTGCCGCAGGTTCGGGGTCTGACGGCTGACCATGCGAGACGAGAACGGCATGTGTGACGGCATGTGTGACGGTATCTGTCATGTCGGATAGGGCCAGTTGGCCTGCGAAAATGCCCCGCCGTCGACCCAGAGGGTTTGCCCGGTCACAAAGGCCGCCGCGTCAGAGATCAGGAACAACAGCGGCCCCGTCAGATCCTCGGGCGTGCCCACGCGGCGCAGTGGCGTGACCGCCGACCATGTCGCGGCATAATCCCCCGCCTCGGCTGCCGTGCGTTCGGTGGCAATCGCGCCGGGCGCAATGCAGTTGACCCGGATCAGGTGCGGCCCGAGCTCGACAGCGGCCACCTTCGTGAACTGCTCGATCCCACCTTTCGACGCGGTGTAATCGACCAGACTTGGAAATGCGTGTTTGTTGCACCCCGACCCAAGCGTGATCACCGCCCCGCCATGGCCTGCCGCGATCATCGCGCGGGCGGCGGTCTGGGTGTTCAGGAACGTGCCGCGCAGGTTGGTCGCCATCACCGCGTCCCAGCGGTCTGCCGAAAGGTCCAGCAAGCTGGACCATGTCTGGATGCCCGCATTGTTCACCATCACGCGCGGCGCTTCGCCTGCCCAGTCGGCGGCCTCGGCGTGAAAGCGCGCCACCTGCGCCGGATCGCCCGCATCGCTTTCCCACGCGCGGGAGGCAGGCAGATCAGTTGCCAGCGCCTGCGCCCCGGCCCGCTGTCCCAGATGAGTGAAGGCCACCTTGTAGCCCGCCCCCGCCAGCGCGCGGGTCAGACTGCTGCCGATGGCCGACGCCCCTGCGGTGATCAGGGCCAGCATGTCAGGCGGCCCAAGTGCGGTCGAGAAGCGCCAGCCAGTTCTGGTGCGCAAGCTTGTGCAGCAGCGCGTCGTTGTATCCGTAGCCCGCCAGCGCCGCCAGCAGCACGGGAAGACCGCCCACATCCCTGATGTCCTTTGGCATCGTCGCCCCGTCGAAATCCGACCCAAAGCCGACGTGATCTTCGCCCAGGGCTGCGATCAGATGGTCAAGATGCCGCAGCATCGGGTCCAGCGGCATGTCGGGCGATTCGCGGCCATCGGGGCGCAGGAAACAGGTGGCGAAGTTCAGCCCCACCATGCCGCCCGAATCTTTGATCTGACCCAGTTGCCGGTCGGTCAGGTTGCGCGAACCGGGGCAGATCGCATGGGCGTTGGAATGTGTGGCGACCAGGGGTGACGTGCTGATCTGCGCCACATCGTTGAACCCGGCTGCGTTCAGGTGGCTGAGGTCCAGCATGATATGCAGCGCGTTGCATTCCGCAACCAGCCGCTTGCCCAGATCGGTCAGCCCCGGCCCCGTGTCGCCGGTCGACGGATACCGGAACGGCACACCGTTACCAAAGATCGTCGGGCGGCTCCACACCGGACCAAGCGACCGCAGGCCCATGGCGTGAAAGCTGTGCAGGGCGTCCAGCGACGGATCGACCGCCTCGGCCCCTTCAAAATGCAGGATGGCGGCAATGGTGCCTGCGGCCATCGCGCTGCGGATTTCCGCCGTGGTTTTGCAGATCGCCAACGCACCGCTGCGTCCCAGCCATTTCAGATGCCCGATCTGTGCCAGTGCCACAGGTTGGCCGGCGGTGTGGTCGATCAGCGCATCCAGCGGAAAATCATAGGGCGGGTTGTCCATCTGCGACAGGAAATCCGGCGCGTCGACTTCGTGCGGCGAGGGCACGTAGACCGCAAAGAACCCGCCCGCAAAACCGCCCGCCCGCATCCGGGGCAAGTCCAGTTGGCCCTTGCCGTCCGTTCCGTCCCAGATCGCGTCGCGGCGGTCCGGGGCGGCGTTCAGGCGGTAAAGCAGGTCGTTGTGGCCGTCGAAAACCGGGATCATGGCGGGCTCCTTCGCCGGGCACGCTAACCGGGTTTTCGGCGGTGGGCCAGTTGGATCGTCACAGGATGCAACGGGGCTGTCACTCGCTTTTCAAGAAACTGCGTGTAAACTGGTCGCGCCAGACCGTCTGGCCTTTGGCCAGGAGATCACGATGCTGAAATGGATTTTTGCCTTTTTGATGCTGCCGGGACTGGCCTTCGCACAAGATACGGTGCGGCTGAAGGTGTTAAGCTTCAACATCTGGTATGGCGGCGATCAGGTCAGCTTTGCCTCGGTGATCGCGGCGATCAAGCTGGCCGATGCCGATATCGTGGGGTTGCAGGAACCCGACGGTCGGACCTTGGAAATCGCGGCGGCGGCGGGCTATCCTTATGCGGACACACGGCGGCATATTTTGTCAAAATATCCCCTGTTCGACAGCGACGTGGGGGTGACGACCAGCATGGCCGCCCCGCCCTATTCCATCGCCGGACTGAACCCGGATGCCGTGCATGTCTGGGCGATGGTCGCACCGGGGCGCGTTGTGGCGGTGGCCAATACCCACCTGACCTCCGACCCCTACGGCCCCGAACTGTTGCGCGACGGCGCGTCCGCAGACGAGGTGCTGGCGAATGAAGCCGAAACGCGGGTGCCCGAAGCGCAGGCGCTGATCGACGGTCTGGGTCCAGTTGCGGCGGCAGGGGTGCCGGTGCTGCTGACCGGCGATTTCAACACTCCCTCTGCCCTTGACGGCGGGCCGGTCGCTTGGCCGGTGTCGGGGATGCTTGATACGGCGCGGTTGCGCGACACGTTCCGCACGGCGCATCCCGATTCGGTGGCGGTGCCGGGGCACACTTGGACGCCGGGGCGGCCCTGGCCCATGGTGCCTGCGGGCGAAACTGCGGGGCGGATCGACTATGTCTATGCAGCCAACGCGACAGTGGTGGAGTCCATCCTTGTGGGCGAGCCGGGCAACCCGGCCGTCGGGCTATCGGTCGCGCCATGGCCGTCCGACCACCGCGCGGTGCTGTCCACGGTCGATGTGGTCCCCGCCGAGGCCCCTGCGCTGGTGACGACAGAGCCGCGCCCGGTTGTGGCGGGGGGCAGCTTTGTGATCCGTGCGCATATGCCGGGGGGTGGCCCCTGGACGGCCGTAGTGGTCGCGCCGGGCGCGGATTGGACCACCGGCGTCCTGATCGGGATCGCCGATGTGGATCTTGCCGATCGCCCGACGCTGCGGCTTTCGACCATGGGTTTGGCGGTCGGATCGTATGACGCCGTCCTGATCCGGCCGGGCGCGGACACAGGCGTTGAAGTGGCGCGGCACAGATTTTCGGTGATCCCGGCGGATCGTCGCGCGCAGATCGCAGCGACGTTTCCGGTGGTGCCGGGCGGCGACATCGCGCTGCGGTTTTCAGGTGCGGCAGGGTTCAAGCTCGATTGGGTGGGCGTTTACCGCAAGGGCGAGATGTCGGTCTACAACTACCTTGGTTTTGCCTACACCGGTGCGCGGCACGAGGGGGACTTGGTGTTTCCCGCCGCCGAGTTGTATGAAGACCTGACGCCCGGCGACTATGAACTGCGTCTGCTGCTGGATGATGCCTATCAAGTGCAGGCGGTGGGGGCCTTTACGGTGCAATAGCGGGCCGGGCCGACAGCGGGTCTGGCGCAAACGTCGCACCCGTGCAAACCTGCCCCGCATGAACAAGATCATCATGTCCTGTGCGGTGACCGGGTCGATCCATCCACCGTCGATGTCGCATTATCTGCCGATCACCGGCGGGCAGATCGCGGTGCAAGCGATCGCGGCGGCAGAGGCGGGTGCGACGATCTTGAATCTGCGATCCAGCCATCGGGCGACCGTCCAGCGGCCCCGTGCCTTGGCGTTTTCTGGAGGCCGGAAAGGGCTGCGGTGCGGTGGTCAACATGTCCACGGGCGGGGGTCGGCGGTGATGACACTGGCCCAGCGGCTGGCGGCCCCGGTGAAGGCGGCGCCCGAAATGTGCAGCCTGAACATGGGCACGATGAATTTTGCACTGTATCCGGTGGTTGGGCGCATCGAGGAATGGCTGCACGACTGGGAACGTCCGTTTCTGGAGGGCACCGACGATATGGTGTGCAAGAACACCCTGCACGACATTGCCGATGCGCTGCTAGAAATGGGCACGCTGCGCGGGGCATGGTTCGAATTTGACTGTTATGACATCGGGCATCTGACGATGCTGCGGCATTTCGTGGATCGCGGTGCGGTGACCGGGCCACTGTATATCCAGTTCGTGGTCGGGGTGCTAGGCGGGATGGCGGCAGAGCCGGATACGCTGGTGCGGTTGAAACGCACGGCGGACCGGCTGTTTGGCGACGACTATCAGTTTTCGGAGCAGGCGGCGGTACTGGCGGCGGTACTTTCGGCGGGGCGGGCACAGGTGCCGATGGCCACGATGGCAGTGGCAAGAGGCGGTCATGTAGGGGTGGGGCTGGAAGACAACCTGTCTATCGGCAAGGGCGTGCGCGGCCAGTCGAACGCCGAACAGGTGCGGCCGATCAGGGGCGTTGTCGAAGGCTTGGGACGCGAGGTGGCAACGCCGGGCGGGGTGCGGTCCATGCCGGGGCTGAAGGTCAGCGGGGCGGTGACATTTTGATCTATCGCGCAGCGAAGGTGGCGGATGTGCCGGTGTTGCAGGCGATGCTGGCAGAACTGGCGCAGCACGAAGGCGGCGGCACGGTGGGATCGGTCGCAGCGCTGACCGAACACGGCTTCGGCGCGCGGCCGCTGTTTCAGGCGGTGCTGGCCGAAGCGGACAGCGCAGATGCCCCCTGCTGCGGCCCCCCTTGCGGAATGGCGATCTATTACCCGGATTTCTCGACCCATCGGGGCCAGCCGGGGGTCTATGTGCAAGATCTGTTTGTCGCCCGCAGCACGCGCGGCGCGGGTGTGGGGCGCGGGTTGCTGGCTTGCGTGATGCGCACACAGGACTGGGGCGCGCAATATCTGACGTTGGGGGTCAGTCCGGACAATGCAATGGCGGTGGCATTCTATAGCCGCATCGGGTTCCGGGCGCGGGGATATCGGTTCATGATTCTGGACGGTGACAAGCTGGAGGCATTGACGTAAACCGCATTTTAGAGATTGTGCGGCGGACCCATGATCCGCAAGTCTTTTTGTGCTTTGGTTCACAACACCCATACCCGGTTTAGCGGGATCGACGAAGCAGACGCCGAAGTCGTGCCCAAAATCCATACCGACCTTCACGGGTGGGATTTGCACTTACCGCCTTGGCCTGGGCGGGTTTTGCCATTTGAACACCGCGACGATTGCCGCGCAGCGATAGCGGGACGCTGGACGGCAGGTGGCCATTCTGGACGTCGATGTGCACTGCACGATTGGCACGCAAGGCTTCTTCCATGCACGCGGCAATGCGCCGACAGTGTCGATCCATGCTTATCCAGAGCGGCTCTGTCCGTTCTTCTGCGGCTAAGCAGAATAGCCCGAAGATGGCGATGGGACCTGCGGCAACCTGAACCTGCGCTTGCCGCACAGGACTGGGTTGCCATGCGCCACCTTGAAGGGGGGAGGTATTTGCCGTCTGCATCGGGCGACACCCTCGCGGCGACCTTGCGCTTCTGGCGGTCATCTCGTGGTAATCTGGCGGAGCGGCTGACGCCGCAAGATTTTGAAGCGCTGACGCGCGCGAGCCTCCGGCGGGGATATTTCAGCCAGTAGGAAAGGCTAGATCCATGTGCCGGTCAGGATGGTGCGGGTGACCTGTTCGACGGGGGCCTCGCGGGCGATCAAGCCCGCCACCCATTCGCAGGACGCGGCGTTCAGAACAGCGCCCTTGCCGCGGCGGTATTCGGCGAGACAGCCATTGCCGCGCGACGCAAGGGCAAGGTTTTCCGGGGTGAGGGCACCGTAGATTTCCCGTGCCACCTCCACGACATCCTCGGTGCCGATGAAGGGGTCTGCGTCCTGCGGGCCGGTCGAATGGCTGAGCGTGGTGGCAGGCGACAGGCCGATGATCGTCAGATCGCCTTGAAGGCCAGTGTTTTCGGCCGCATATGGCAGGCCGTGGGTCATCGTATAGTCGATGCCGTCCACCTCGTAGGCGAAGATTTTCGATGCAGCCCCAAGGACATCGCCGTAACCGATCCCCGTGCCGCGCAAGATCCAGTGATCCGGGCGGTAGATCGTGAAGCCGCCAGAGCCATGGGCGGCACACCGGCTCCATCCGGCATAGACGCCCATCGATCCGGTCAGGCCAAGGGTGGCGGTGGCGGGGCGACCGGTGCCGGGGGCATCCCAATAGGTGGTGCGGCGTTCGGCGCGGGGGTCTGGATCGGGGGCGGTCTTGTGGCAGGTCTGGGTTGCAAGGTCGGGACTGAGGCGGGTCTGCCAGAAAAAATTGCCGGCGAACCGGGCAAGGTGGCCGCCGGCATCGATCCACGCGTCCAGATGGTCGCGCATCTCCCATGTCCAGTATTCGTCGTGGCCCACGATCAGGGTCTGGTCGTATCCTGCCAGCGCCTGCGGATCGGCATGCAGGTCGTGCTGAGTGGTGTAGTCGAGGGCAATGCCCTGGGCCTCGCACCACAACGCAAAGGGGCGTTCAAAAGCGGCCCAGCCGGAGGATGCGTATTTCTTGGAGATGCCATGCGCGCGGGCATATTCCATGTGCGGATAGCGCGGTTTCGTGAGCAACGCCGAGGCGTGCGGGATGCGCGGGGCATCATCAGGCCAGCGGACAAAGCCGCGCGCCCAAGGACGGTGCATGCTGACCTCGGCCGCCGGATTGCAGCGGTCGGGGCCGGTGATGCCCTGATAATGATTCGACCCACCCCAATCGTTGTAGGCGCACCATGTGCCCGTGGTCAGGATCATCAGGATGCGGGAGGTGGGCCGCGAGGAGCGCAGCACGAACAGGTGCTGGCTTTGGTGGCCGGGGATGGTCAGGGTGATGGCATAGACGCCGCAGGGCCAGTCGGGCAGTTCCAAACGCAGCGCAACCGGCCAGTCGCAGCCGATGACCGAGACTTGATCAGGGGTCGACGCAAAGGTAGTGGGAATGGTGGTGTCAAGCACAACTTGCGGCGACAGGTCGTCGCGGGCGATGGTCAGGCGTGCGGTGGGTGCCGTGCAGATGGCATGCAGGGTCAGGATGTCGCCGGGCACATAGCTGAGCCGGTCGGTATAGCCCCAGACCTGGGCGCGGGCGGGATCGTTGGACGCGACCTCATAATAGTGGCCAGTGACCGGGTCGCCGTCATCGCGCGGGCCAGTGGTGAAAAAATCTTTCAATTTACGCCTCAGCGCTTGTTGCCAGCGAAAGACCCGCTGTGATCAAACAAAAGAAAATATTTTTCATTCTTTTCGCCCCCCGTCAATCGGCCAGAAGATCGCCTTGCCGCACCACGTCAGATCCCGCGACATTTGCAAGCGCCTGACCGCGCAGACAGGTGGGCCACAGATCCTGCCGGAAAACCATGCCCTCGTTCGGGGCCAGCACCGGCAGCCGCAGCCGGGTCACCGGATCGGTGACATGGGCAATCGGTTGCCCGGCCCGCACCATCGTCCCCGGCAGCACGGCCCAGGTTACCACGCCGCCTTGAGGCGCTGCGGCCTCACCCGCGCCAGCCAGCGGCAGGTGGGGGGCGTCGGGGTAGGCGGGTGCCTCTGGCCAATCCCGCACCATGCCAAGTGCTGCAAGATAGGTCATCAGGTTGTGGGCGTCACTGGCGGCTGTTGCATCGTCGACATCAAGCTGGCCGCGATATTCCAGCGTCGTGGCAAAGGTCGCATGCGCGATCGGATGATCGGGAAAGCGGTGCTGCAGGTGCAGCCAAGGTGCTGTATGCGCCTCGTCGAACGCATTCCCCCCCGAAATGTCGGCAATCAGCGCCAGTGCCGTCCCGGTACAGCGGCACAGCAGCGTGGTGTCGGCAGGGCGCGCGGAGGTGGCGTAAAGATGCAGCACCGCACGGTGGTCGCAGTGCAAGTCCAGCACATAATCCGCATCATGCGACCACTGCAGCAGGGCCACGCTCTGTTCGGCCTGATCTGACGCGGCGGGTGCCATCGTCAGGGCTGCGGCAAAAGCGGCGCGGATCAGACGGGTGTTTTCGTCGCGGTCAGCAGTCAAAGACCCCACGAGCGCATCACCGACAAGCGCGGCCAGATCGGGGTAACCCCGGTTGAAATTGCGCATCGAGTCCAGATCATTGCGCCCCTGCGGGCGGCCGTTCAACCATTGCGCGGCCCCGATCGGATTGGCGTGGGGGACGACCAGAACCTCACCCGTTACCTCGCCCCGCACCTCGGCAGCCTCCAGAAGAGGCAGCAGATGTTGCAAGACCAGCACTCCGGGCATTTCATCGGCATGAAGGCCCGCCTGCAGATATACTTTCAGCCCTTGCCCCGCCGTGCCAAACCGATAGGCGGTCAGGTGGCGGCTGGCTCCTGGGCTGTCACAAATAAATAAAGAACCATAGTAACTCCCAAGCACCCCAGCCGATAACGGGTTTTTGTCAGTTTGATTTGGGTCTCCTTGGCCATTGGGCGCCTTAATTTTTGTGTGTGGTCGGAATTTCATGGCGCTGTGATGATTTCT
>Ga0105050_10002362_pt1 | contig 27170 bp, 24 predicted proteins | sample FRY01_FD_78088 | JGI IMG/M metagenome (GOLD analysis project Ga0105050, IMG submission 78088) | Freshwater microbial communities from Lake Fryxell liftoff mats and glacier meltwater in Antarctica - FRY-01 | ecosystem: Environmental > Aquatic > Freshwater > Ice > Glacier meltwater ...
CGCACTTCGCCGCCTCGCTCGCCTTGCGCAAGCGCCACCGAAATCGTCGCCTTATGGACATCCAGCCCGACAAACATGATATTTTGCAATTGGTCTCTCCCCCATTCCTGAGGCTCGGCGCCAGCCAATCCGGCGCAACCCCGGAGGAGAATGACGCGGGAGAGACCACCAAACCAGCCAGCTCACACCGCGATCATGGGGTCTGGTGCACCGAATGCTGCACTCCGGCATCCCAACCTTCCAGCACCGTCAAGATCGCCGGATCAAGGTTCGCCTACCCGTTCAGTTTTGTGCGGTCCAGCGTCTGATAGACCCCGGCGTTGATCATCTGCGGCTGGCTGCCCCTTGGGTGACGGATTGACGTTCCGTCATGCTACGTCGGCTTTCGGCGGCAGCCGAAGCAATTTTTCGTTCAACGCGGCAAGTTCTGCCTCATCGGGGGCTTCGGTCAGGCGCAGCACCGGCAGAAGGTCGCGCAGACAGTCGTGATGCCGGCGCACACCGTATTCCAGATCGGACAGGTGGAAATTTTCAAACGCCTGCGACGCCATGGATTCGTTTGACCAGACGATCAACTGTTGATCCTCGACCGATGTTTCGCGGTCGATCCGATAGGCGAGATAACGCGCCACGCGCATGGCACGGTCTTCGTGCGGCTGGCGGTAGCTGCGGCCTGTCAGGCGGGTCCGGCCGGAAGACAGCGGGATATCCTGATAAAACAGCACCGATTCCGGGGTAAAGGCGATGACGGTGTTGGGGAACAAGCCATAATACGTCCACGCCCGTTGCAGGTGCGGCGGCAGCCAGCCCTGCTTTTGCGCAAGCCGCACGTATTGCTTCACCGACCACCGCCGCCCCGGCTGATCCCCGAATTCCGCGATGGACTGCGACAGACCGTTGGGAAAGGTCAGGTCACGGTAACTGCGCCCATACAGGTCTTGCAGCGCGGGGTGCGCCATGGCGACGTGGTAGCCTTCATTGTCCACATCGCGGACGGATTTCCAGTTGACGGGCAAAGTAGTGGACCAGCCGGGCACCTGCACGGGCAACAGGCCCGCAGCCCGGTAGGCGGTGAAGTCGGTATCGAACGGCGCCAACAAGTCAGCCACATCGGGTTGCGGGCCGGGGGTGAACCGCAGAAACAGGAAACCGTGCCAGACCTGCATCTCCAGCGGTTTCAAACCGAAATCATTGCGGTCCATCGCCCCGAATGTCTCGGGCCGGGCAGCGCCGCGCAACGTGCCATCCAGATTGTAAACCCAGCCATGGAACGGGCAGACAAGTGCGCCCTTGCATTGGCCCTGCGCCCCGTCCACTACCCGCGCGCCGCGGTGACGGCACAGATTGTGGAACGCGCGCAAGATGCCGTCGCGCCCCCGAATTACCATGGCGCGTTCGCCCAGCAGATCGAAGGTCAGCCAGTCCCCCACGGCCGGAAGATCATTCTCATGCCCCGCAAGCTGCCAATGCGTCAGGAAAACCGTCCGCCGTTCCAGTTCGAAAAGTGCGGGGGAATGGTAAGCCCATCCGGGCAATCCCCGGCGGTCCCAGGTTTCGGGGATGGTGTGTGCTGTGTGGGCGGTCATGGTTTTTGCCCCGTTTCTAGGCGCGCGAGCACCCATTGGTGAAAGTTGAAAATGTCGAATTCCTGTGGCATCAACCGCCCGGATCGAAAGCGCGATGACCGCAGGCCGCGCTGGTTCGTCTCGCAGGCCATCGCGTCCTGCATCAGCACGGTAGTGGCAAAATCGGTGACACCGGCCAGATCGAACCCCGGCTGCGCAAGGGTTTCGGGCAGGAACAGCCATTCGGCGCTGAGCCGTGTCGTATCCGGCCCTGTTGGCATCAGCGAAACGGCGCGCACATAATCCACATGTGCAACGACGAACATCGTCGGGTAAAGCGTCACGAAATTATGCCCGTTGGCGCGTTCCTGTGGTGTCAGGCGGGGAAACTCCGGCCCGCAGGGCTGGCCCGAAACGGTCCAGGTGCGTGTGCCAGATTTCAGCACCGGGCCATCCGGCGGCAGTGGGGTTTCGGCGGCGGACATGACGCCTTGTCTGTAGACCGGCACGCGGTCTGCCAGTTCGGGGTGAATGCCGGGGCAATGCAGGCACTCATTGTAATTTTCCCAGAATATTTTCCAGTTGAAGGCCAGATCCCTGACCATGCGGTGCCCCGTCACCAGATCGCGCATCGGCCAGTTATCCAGGGCGTGCGGGCCCGGATCAGGGCGAAAGGGCGGGGGGCTATCGGCAAGGCACAGATACAGAAACCCGTTCCACTCCTTTGTTTGCACCGGGTAAAGCCCGTGATCCTCACGCCGGAAATCTGCGGTTGGCGTGGCATGGCCGACCGACACAAGACGGCCATCGGTGGCATAGGCCCACGCGTGGTAGGGGCAGGCAATCAGCCGCCCCATCGGCTGTTCGGTGGCGGCACACAGTTGCGCCCCCCGGTGGCGGCAGGTGTTGTGAAACGCGGTGATCCGGCCCGCGCCATCGCGGCACAGGATCAGGTTTTCACCAGCCACCTCCACCCGCCGCATGGTCCCCAAAGCCAGATCATGCAGCCGCCCTGCATAAACCCATTCCCGCGCCCAGATGCCCGTCTGTTCGGCGCGAAACCAATCCGCGTCGAAATAGGCATGTGCGGGCAGGGTGTCGGGGCAATGGTCCAGCAGCATCAGAATGCCCCCGGTGGTGTCGCGCGGCGGCGGGCGGGGGCGAAGAATGGCCGCTTTGTCACGCGGGCGCGCAGCATCAGCTTGGCGTATTGCAATTCCCGCAGGGCGTAGACCTCCACCCACAGCGTGTCGCCCGCGTGATAGGGACGGCGGATCTGCGCGATGGCGATATTGCGCTTGGTCGCGGGCGACCATGTGGCAGCGGTGATGTGGCCCACCTCCGTCTTGCGGTTGTGGTAGATCAGCGACCCTTCCGCGCTGACGTTGCCCTCGATGTCCAGCCCCACCAGCGCCCATGTGCTGCCTTTGGCCGCTTCCGCCAGCAGCGCGCGGCGGCCCGTGAAATGGCCCTTGTCCCAGTCGATCATCCAATCGAGCGCCAATTCGAATGGCGACCGCGCACGGTCCTCGCGCACCGCCTGATCGGCGGGTATGAAATCCATGTTGGTGATGATGAACCCCGCCTCGATCCGCGCAAGGTTCAGGGCGTTGGTCCCGACAGGCCGGATACCCCATGGCGCGCCGGCCAGCATCAGCGAATCCCACAAAGGCAGTGCCTGCGCCGGGGCCACCCATATTTCATAGCCCAGATCCCCGGTGAAACCCGTGCGCGAGATGATGATTTCGCCACCTTCAAAGCCGAATCTCGCGATCCGAAACGGCTTCAGCTTGGACATATCGAACCCTGCGGCGTGCAAAACCGTCGCCGCACACGGCCCTTGCAACGACAACGCCGCCAGCTCCTCAGTGATTTCCCGAACCTGCACGTCATAGCCAACGGCGGAGTCGAGAAGCCACGGCAAGTGCCGTTCCTGACAGCACAGCATGTAATCATCCGCCGCGTGCCGGAACAATGTGCCGTCGTCCAGCACAAGCCCCGCATCATCGCACCAGACGGTGTAGTGCACCCCGCCCGGCGTCAGCTTCGCTGCGTTGCGGATGGTCAGGCGGTTTAGATAATCCGCAGCACCCGGGCCCTGGATGCGATATTTCACCATCGGGCACAGGTCATAAAGCGACGCGCCGTTGCGGATGGCGGTGTATTCCATCGTGGCGTCGTCATAGGTCAGGGCGGTGGTATAGCCCGCCCACGCCCCCCATTGGTTCAGCCTGTTCAGTGCCGCTGTGCGGGGATGAAACGGCGTCTGGCGCAGCGGTGTGTGGTAATGGTTCATGCCTGCACCTTGATGATGCGTTCAGCGGCGTTCCAGCCTGCCGCGCCGGAAATGCCCCCACCCGGATGGCTGCCCGCCCCGGCAAGCCACAGACCGGGCAACGGCGTGGCATATTGCGCGGCACCGGGCAGGGGGCGCAGGAACAGCATCTGCTCCACCGCCATTTCGCCATGGTGCCAGTTGCCGCCCTCCATGCCATAGCGGGCGGCGATGTCGCAGGGCATCAACAACTCGGCATGGTGGATAAGCGCGCGCAGGCCGGGGGCATGGACTTCCATCTGCCGCAGGGTGTTCTCCAGCATCTGCGCCCGCGCGGCGTCGGGGTCGGCAGGCGCATGGGGGGCGAATTGCACGATCGCCGACAGCGTATGGCATCCCTCAGGTGCCATGCCGGGTTCATGGGCCGATGGCAGGATGATCTCCATCACCGGGGCCTCCGGCACTTCGCCGTATTTCACCGCGTTGAACGCATCCTCCACCCCGCGGACAGAGGGGGCGATGACAAGCCGCGATATCGCGTCCGCACCGCGGAAATCCGGCGTCCCGGTCAGCGCAAGGTGCAGCTTCGCGGCCCCGCCCCGGCTGCGGATATGCGCGGTGCGGGTAAAGAATCCGGCATCCAGATGCTGCGCCCCGACCAACCGCTGAAACGTCACGCGCGGGTTGATGGCGGAGATGACCAGCGGCGCGTGCAGTTCCTCGCCGGTGTGCAGCATCACGCCCGACGCGGCATCGCGTGTCACCAGCACCCGCGCCACCCGCGCGCCACAGCGCAGGTTCACGCCCGCCGCCATGGCCGCACTTGCCATGGCACCTGCGACCGCCCCCATGCCGCCGCGCGGCACCGATAGCTGACCCTGCGCCCCCGCCAGCCGGTTCAAAAGCAGGATCAGCGAGTTGGGCGAACGCGGTCCAAGCCATGCCCCCAGCGTTGTATCAAACGCCAAGGCACCGCGCAGACGGTCATCTGCCAGATCATCCTCCAGCACATCGGCGACGTTGATCAGGATCATCCGCAGAAATTCGCGGAAGTCCTCTTTCCCCAGGGCGCGGACGCCAAGCCCCAACTTTGCCAGCCGCAGATAATCGTTGCCTGCTCCGCGTGCGATGCGGGGCGGTGTCATGGCGTTGAACGGCGCGAGGACGCTCGCGAAGGCCAGCAGCCTCAGGCGAAGGGCGGCCCATGCGGCCCGTTCGGTTTCAGGCAAGCCGTTGATCTGTGCACCAAAAGGGCCCGCCAGTGCCAGGTGATCGCCCGTCGCGGATAGCGCGGTCGTGGCAAGGTTGGTCACGGCAAAACCAAGACCGTGGCGCGCAAGATCCATGCCCTGCATCACGCGCGGATCAAGGTTCATCACCAGATGCGCCAACCCGGACACGCGATACCCCGGCGCGAATTCCACTGTGCAGGCCCCGCCGCCCATGGTTGGTGCTGCCTCCAGCACCGTCACGCGGCGCCCCGATGCGGCAAGGCGGGTGGCACAGGCAAGGCCATTGGTGCCGCCACCGATGATGATCGCGTCAGAGGACCGCATAGGCATCGCTCATGTCAGACGCCATCCGCGCCTCGCGCAGCACTTCGGCTGCGGCGTTGCGGCCGGGGGCACCCATTACCCCGCCGCCGGGGTGGGTGGATGATCCACACATCCACAAATCCTTGATCGGGCTGCGGTATTGGGCATAGCCGGGCACTGGCCGGTTGAACAGCAACTGATCAAAGGTCAGCTCGCCCTGAAAGATGTTGCCGTCGGTCAGGCCCACTTCGGCCTCCAATTCACGCGGGGTCCGCACCTCCATGTGCAGGATCAGGTTCTTGAAGCCCGGCGCATAGGCCTCGATCTGGTTGATGCAGGTCTGCCCGAACGCATCGCGGTCGGCATCCGTCCATTCGCGGCCTGCAATCTTCGGCGGGGCGTATTGCACGAAGCACGACATGAAATGCTTGCCCGGCGGCGTCATCGTCGGGTCGATCATCGTGGGGATCATCACATCCTGAAACGGATCGCGGCTGAACTGGCCGGATTTCCAGTCGTCATAGGCGCGCTCCATCCGTTCGACACTGTCGGTAAAGTGCAGGTCGCCCTTCAGCATCGGCGCGCCATCGGGCAGGGCGGTGAAGCGCGGCGGGCCGTCCAGCGCGATGTTCAGCTTGCCGGACGACCCGCGCGTCTTGAAATTTCGAACCTTCTTGACGAAGCCGGGGGGAAGTTCATCCTCGGCCACATGTTTCAGGAAGGTGCGTTTGACATCCATGTTGGAAATCACGCGCCGGCCCCGCACCTCATCCCCTCCGTCCAGCACCACACCTATGGCCTGACCACCCCGGACCAGAATACGCTCCACCCCTTTGCCTGTTCTGATCTCGCCACCGGCAGCCGCGAACGATGCCCCCAACGCCTTGGAAATCGACCCCATCCCACCACGCGCAAAGCCCCATGCGCCCACATTGCCATCCACATCTCCCATGTAGTGATGCAGCAAGACATAGGCCGAACCGGGCGACATCGGGCCCAGAGCCGTGCCGATGATCGCGGATACAGCAAGGTAAGCCTTGATGACCGGATTTTCGAAATACTCATCGAGGTAGTCGGAAATGCTCATCGTCCAGAAACGGATCATCTCGTAAATCTGCGTCTCCGACAGGTCGAACATCTTGCGGCCAAGGAAGGCCAGTTCCGACAGGTCGCGGGGCCGGAAGCTGGACGGGTCCGGCGGGGTGCGCATCAGCAAGGGCCGGATGAACCGGCAATGGCGCAGGATGTCGCGGGAATAGCGGTCATACGCCTCGGCGTCCCGTGCCGAATGGCGGGCAAATTCGCGGCGGTTTGCGTCGTGGTCGCGGAACATCGCCAGAAATCCGCCGTCGCGGGTCAGCACCGCGCCGCCCTCATAGGGCAGGATTTGCAGCCCGTGTCTTGGCAATTCCAGATCGCGCATGATTTCCGGACGAAACAGCGACGACACGTAGGAGCAATTGGAATAGGTAAACCCCGGGTACAATTCGCGGCTGACGGCGGCCCCGCCAATCCAGTCGTTCTTTTCCACGATGCACACCTTCATCCCGGCCCGCGCAAGGTAGGCGCCGGTGACAAGCCCGTTGTGGCCTGCGCCGATGATGACGGCATCGTAGATCATTCGCCAACGTTCCCCCCGTCCGCCTGCACCTGTTCAAGGGTCAGATCGACGGCGGTTTCCACGGCCTTGAGCGTATCGGACAGACAGGCCGCATCATGGGCTTCGCACATGAACCACGGCTCGCGCGAGTCGGGTTCGCAGATCACCCCCAGGTCATGCAGGTGATGCGCCATAGCGTCGTAGAAACTGTAATCCGACAGTTTCCAGTCACGGTAGTTGTCTGGTGCCTGCGGGGCGAAGAACAGGCCAAACATGCTGGAATGTCCGGTGAAGGAATGCACGACGCCCCTGCGTTGCAGAATATCCGTCAGGCCCGCCTTCAGGCTTTCGCCATAGGCTGCGATGGTGGACAGGGCAGGGGTTTCATCCAGTATCCGCAGACATTCCTCTGCCGCCGCCAATGACACCGAATGCGCGGTATACGTCCCGCCATGCGCTGCACCGCCATAGCGGAAGGTACGCATCACGTCCTCACGCCCCGCAATTGCAGCGATGGGATAACCGTTGGCCATCGCTTTGGCAAAGGTGGCGATGTCGGGAATAACGCCATGCAGCGATTGCACCCCGCCCTTGGCCACGCGGAAGCCGGTTTTCACTTCGTCGATAATCAGCAGAACGCCATATTGGTCGCACAGGCTGCGGGCCAGTTGCACAAACCCGGTTGACGCGGAGATGCCACAGCAGTTGCCCTGTATGGGCTCGATCAGCATCGCCGCCAGCGTGTTGCCATGCCGCTTGAACACATCCTCCAGCTTTTGCGCATCGTTCATCGGGGTCAGGTGCGCCAGCGCCTTCAGATCCTGCGGAATGCCCTTGGAATAGCTGACGATTTCCGGGTCCGTGTTGCCGCCGGGTTGCCAGTCCTCCACATTCACCATCCACATCGCGGCATCGAACAGCCCGTGATAAGACCCTTCGATCAGCAGATAACTTTCGCGGCCCGTATGCGCCCGCGCCAGCCGCAAGGCACCCATGACCGCCTCGGTCCCCGAGTTGGAAAAGCGCACAAGGTCCATTCCCGGCACCATCTTGCAGATCCGGTCTGCCACCGCCAACTCGCGCTCGGTGGACAGCGCGAACACCCCGCCCACGTTCATGCCGCGCATCGCCGCCGCATCCACCCGGGCGTCGGCATAGCCGAGGATCGCAGGGCCGTAGCCCAGCCGGTAATCCACATAGCCATTGCCGTCGATGTCCCAGAACCGCCCGCCCTTGCCGTGATCGACATAAATCGTGCGGTCGTCGCCCCAGTAACGGAAGGTCGAGGCCACACCCAACGGCAGCCGCTGCACGGCGCGGCGGTAATGGGCGTTGGATTTGGCAAGATCGCGGTGCGGCGTTTGGGTCATCGCTGGCTTTCCGGGCAGGTCTGCGCTTTTCGCGGCCGCCGCTTTGGGGAAGGTGGGATGGCTTCAGGATGAATTTGTATTGACTGATCTGTCAATCAGAATTTTTCGCCTTTGCCCGACTTTCCTCTTTCCCCCCGCCCGCAATCGCCTAAACAGGGAACAAACCCGCAGGGCAGGAGTGTGCCGTGACTGAAATTCGCACCGACCAGCCGGCCGCTGAACCGTCACCGCCGCCCCGCAAGCTCAGCCGCGAAACGCGCCGCAGCCAGCTGATCGAGGCGACCATCGAAATTCTCGCCACCCGTGGCTATGCGCGCACCACGCTGACCGAAGTGGCCAATCAGGCCGGACTTTCGCACGGGCTGGTGAATTTTCACTTCCAGACCAAGGAAGGGTTGCTGACCGAAACCCTGCTGTTTCTGGCCGAAGAATACCGCCTGAACTGGACAGCCGCGCTGGACGCCGCGCCGAAAGACCCGGCCAGCCAGCTTGACGCGCTGCTGCGCGCCGATTTCAACCCGGCGATCTGCACTCCCGCCCGTCTGTCCGCATGGTGCAGCTTCTGGGGCGAGGCGCAAAGCCGCCCGATGTATCAGGAACGCTGCGGTTCGAACGATGAAAATTACAACCGCCGGATGGAGGCCATCTGCGCCGCCCTGCTGGCGGAAGGTGGGTATCCCGGCACGCCCGCCCGCATCGCGCGGGTGCTGCGCGTGACCATCGAAGGTGTGTGGCTGGACCTGATGACGATGAGCGCGCCCTATGCGCCAGACGAGGCGCTGGCCACCGTCCACGCCTGCGCAGCGGCGTTTTTCCCCGGCCATTTCGGCGAGGCAGGGTTGCACTGTGCGGTCACGCGCTAAGTTTTTGTCCAAACGGGTCCGACGGATACTCTACCCCGGTCAGATACAACCCCTGCGGCGGGCAGACCGGGCCGCAGGCGCTGCGTTTACGGGCCGCCAAAGCCCCGGCCACCCGGTCAGGGTGCCATGCTCCGGCGCCCACACGCTCCAGCGTGCCCACGATCGACCGCACCTGATTGTGCAGAAAACTGCGCGCACGCAATCGAAACTGCACCTCATGCCCGTTCGGCACATCCATTTCGGTGATCGCAATCTCGTCCAGAGTTTTCACGGGTGATGCCGCCTGACACAGCGCCGAACGGAAGGTGGTGAAATCATGCCGCCCGACCAGATGTGCAGCCCCTGCACGCATCGCTTCAACGTTCAGCCGATGCCCTATCTGCCACACATTGCCCCGCTCATGCGTCACGGGCGCGCGCCGCATCTGCAAGCGGAACAGATAGCGCCGCTCGCGCGCCGAAAATCGCGCGTGAAAATCAGCTGCGACCTGCGCCACGGCCACCACGGCCACCGGCAACGGCCGCAGATGCGCGTTCAGCGCGCCGGCCAGCCGGAACATATCCCACTCCCGCGCCATGTCGCAATGCGCCACCTGACCCGTCGCATGCACCCCGGTATCCGTCCGCCCCGCCGCCGCGATGGTCTGCACCGGACCCAGCCGCGCCAAAGCCGCCTCCACCGAGCCCTGCACGGACGGCAAACCCCCGCTCTGCCGCTGCCAGCCGCAGAACGGCGCGCCGTCATACTCTATTTTCAGGGCATAGCGTGGCATCCGCCCCGGTTAACATCGCCCGGAACCCAAGCCAAGCCCCGGCGCTTGTTCGGGGGCATGCCGACTGAAGTTTGAAGGGCAGGTTCAAGTCGCCACAACCCGGGCCATTCTTGCGGCGCGCGGTCTGCCGTTCCCGGCGCGTGACAACGCGTCGCCCGTGGCGCGCTTTGCCATTGGCAGATATTATTCATGCACGGGTGGTCTGACACCTTCCGCAAAGCGCCGCAGGGCCGCAGGGTAGAGGCGGTGTTCCTGCTCCAGCACGCGGGCGGCCAATGTTGCGGCGGTATCGCCGGACAGGATCGGCACGCGGGCCTGGGCGAGGATCGGGCCATCGTCCAGCACTGCCGTCACCTGATGAACGGTGCAGCCGGCCTCTGCATCGCCCGCGTCCAAGGCGCGCTGGTGGGTATGCAGGCCGGGATATTTCGGCAACAGGGACGGGTGGATGTTCAGCATCCGCCCATCGAACCGCGCAACGAAACCGGGGGAAAGCACCCGCATGAAGCCCGCGAGGCAAAGCACATCAGGTCTGGCCGCGAGAAGACGTTTCAGCAAAGCCGCCTCGAACGCCGCACGGTCACCGTTGAATCGGCGGTGATCGACAGCAGCGGTGGGTATGCCCAAGGCGGCGGCACGGGCAAGACCGACCGCCTGGGGGTCATTCGACGCAATCAGGACCGGTCGTGCCGGGTGGTTGTCCACCATCGACTCCACAAGGGCCAGCATGTTGGAGCCACCCCCGGAAATCAGAATGGCAACACGCTTCACAGCAGATGGCCCCGGTAGCTGACCCCCCGGCCTGTGGTAACATGGCCCATCGGCACAACAGTTTCACCCGCGTCGCGCAGCAGGGCGGTCAGCGCCCCGGCCCGGTCAGCGGCAACCACGGCGATCATCCCGATGCCGCAGTTGAAGGTTTTCAGCAACTCGGGTTCCGCCATGCTGGCCGTCTCTGCCATCCAGCGGAAGACACCCGGCAATTGCCACGCCCCCAGATCAATCGTGGCACCCAGCCCTTCGGGAAGCACGCGCGGCAGATTTTCCGTCAGGCCGCCGCCGGTGATATGCGCCAGCGCATGCACGCCACCGGCCCGCACAGCCGCCAAAGCCTGCGTCACGTAAAGCCGCGTCGGCGTCAACAGGGCGCGTCCAAGCGGCGCATCGGCGAAGGGGGCCAGTGCGTCCCAGCCGAGGCCGGAAACCTCTACCACCTTGCGCACGAAAGAGTAGCCGTTGGAATGCACCCCGTCCGATGCCAGACCCAGCAGCACGTCACCCGCCACCACGCCCGCAGGCAGGGCGGCCCCCCGCTCCATCGCACCAACGGCAAAGCCCGCAAGATCGAAATCGCCCTTGTGATACATGCCCGGCATTTCCGCCGTCTCGCCACCGATCAGCGCACAGCCCGAGGCTTTGCATCCAGCCGCGATGCCTTCGATGATTCGCGCCGCCTGATCGACGTCCAGCTTGCCGGTGGCGAAATAGTCGAGAAAGAACAGGGGCTCCGCGCCTTGACAGACAAGATCGTTGACACACATGGCAACCAGATCAATACCGATCGTATCCACCTCGCCGGTATCAATCGCGATCCGCAGCTTGGTGCCAACGCCGTCAGTCGCCGCCACAAGCACCGGGTCGCTGAAACCCGCTGCCTTCAGGTCAAACAGCGCGCCAAAGCCGCCAAGACCCGACATCGTGCCGGGCCGCTTGGTGGCCCCGGCGGCAGGCTTTATGCGTTCCACCAGCGCATTGCCCGCGTCTATATCCACCCCCGCATCCGCGTAGGTCATCCCGTCATGCGATGTGGTCATCTTCGGCCCCCAAGGCTCATCCCGATCCTGTCGCCCGCATAGACGATCCGCTCTGCGCGTGCAACGCGCGGCCGCAAGGCTTGACCGCACCGCCACTGGCGCCCAGTCCCGGCAGGCCGGATTCCAGGAGCGGCTGTTCGGATCCCGGCGTTGTCCGGCGAAGGGCATCAGCCGGAACCCACTCACTGGCGGGGTGTCGTAAACCATGTCATACGCACGCGCCACCTGCGCCCGCGCGCGCGGCGCACGCTCCAACATTGCCAGTGCGCGCAGCCCGGGTTTTCGACGTTCGCAGGGCCTTCTTGCGCAAGACCTGGTCCGGGTTAACGCCCGCGCAGCCAGTTCTGCAAGTCGGCTTCGGCTTTTTCCAACGAGCCGTAGTTCAGGAGTTTGCGCAGCATGGCCACCGTCACCGCCCTTCCGCGGAGGTTGAAGGCGCTATCCTCGCGCGGGGTTTCGGGGGACTGATGCACCTCCAGCTTGCTGTATATCTGCTGCAAACGGTTTTGCACCGAGCGTAGCGACAGATGCCTGCGATCCGAAATCGTGCGGTCGGTCAGACCCAGAGCGATATCCATCAGGATTTCATATTCGGAATCGCTGAAACCCGAGGTCTGTGCGAAACTGCGTTGCTGCATGCCGCGCACTTCATTGTCGATCACGCATTGGTTTTCGATAAAGATGCTGCGCAGCGCCAGTTTCAATCGTTCTTCGGAGGTGGACTTCAGCACATAGCCATAGGCTGCACCATTTGGCACGATCCGGCTGACACCGCGCACATAGGCTTCGTCGGCGTAATTCGACCAGAACAGGATGCGCGTGTCGGGCCGCTCGCGCCAGATCGTGCGCGCGGCCTCGATGCCGTTGCGCGCGTTCATCTGCAAATCCATCACGATATGCGCTGAACGATGCGCCCGCGCCAAAGTCTCGCCCTGCTGGCCGTTTTCGGCTTCATGGACGGAGCGGCATTCTGGCAGCGCCGCAGTGACCTGTTCGCGCAGGTAGGACCGATGCAGGGGGTCGTCCTCGACTATCAGCACTTCCATGTCTGCCCCCTTCATTCTGCCACGTACTGAAATACCTGCAACCGTGGCAGCGCGATCCCGACGCTGGTGCCCGCGCCGCCGATGCCCGCCGCCAATGTGCAGCGCGCCGAGATCAATCGCGCCCTTGTCTTCATGTTGTCGATGCCGCTGCCGATCCGGGTCCGCCTTTTGGCCATGCCTTTGCCGTCGTCACTGACCGCCAGCGAAATCTGCCCCGGTGTTGCTGCCAACTGGACAGAAATGCGTCCGGCTTGTGCATGACTGACCGCGTTGTTGATCGCCTCTTGCGCGATGCGATAAAGCGCGATGCTGATGGTCATGTCCAGCCTGTCAAATGCCCCGCCCGAGTCATCGCTGAGCGTCCAGTCAATGCTTTGCCCCGAGTCGCGTATAGCCCGATCCAGATGATGTTCGACCGCATGGGCAAAGCCGAACAGTTGCAGCAGCGACGGCTTTGCCTGTTCGATGATCTGCCGCAAATCCTGCATGCAGTGATGCAGGCCGCGGGTGATCGGTTCCAACGCCTCGGCTGGGGCGGGGCCGTCATGCGGCAGCCGTTCCAGATGCCGGGTCAGTCGGGTCAGGTCGGCCAGGGTCTGGTCATGCAGGTCCATGCCGATGCGCTGTCTCTCGCTTTCCAGCGCCTCGGTCAGCTTCAGCGCACCCAGCCGCAAACCTTCTTCGCGCGCCCGCGCCTCGGCCTCGATGATCGCGGAACGATGCGCCTGTTCTGCCGCGCGCAATGCGTAGAAATAGGGTGACAGCAGATCGGCGATAAAGCGGGCATTGCGCACATCTTCCGCGCCATAGGCCCCGGCGCGCCGCAAAGAGGCGCTGAACGCCCCGATGACCTCGCCGTGAACCATCATCGGCACATGCAGGCGGGCGCGCAGAAAGTGATCGTGAATCGGCTTGCAGAACCCACCTGCAAACTGAAAGCGCGGATCGGTGCAGGCGTCTTCGGTCAGGATGTGATCCACGGCACCCTGCAAAAGCGCCCGGATCGGGCTGTTGGCGATGGGTGCATGCGGTTGCTTGCCCCAGTCGGTTTCAATCCCGCTTTCATAGGCTGTGTGAAACTGCCCGTCAGTCCGCAGGATGCAGACGTCCAGGTGATCATGCGGCAATATTTGCGCAATATCTGTCGAAACCGCCTGAATGGCGGACCGGAAATCCAGTTGTCCCGCCAACAATCGCGAGATGCTGAACAGGTGGTTCAGCAAGGCCGCCGGGGACGTTTCGACCATGCCGCGATCCTCCGCCAATGCGGCTGCATCTGCGCCGCCGTATAGCACAAGCATGGCAGATAAGCTGCGCCAGACCTACAGTTTCCCGCGCAAAGGGCTTGCGGGAACCCGCAGAGTATTGGGTAAATCCCGCAAACGCGCTGCCTTGAAAGCCCTGTACAGGCCAGAGCTTCTCACCCATCCTGACCACGCTGAGGGGAGGAATCTCAGTCGGAAGACAAGCGGAATTCGGTCGCCCGACAGGGTGGGCCGCCAAAGCTGCCATGTGCGCAGCACACCCAGGGAGAGAGACATGAATACCAGAACGATGTTGCTGGCCTCGGCCACGATCCTAGCCGTGGCATTGCCGGCGTTGGCAGAAACCTCTGAAAAAAAGATTGCACTTTCAAACAATTATGCTGGTAACTCTTGGCGGCAGGCCATGCTGACCAGCTGGGAAAAGATCACGGGTCCGGCCGTGGCAGACGGCACTGTGGCCGCCGCCGACGCTTTTACCACCGCTGAAAACCAGGCCACCGAGCAGGCCGCGCAGATTCAGAACATGATTCTGCAAGGCTATGATGCCATCGTCATCAATGCCGCCTCGCCGACCGCGTTGAACGGCGCAGTCAAGGAGGCGTGCGATGCGGGAATTACCGTCGTGTCATTTGACGGCATCGTGACAGAGCCCTGCGCCTGGCGCATCGCCGTAAACTTCAAGGAGATGGGCCGCAGCCAGGTTGAATATCTTTCAGGCGTGATGCCCGACGGAGGCAATCTTCTGGAAATCCGTGGCCTTGCAGGGGTGTTTGTCGATGACGAAATCTCGGCCGGTATTGCTGAAGGCGTCGCGCTGTTTCCCCAATTCAAGCTTGTAGGCTCGGTGCATGGCGACTGGGCGCAGGACGTTGCACAAAAGGCTGTGGCCGGCATCCTGCCGTCTTTGCCTGAAATCGTGGCGGTCGTGACCCAGGGTGGTGACGGCTATGGCGCGGCTCAGGCCATCGCTGCCACCGATCGCCCGATGCCGACGATCGTCATGGGTAACCGTGAGGATGAGCTGAAATGGTGGAAAGAGCAGAAAGACGCAAATGGCTACACCACCATGTCGGTGTCGATTGCCCCCGGTGTCTCGACGCTGGCCTTCTGGGTTGCCCAACAGATCCTTGATGGCAAGGAAGTGCCAAAGGACCTGACCGTGCCGTTCCTGCGCATCGATCAGGATAATCTGGAAGACAATCTGGCCAATACTCAGGTCGGCGGCGTGGCCAACGTCGAATACAGCCAGGCCGATGCGATTGCCGTGATCGACGGTGCCAAGTAACCTGAAATTGCCCGCACACTCTGTCGCGCGGCCACTCCGACCTGCCCCTTGCCTCCCTTTGGGGCAGGTCGCCCGTATTGAATTTGACGGAATGCCAATATGACGCTGCCGCCGCCTGCCGTGCTGGAAGTCGCCGACGCCGCCGTACGATTTGGAGAGGTGCGCGCGCTGGACGGCGTATCCCTGTCGATCCTGCCAGGCGAATGTATTGGTCTTGTCGGCCATAACGGTGCCGGAAAATCTACAATCGTCTCGGTGATCAACGGGGGCCTGACCCCACAGCAGGGCGAGATCTTCAGCGATGGCACCCGGATGGCCCCCTATGGCATCGGCGTGGCGCGCAGCCGTGGCGTGCGTTGCGTATTTCAGGAATTGTCGCTGTGCCCGAACCTGAGCATCATCGAGAACACCCGCATCATGCACCGCAGTCTGGGCGGCTTTGCCTGGCGCAGACGCGCGCAGGGCATCATCTCTCCCAGCCTTGACGCCATTTTTCCCGGACATGGCATCGACATACGCGGTCATGTCGGGGCTCTGTCGATCGCGCAGCGTCAGATGGTCGAAATCGCCATGGCGTTTTCCGACGCAGGCCAGCCGCCGCGTCTGGTGATCCTGGATGAGCCGACCTCATCGCTGGACGCAGGGCTTTCGGCACAGCTTCTGGCGCATGTCCGCCGCTTTGTCGCAGGCGGCGGGGCTGTGATCCTGATTTCCCACATGCTGAACGAAATCCTTGAAACCGCCAGCCGGATCGTGGTGATGAAAGACGGCAAGATCGTCGCCGAGCGTGGCGAGCGCGGTTTTGACCATGCCAGTCTGGTCGAAGCGATGGGGAGTGCGGCCAGGGATCAGGCCGCCGCCCGAAGCGCCACCGCTGTTACCCGGTCTGTGCTGCGGCTGGCTCTGCCCAAAGGCCGGTCCTTTCGCGCTTTCAAGGGCGAAGTCGTGGGTCTTGCGGGGCTTGGCGGGCACGGCCAGACCCAATTGTTGCTGGCGCTGTTTGACATGCACAGCCCGCAATGGTGGCCGCGGCGCGATCCTGCCGTGACCTTTGTTGCCGGTGACCGGCGGGAGAATGGCATTTTCGATCTGTGGAGCATCCTGAAGAACATGACCGTGGCCTCGATGGGGGAGATGTCACGTCGGGGCTTTGTTCAAGACCGGGCAGAAGCGGCGCGCGGGGTCGAATGGAAAGCGCGTATCGACATCCGTACGCCCGACATGAACAATCCGATTCTGTCGCTGTCGGGTGGCAATCAGCAAAAGGTGCTGTTTGCCCGCGCCCTGTCCACCCGCGCGCCTGTCGTGCTTATGGATGACCCGATGCGCGGTGTTGACGTGGGCACCAAACACGAAGTCTACGGCATGATCCGCGCCGAAGCAGAGGCGGGCCGCACGTTCGTGTGGTATTCTACCGAGACGGAAGAAATGCAGCTGTGCGACCGCGTTCTGGTCTTTCGGGAGGGCGCCATCGTGGCAGAGTTGACCGGCGATGCGATAAGCGAGCACAGCATCCTGCGCGCATCCTTTGAAGGAGAAGCGGCATGAGAGTTTCTGCCGATACTTTGCGGCTTGCCGTACCGGTGGCGTCGTTCTTGCTGCTGCTGGGTGGCGTCTTCTTCCTGCAACCCCGCACGATGAGCTATAACGGACTGCATCTTTTGTTCAATCTGGCCGTTCCGATTGCGCTGGCCACCATAGCCCAGATGCTGATCATGGCCGTGAACGACCTTGATCTGTCGATGGGTACTTTCGTCAGCTTCGTCGCCTGTGTTGCCGCCACCTATCTGCACGACACGCCGCTGATGGGTGTGTTGATCTTGCTGGCTGCCATCGCGACCTACGCCGCTTTGGGAGTCGTTATCTATCTGCGCAACCTGCCTTCGATTGTCGTCACATTGGGCATGAGCTTTGTTTGGGCTGGTTTGGCCGTGCTTATCCTGCCGGTGCCGGGTGGCACAGCACCCGAATGGGCCCGCGCGGTGATGATCTCGAAACCTCCGTTGGTGCCGATGGCCATCGTCGCCAGCGCCCTGCTTGCGGTGTTCGCACACCTGTTGATCATGCGGTCATCGCTCGGCGTGCTGATCCGCGGGGTAGGGGGCAACCAACGCTCGGTGCAGCGCGCCGGATGGTCAATTCTTGTTGCCCGCGCGTCCGCCTATGCCCTTGCCGCCAGTTTCGCCGTGGCCGCCGGCATCTGCCTTGTCGGGCTGACCACCAGTGCTGACGCCAATATTGCCCTGCGCTACACGCTGCTGTCGATTGCGGGCGTCATCTTTGGCGGTGGCGAGTTCACCGGCGGCCGCATCTCACCCATAGGGGCCGTGATCGGTGCGCTGACGCTGACGCTGGCGGGGTCGTTCCTGTCTTTCCTGCGCATCTCGCCCGATTGGCAGATCGGTGCACAGGGTGCAATTCTGATTATGGTGCTGGCGCTGCGTCTGTTGTTGAACCGGCTGGAAAGCAAAGGCCGGGTCGCATGAAATCGCTGATGGCAAAGCCGTGGATCTGGTCTTTTGTCGCGGCGTTGTCGGTCTGGCTGGCCACCATCGGCGTGACTGCCGGCGCATCTTTCGTCGGCCTCAGCCAGGCCGCGCTGACCTTTGCTGCCTTCTCTGTGCTTGTCGGGATCGGCCAGATGTTCGTGATCACCCTTGGCCCCGGCAATATCGACCTGTCGGTGCCTGCGACAATGACGCTGGCAGGAACCGTGGCGCTGAAATTCATGGACGGCCATAACGGACTGATCGTTCACGGTCTGATTATCGCTCTCGCGGTCGGGATCGGGGTCGGGGTTCTGAATTATGCGCTGATCAAGGCGCTGCGGATTCCGCCGATCATCGCCACCTTGTCGATGAGCTTTATCGTGCAATCCGCCGCGATCTGGACCAATCGTGGCTTGCGCATCAAGCCGCCGCAAGCACTTGCCGATTTCACCACATCGACCAGCTTCGGCATTCCAAACATTGCCCTGCTGGCGCTGTTGATTTCCATTGTGGCCTGGGTGCTGCTGCACCGCACCCCCTACGGTCGCTGGATCGCCGCCATTGGCCAAAGTCTGCCGGCCGCCCGCATGGCGGGCATCGCCGTCGATGGCAACCGGTTTGTCACCTATCTGCTCTGCGCCAGTCTTGCAGCCGTCTGCGGCTATCTTCTTGCCTGCTTTTCGGGCGGGGCGGCGCTGAACATGGGGGCCGAATACCTGCTGATGTCGATCGCCGTGGTGGTGATCGGGGGAACTGCCGTCGCGGGGGGGGACAGCAATGTGCCGGGCATCTGGGGCGCCTCGCTGTTCATGTTTCTGGTTGTTTCGATGCTGAACACCTATGGCCTTGGCGCCGGCGTGCGCCTGATCATGACCGGCGCCATCATCATTGCCGTCATCCTGCTGGCCAGTGGCCGCAAAGCTGGCGCCCGTTGAAAAAGGTATCATTATGAACGCCCCGCTGTATCAGATCGACGACCCGGCCTTTGCACAATTGATTATCGGCTCTGCGGCGCTGGATCAGCTTTATACCGGTTGCCGCTGGGCCGAAGGGCCGGTCTGGTTTGACGATCTGCAATGTCTGTTGTTCAGCGACATTCCCAACCAACGCATCCTGCGCTGGGCTGCGGATGCGACCGGCGGCGGCACCACGTCGACCTTCCGCCAGCCTTCGCAGTTTTCCAACGGTCAGACACGCGACCGATGGGGCCGCCTTGTCACCTGCGAACATGGGCAGCGGCGGGTGATCCGCACCGAAGCGGATGGCAGCAAGACAGTGCTTGCTGAAACCTACCAGGGCAAACGGTTGAATTCGCCCAATGATGTGGTGGTCCATTCTGATGGCAGCATTTGGTTTACCGATCCGACCTACGGCATCCTGTCCGACTACGAAGGCTGCCGGTCCGCTCCGGAGCAGCCCGTTCGCGGTGTCTTCCGCGTTGATGGCACAACCAGCGCGATCAGCTGTGTTGTCGATGATTTCTGCCAGCCCAACGGCCTTGCCTTCTCGCCCGATGAGCGCACTCTTTACATCGCCGACTCGGGCGCGAGCCACGATCGCAGCAAGCCGCGCCATATCCGGGCCTTTGATGCCGATCATGGCAAGCTGTCGAACGACCGCGTGTTTGCGCTGATCGACGCAGGCATCCCGGACGGCATCCGCACAGATACGGCGGGCAACCTTTGGTCCAGCGCCGCCGATGGCGTGCATTGCTTTGCGCCCGATGGCCAAAGGTTGGGCAAAATACTGGTGCCGGAAGTTGTGGCCAATCTGTGCTTTGGCGGGTCGCGCCGCAACCGGCTTTTCATTACAGCGACCTCTTCGCTTTACGCGATTTACCTTGCGACCACCGGAGCCCAGTGGCCTTAGGGCAGTTCAACCGGGCCATGCAGCGCCGCAAGCACAAACGAAACCTGACATGTCAGCTTGGCCGGGGCAAAGCCTAGTGGCGTTGGCAAACACAAATTTGCGTGCGTTCGGATCAGAACCATTGCCCCGGCTCCATCAGCCCCAGATCCATCAATTGCTGTGAATGCCACCGGAATTCGGTCGAGTTATGCCAGCGGAAATTGGTGATATCGAACTTTGATCCGGGATTTGACCGCAGCGCCTTGGCGGTGCGGAAGGAACACAGCGCCGTTGTGATATTATTGTGCCAGGGGCAGGCGTAGGTATTGTATTCCTCGTCCGAGAAGGTGAAATCGGGGCGCAGCGTCAGACCTTCTTTCGCCCTGAACAGGGAAATCCGGTCGATCTTGCGGCGCAGCACGGGGACGTGTTCTTCAAACCGCCAGCGCAGGCCGCCGAAGAAATCCAGCTGCCGTTCCTTTGGGTGGTTGTGGTTCTGCGGGTCGGGGCGACCGAGTGCGTAGTAGCCCGACCTGTCCAGATACGCATTCTCCAGCGCCACGGCACCAGGGTGACGGGCAAGGTCGCCTGCATAAAGGTCGATCACATAGGTCAGCAGCGCATTGCGGCGTTCCTCGGCGTGGAAGGCCAGCAGTTCGGTGATCTTGCGGGTCTCGCAGAAGGGGTAGAACAGGTATTCGGCATTGAAACAGTAAAACAGCCACAGTCCCGGTGCCGCCGCAATCACCCGGTTTACCGCCGTGACCATCGCATCCCCGGCGTGGACGTTGCAGGTGACGCGGTGCACTTGTGCGGCCAGCGGTTCGGGCAGCGTGATGTCGTCCGGGGCCAGCAGGACGACGGCGCGGAACCCTGCGGCGAGGTGGTGGCGCAACGTGGTATCCACCTCGACCTGATCTTCGGCCATCACCATCGCGACCGGGCCCCTGGCCAGCACTGCCGCACCTTCGGTCAGAAATTCGGAAAGCCCGTTGTAGCGCATCATCGCCCGCCCCTGATCCTGCCGGATCTGTTTTCGCAAGAATCCGTTAACGAAAGCCACAATGCAACCCCGCAGACGCGCAGGCGTTGCCCTTGGCGGGTAATTTCTGTATAAGGTCGGCCTTGTCGGGCAAAGGGGCGTGTGATGTCGGAAGCCAAGAAGCTGTTCATCAAGACCTATGGCTGCCAGATGAACGTCTATGACAGCGAGCGTATGGCCGAGGTTCTGGGTGCCGAAGGTTACGTTCCGACCGATACCGCCGACGGGGCCGACATGGTGCTGATCAATACGTGCCACATCCGCGAGAAGGCGGGAGAAAAGCTTTATTCCGATCTTGGCCGCCTGCGCCCCCTGAAATCCGCCAACCCCGATCTGAAAATCGCCGTCGCGGGCTGCGTCGCACAGGCCGAAGGGGCCGAGATCATGCGGCGGATGCCGCTGGTCGATCTGGTGGTCGGGCCGCAAAGCTATCACCGTCTGCCCGCGATGCTGGCGCGGGCAGGGCGGGGCGAACAGGTGATCGAAACCGATTTTCCGCCCGAGGACAAATTTGACCATCTGCCGGAGCGCAAGGCCCTGCGCGGGCCGTCGGCGTTCCTGACAGTGCAGGAAGGTTGCGACAAGTTCTGCGCCTTTTGCGTGGTGCCCTATACCCGCGGTGGCGAGGCAAGCCGCCCGGCGGGGCGACTGCTGGCCGAAGTGCGGGCGCTGGTAGACAGGGGTGTGCGCGACATCACCCTGCTGGGCCAGAATGTGAACGCCTATCATGGCGCGGGGGATGGCGGCGACTGGGGACTGGCGCGGCTGATCCGCGCGTTGGCGCGGATCGACGGATTGCAGCGCATCCGCTATATGACCTCGCACCCCAACGATATGGATGATGACCTGATCGCGGCGCATGGTGACTGCGAAAAGCTGATGCCGTATCTGCATTTGCCGGTGCAATCGGGGTCCGACCGCATTTTGAAGGCGATGAACCGCAAACACACCGCCGCGCAATATATCGCGCTGATCGCACGGTTCCGTGCCGCACGCCCCGACATCCTGCTTACGTCGGATTTCATTGTGGGCTTTCCCGGCGAAACGGATGCGGATTTTGAAAATACCTTGGCGCTTGTGCGCGAGATTGGCTTTGGCATGGCGTATTCGTTCAAATATTCCGCCCGCCCCGGAACGCCTGCGGCCGAGAAGCCGGAGATCGACGGCGTTGTCGCTGATGACCGGCTGCAACGCCTGCAAGCCCTGATTACCGAACAACAGCGTGCGGTGCAGAACGCCATGGTCGGGCGCGAGGTTGGCGTGCTTTACGACAAGGCAGGCCGGATGCCGGGGCAGATGGTGGGGAAATCAGATCACCTGCATGCCGTGCATGTGGATGATTCCAAAGGCGAGGTCGGTGAATTGGTCCGCGTGCGCATCACGCAGGCTTCGACCAATTCGCTGGCCGGGCAAAGACTCTGATCACCGCCTTGTTTCCGCCATGATTGCAATGCAGCCGCGATTCGCGCTTTGGCGCTTCCCGCGCAACGATTGCCGCATCTTCGCGGCAAATCGGGTAAATTTTGCTTTACATCCCAATGTTGTGACGGCAATCCTGTTTCAAAGAGCATCGGACTGTTTTGTTTATTTGAGGGGGGCTGCGGCTGTGGAACGGCGGATTTCCAAGGCATTGCGGATGGTGATCGGGGGCGCTGCCCTTGCGGCGGGCTTGATCGGCGCGACTACAGCCATGGCGCAAGGCAAACCCGAAGTGTCGGGCCGGATCGACTGGGGTGTCTGGATCGACCCGGACGGGTGCATGCATTATTACTCGGACGGTGGGCTTGAAGGCTACATGGTTGAACGGGTCAACCCGGCAACCGGCAAGCCGGTCTGCCTGAAGCTGAACACCTGTCTGGTGGAAAATACCGACACGCTGTTTGCAACTGACAGCGCAAAACTGACGCCGCATGGGCGTCAGCGGCTGCAAAACTTCTTCCAGGGGTCGGATGCGTTCGGGTTTGCAGTTTACGGACACACCGACAGCCGCGCGTCCGATGAATACAACATCGGCCTGTCGCAACGCCGGGCCGCTTCGGTTGCCGCGGTCGCACGGTCGGTTGGCGGATTTGTCGAGCGTGAAATCGGCTATGGCGAACGCGAGCCGGTAGCGTCCAACAGCACAGCCGCAGGGATGCAGCAAAATCGCCGCGTCGAAGTCGTATGCTACAGGTGGTAACCATGAAAACGATGAAACTCACCGGCGCCGGCGTTGTTCTTGCGTTTCTCGGGGCTTGCTCGACAGCAGGCGGCGTGGATAGCAACGGCAATCCGCGTCTTATCGCGCAGCCGCAGGATACCAGCTTCTTCGACCGTCAGGGTCTTCCGCAGCGTCAGGCCGCAATTGCCTATGATCCGGACGGTTGCCAGAACTGGCTGATCGACGACGGTGCCGAAGGTTATGCCAGCCGGCGCCGCGACCCGCGCTCGGGTCTGCCGGTCTGCAACAACCAGTATCCGCCGGGTTATGTGGTGAAGAACTACAAGACCAACAATTTCCCCGATATTCTGCCGAATTGATCCGGGACCACATCGTGCAAAAGGCCGCGGCATTGCCCGCGGCCTTTTGCTTTCTGCCTCATGTTGTGGCGGAACCGGGCAACACGGCGCAGCGTTACGCAAATGTCATGGCAAATCTCTTGCCATATCGGCGTATGAATCCCACACTCATCTTATCCACTCTGCCTGCCAGACTGATTTGACAATCCCGGTCCCACTGCCTGCGAGAAGGAGATCTCCTTGGGCATCAGCGCGCTGACACCCCCGACCCGGCCTGAAGACGTTGTTGAAACGCTTTTGGAATTCCCCGATAACCGCCTGTTGATCGACCTTTGCGGCGAGTTTGACCGCAACCTGGCCCAGATCGAGCACCAGATGGGGGTTCACGTTTTAAGACGTGGCAACCGCCTTGCGGTGATCGGCGACAAGGGCGCAAGGGAACAGGCGGCAGCCGTGTTGCGCGGGCTTTATGCGCGACTTGAATCCGGTCGCGGCGTTGCCGCAGGCGACATTGACGGTGCAATGCGCATGGGCCGCCCGATGTCGGATATCGTGCGCAACCCCGGCGAACAGATCGAAATGTTCACGCCCGGCCGCTACGAACTTCGAACCCGCAAAAAGCCCGTCGATCCCCGGACCGAGGCGCAGAAGACTTATGTGCAGAACCTGTTTGATCACGAACTTGCCTTCGGCATCGGGCCTGCGGGCACCGGCAAGACCTATCTGGCCGTGGCCGTGGGTGTGACAATGCTGATCGGCGGGGCGGTGGACAAGATCATCCTCTCCCGGCCTGCGGTAGAGGCGGGCGAACGGCTTGGCTTTCTGCCCGGCGACATGAAGGAAAAGATCGACCCCTACATGCAGCCGCTTTACGACGCGCTGAATGATTTTCTTCCGCAAAAGCAGCTTGCCAAGCTGATGGAGGAAAAGCGGATCGAAATTGCCCCGCTGGCCTTCATGCGCGGTCGCACGCTGGCCAATGCCTTTGTGGTGCTGGACGAGGCGCAGAACGCCACGACCATGCAGATGAAGATGTTTCTGACCCGTTTGGGCGAAGGGTCGCGCATGGTCATCACCGGCGACCGCACGCAGATCGACCTGCCGCGCGGCACGGCGTCTGGCCTCGCCGATGCCGAACGCATCCTGAAAAATGTGAAGGGTGCGTCGTTCAACTACTTCACGTCCAAAGACGTGGTGCGTCACCCGCTTGTGGCGCGCATCATCGAGGCGTATGAGGCCGACGATGGAGCCTCTGGTTGACACAGTGATCGAAGACCCGCGCTGGCAAGATTTCGGTCTTGCCGCGCGGGCGGATGTGGCGGCAGCGGCAACGCTTGCCGCCTTGTCCATGCCGCAGGCAGGGTTTACCCTGTGCCTGATGGGTTGCAATGACGCCCGGATTGCAGAGCTGAACGCCGAATTCCGCGCCAAGGGGCAGGCAACCAACGTGTTATCCTGGCCATCCGAAGACCGCGCGCCGGAATTTGCGGGCGAAGCGCCCGGCTTGCCTGAGCCCGGAGAAGCGGACGATCCGGAATCCCTCGGCGATATCGCGATCGCATGGGAAACCTGCGCCCGTGAGGCGGCCGAGCAGGGCAAGACCATGGACGCGCATATCACGCACCTGATCGTGCATGGTTTGTTACATCTGCTGGGCTACGATCACGTTGACGATGACGATGCCGAATTGATGGAAACGACCGAGACGGATATTCTCGCCACTCTGGGTGTGGCTGACCCTTACAGGGTGGCCTAGCCTGAACATGCGCAATTTTTGGAAAAGGACAAATGGGCAGTAGCAACGACGGGTCACTTGCAGCGCAAGACGCGCAGGATCACGACTCAGACGAACCCGCCGAACCGGGACAACGCGGTTTCTTTGGCCGCATTTTCAGCGCCCTCAGCCCTTCGGAAGTCAGCACGGCAACGCCGTCTACGCAGCTTTCGGTGCTGGAACAATCGAAACACAGCCTGAACCTGCCGGGTATCGGCAACCTGCGCCGCTTGCGGGTGGATGATGTGGCGATCCCGAAGGTAGAGATTGCTGCCGTGTCGGTCGACATTGGCCGCGATGAACTGGTCGAGGTGTTCCGCGAACAGGGCTTTTCGCGGATGCCGGTTTACAAGGGGTCGCTCGATCATCCGCAGGGGCTGGTTCTGCTGAAAGATCTGGCGTTGCAGCATGGCTTTGGCGCAGGTGGCCGGTTCAGTCTGCGAAAACTGCTGCGCCCCGTGCTTTATGCCCCGCCGTCGATGCCCATTGGCGTGCTGCTGCAAAAGATGCAACGCGAACGGGTGCATATGGCGCTGGTGATCGACGAATACGGCGGGGTGGATGGTCTGGTGACCATCGAAGACCTGATCGAAACGGTGATCGGTGAAATCGAGGATGAACATGACGAGGCCGAGGGTGCTCTTTGGGTGCAGGAACGGCCGGGCGTCTATCTGGTGCAATCGCGTGCGCCTCTGGAGGAATTCGAGGCCGAAATCGGCCTTACCCTTCGGAATGGTGACGAGGATGAGGATATAGACACGCTTGGCGGTCTTGTGTTCCTGCGCGTGGGGCGGGTGCCCGCGCGGGGTGAGATTGTGGCGCATGAAAGCGGTGCCGAGTTCGAGGTGATCGACGCAGACCCGCGCCGGATCAAGCGGTTGCGCGTCCGTCTGCCCGGTGTGCTTGCGACGCCGGTGGCGCTGCTGACCAAAGCCACCGTGGAAAAGGCCTGATCCTTTGCAAATGTTTCTGTCGTCGCCTGCCGCCTGCGGCGGCACACCACCAGGGCGCGTTGCTGGCAGGGTGGCACGGGGCCGCCGGGCCGTTTGCTGCTTTGGCCCTGATGCTGCCTGTGATGCCGGACCAATCTGTGGTGGCGCGCCATGAAGGGTTTTATGGCGGGGATACCCGGCTGGCGTCTGCGGGCGCGGCTGGCACTGGCTTTCGGGCTTGGGGCGGTGATGGCGACCGGCCAAGCCCCACTGGGGTTCTGGTGGTTCACGCTGGCCGGGCTGGCTGGTGTGACGGCGCTGGTCGTGCAGGCGGCGGGGGCGCGGCAGGCGGCCTGGCTGGGGCTGTTTGCGGGTACGGGGTATTTCACGCTGGCGCTCAGCTGGATCGTGGAGCCGTTCCTGATCGACATCGCGCGGCATGGCTGGATGGCACCGTTTGCGCTGTTGTTGATGGCGTTCGGGCTGGCGTTATTCTGGGCGGCTGCGGCGGGTCTGGCCGTAAGCGTGGCACCGGGCCGCCGTGCCTTGCTGTTCGCGGTGCTGCTATCAGCGGCGGAACTGCTGCGCGGCTATGTGCTGACCGGGTTTCCATGGGCGCTGATCGGCCATGTCTGGATCGGCTGGGCGCCTGCGCAACTGGCGGCCTGGCTGGGGCCGGGCGGGCTGACGCTGGTAACGGCTTTGGCCGCTATCTTGCCGGTGGCGTGGCGTGGACGGGGGCGGGTGCGGGGGCTTGCAGCGTCTGCCATGCTGCTTGGGGCGGTGGCGGGGTTCGGGGTGCTGCGGTTGGCGGCAACTCCCCCCGAGGCGCCGGGTGTGACCCTGCGGCTGGTGCAGCCGAATGCCGATCAGCGCACCAAATGGCAACCGGGCATGGCGGATATGCTGTTTGACCGGCAGCTGGACTTTACCGCCGCTCTGCCGCGCCCCGATCTGGTGATCTGGCCGGAAACGGCCGTACCCTATCTGCTGGAACGGTCGCAGGGCGCCCTTGATGCCATTGCATTTGCTTCCGGGGGCGTGCCGGTGATCACGGGCATCCAGCGCGGCGAGGATGCGCGCTTCTGGAACAGCATGGTGGTCATTGGGCCGGAAGGCAGGGTGCAGGGTCTTTACGACAAGCACCATCTGGTGCCGTTCGGTGAATACATCCCTTACGGCGATACGATGGCCCG
>Ga0105050_10002368_pt1 | contig 27136 bp, 14 predicted proteins | sample FRY01_FD_78088 | JGI IMG/M metagenome (GOLD analysis project Ga0105050, IMG submission 78088) | Freshwater microbial communities from Lake Fryxell liftoff mats and glacier meltwater in Antarctica - FRY-01 | ecosystem: Environmental > Aquatic > Freshwater > Ice > Glacier meltwater ...
GCATGATCGGAAACGCCGTCCCGGTCGACCTCGGCCGTGTGATTGGACAGAGTATCCTTGATCACGTTAAAGAACATCGCACGCGCCACAGTGCTGGCACGGATATTCAACAGGTCGGCCCGAGTTCGCCGTCAAACCAGAAACGCGGAGGGCGGGATGGCCAGAAGCGAGCAAGCGAACACACAACTGCTTGACACGCTTCGAGGCGTTTCTTGCGTTAGCCCATCGAACCATAGAGGTTTATTCTTAGGGGTTTCCACGGCGTGGTCAGCATGACGACCCCTTCCGCGATGGTTGCAGGCTTCGTCCACGCTGCGACTTCCCCCGAACCTGGGCAACTCGTCGAGGTTCGGCGCCGCCAGTGGCTGGTCTCGGACGTCGACTCGTCATCTGTTTCGCCCGGGCGTCCCAGGCAGAATCTCGTGAAGCTCGCCTCCATCGACGAGGATGCGCTCGGCGAAGAACTCGAAGTCATTTGGGAGCTTGAGCCCGGCGCCCACGTCATTGAGCGCGCCGGGCTCCCACGGCTCACCGGGCTTGACGATCCATCCACCCTTGACGCCTTCCTCGACGCCGTGCGCTGGGGCGCGGCTACCAACGCCGATCGAGGCTACCTCCAGGCGCCCTTCCGCAGCGGCGTCAGTATCGAAGACTACCAGCTCGACCCGCTCGTGCGCGCCATCGACATGGCTCGTACGAACCTGCTCATCGCCGATGATGTCGGTCTCGGCAAGACCATTGAGGCGGGCCTCGTCATCCAGGAGCTGCTCCTCCGCCACCGGGCGCGCACGGTCCTCGTGTTGTGCCCGGCGTCTCTACAAGAGAAATGGCGCAGCGAGATGGCCGAGAAGTTCGGCCTTGAGTTCCGCATCGTCGACACCGAGGCGGTCAAACGCATCCGACGCGAGCGCGGCCTCCAGGCCAACCCATGGACCGCGTTCCCACGTCTTATCGCCTCCATCGACTGGGCGAAGCAGGGCGAAGGCCTCCGCCTCCTCCGTGACGTTATCCCCCCGCAACCGACCTTCCCGCGCCGCTTCGACATGCTCGTCATCGACGAGGCCCACAACGTCGCCCCGACCGTCGGCAAGTACGCCGTCGAGAGCCAGCGTACGCGCCTCGTCCGCCTCGTCGCACCGCACTTCCAGCATAAGCTCTTCCTCACCGCGACGCCCCACGACGGCTACACCGAGTCATTCACGGCGCTCCTTGAGTTGCTGGACGACCAGCGCTTTTCACGCAACATCCTGCCCCCGGAGGACCAGCTCGCGCGTGTAATGGTGCGGCGCCTGAAGAGCGACCTCGTCGACGCGAAAGGCGAAAAGCTCTATCCCGTCCGGCGCCTCGAAGCGCTGAACGTCGACTACACCCCCGAAGAACGCGAGGCTCGCGCGCTTCTCGACCAATATATCGCGAGCCGCGAGCGCCAGGACGACCGCGACGGTGTCGCCTCCCACTTTGTCCATCAGATCCTCCGCAAACGCCTCGCCTCATCTCCGGCAGCCTTCGCCACGACGCTCGCTCGCCACGCTGCGACCATCGGCCTCGATGGCACCCCGACCCCCTACGCCAAAGCCGGGCGCCAAAACTCCAGTATCGACCAACGCATCCTGCGACGCGCGATTGCTCGTACCGAAGAAGACGCGGACGACGAGACCCTTGAGTCGACCGAGGCCGAAGCGGTCGAGGTCGCCACACGCGCCCTCCGCCCACTCTCCGACGACGAGAGACAGCTCCTTCGGCGGCTGCGCACATGGGCCGAGCAAGCGAACCACCGTCCCGACTCCAAGGCCGAGGCCCTCCTGCTTTGGCTAAAAGCGCGCCTCCAGCCGGGGGGGCGGTGGTCGCCGGCGCGTGTGATCCTCTTCACCGAGTATCGGGCGACCCAGAAGTGGCTGCGTGAGATCCTCACCGTAAATGGTTTTGGCGGCGACCGCCTCGCGTTGCTATTCGGCGGGATGGACCCGAAGGAGCGCGAGGCCGTCAAGGCCGCCTTTCAGGCCGACCCCGGCGAATCCCCCGTCCGCATCCTCCTCGCCACCGACGCGGCGTCGGAAGGCATCGACCTCCAGAACCACTGCAACCTCCTCGTCCACGTCGAGATCCCCTACAACCCGAACGTCATGGAGCAGCGCAACGGCCGCGTCGACCGACACGGCCAGAAGCAGAGCGAGGTCGTGATCTGGCACCCCGTCGACGCGAGCGGCGACCATGGTGACGACATCCTGCGCGCCCTTCGCAAGCTCGAGCTAATGCGCGCCGACATGGGCAGCGTGAACCCGGTCATCGCCACGCAGCTGCCGGCGCTCCTCGAAGGCCGCCGGCGCGAGCTTAACGTGGATCTCGCGCGCCCACAGATCGAGCGTGCCCGCAGCTATCTGAAGGCCGAGCGCGACATGCGTGAGCGGATCGCGAAGCTCCATGAGCGCCTCATGACGACGCGCGGTGAATTACGCCTGACGCCCGATCGGATCGAGCGAGCCGTCCACGTTGCCCTGGCCCTGACCGACAAACCCGCGCTGGCGCAGACCAAGCTGTCTGGCGCACCTGACGCGCGTGTCTTTCATGTCCCCGCACTGGCGGGCTCCTGGTCGCGGTGTCTGGCCGGTCTCGAGCACCCCTACACCCGACGTCTCCGCCCCATCACCTTCGACCACGAGGTCGCCAAAGGGCGCGACGATGTCGTCCTCGCCCACCTGAACCACCCACTCGTGCAGATGAGTCTCCGCGTCTTGCGCGCCGAGGTCTGGGCCCGCGACGACGTGAAGAAGCTCCACCGCGTCACGGTCCGCGCCCTTCCCGATACGCAGCTTGAGGCCCCGGCTGTCGTGGTGGTGTCGCGCCTCCTCATCACGGGCGGCAACCACCACCGCCTCCACGAAGAACTCACCGAGGCCGGCGGCTACCTTCGCGAGGCCAGCTTCAAACGCGAAGACCGCGTGACCGAACTGCGCGCTTGGCTCGACATGTCGACACCCGCGACCATCCCCGACGCCGTCCTCGACGCGCTCCGTACCCGCTTCGAGCGACACACTGAAGCCGTCATGGCCGCCGTCACGGCTCGCTCCAAAACCCGGCTCAGCGGGCTCGGCAAGGCCCTCGACGGCCGCAAGCAACGCGAGCTCGACGACATGAGTCAGCTCCTCGACGACCTCACCCGGAACCTTGAGATCGAGCTGAAGAAGGACACTGAGCCGGCGCAGCTCTCACTTTTCTCCGAGGATGAACGCACACAGGTCCGCCGCGACCGCCTCGCCCTCGAATCGCGCCTGCGACGGATCCCCGACGAGCGGGCACGAGAGCGGGAGGCCATCGAAGCGCGCCACTCCGGCCTCGTGGACCACACCTTCCCCGTTTCGGTCATCCTCCTCGTGCCCGAGTCGCTCGCACAACAGAGGCAGCCATGAGCACGAAACACGAGTGGTTGAGTCTCCTTGAGGTCTCTGGCCCATTCCTCGCGGCGCCAGTTCTCCGCGAGGTCTTCCCGCAAGGGCTTGAGGCGCTGGACACGGCCCGCGCCCAGCGCCTGCGAAGCGCCTACGAAGAATGGCGCGACGCGGTCGATAACGACGACGTCGACCGCGACAAGTTGCACACCGCATGGATCGACGAGGTCCTGCAGACGGCCCTTGAAGCCGACGGCGCCATCACGAGTTCCGGCGCCACCCTGCCCTCGGCGGCGACCGTGGTGTTGCCAGAGCACGGCACGACGATCTCGCCCGACGTCGCCCTCATCGACCCTTCGCACGGTGGCGCGCTCCTCACGATTATCCATGTCTTCCCGCCTGACACAAACCTGTCGGCCTCAATGAAGTTCGACGGTCTGGCGTGTACACCGGGCGACCGCATGGTGCTGCATCTGCGCGCGCTGAGCCTGGCCTTTGGTCTCGTCACGAACGGCGAGCGTTGGATGTTGGTCCACGCGCCCTCGGGACAGGTCGCGACCTTCGCGAGCTGGTACGCGCGCCTCTGGGCTCAGGAGCCCGAGACACTCCGCGCCTTCGTGTCACTGCTCGGCGTGCGGCGCATGTTCGCGGACGAGAAAGACCGTCTTTCCGAACTCTTCCAGCGATCGTCGAAGCATCAGGGCGACGTCACCGAGGCCCTTGGTGAACAGGTCCGGCGCGCGATTGAGGTGCTCGTCCAGGCACTCGATCGCGCCGACCAGGACCGGAACCGGGATCTCCTACGCGACGTGAAGCCCCGCGACCTCTACGAAGCCGGCCTCGCGGTTATGATGCGGCTCGTCTTCCTGCTCGCCGCCGAGGAGCGTGGGCTTTTGTTGCTGGGCGAGCCGCGCTACGACGCGTTCTATGCGGTCTCGACGCTGCGCATGCAGTTGCGCGCGGAGAGTGATGAGATTCTTGAGCGCCGACGCTCGGCCTGGTCTCGCCTCCTCGCGGTGTTTCGCGCTGTCTTCGGCGGAATCGAGCACCCGACGATGCGGCTCCCCGCGATGGGCGGTTCGCTCTTCGATCCCGATCGCTTCCCGTTCCTAGAGGGCCGGGCAAAGGGCACTTCATGGCGGACCCACCGCGCCGAGCCGCTGCCGATCGACGATCGCACGGTCCTCTTGCTCCTCGAGGCCATCCAGATCTTCGAGGGCCGCCCGCTGTCCTATCGGGCGCTTGATGTCGAGCAGATCGGCCACGTCTACGAAGGCCTCCTCGAACGCACGGTGACCCGTGTCAACGCGGTGACGCTGGAGCTTGAGGCGGGCGCGAAGGCGAAGAACGCGAGCGTCACGTTGCCCGAGTTGCACTCGTCGTCGCTCGATGGGCGTGCGGCGGTCGTGAGCCTACTCGTGGATCGCGCCAAACGTTCGCAGTCGGCCATCGAGCGGGCCCTGGACGCCGAGGTCCCGCCCGCATTGAGCGGGCGCCTGCTGTCCGCGTGTCGCGGCGACGTGACGCTCCGAGACCAGCTCGCGCCCTATGCGAAGCTGTTGCGAACCGACCCATGGGGTTACCCGCTCGTGCATCCGAAGGGCGCCTTTGTCGTTGTGCTGGGTGGGGACCGGCGCGAGACGGGCAGCCACTACACACCCAAGAGCCTCACCGAGCGTATCGTCGAGGAGACGCTCACCCCGCAGGTCTACGACGGCCCTTCGAAGGGCACACCGCGCGCCGAGTGGAAACTGAAGACACCGGCCGAGCTCCTCGACCTAAAGGTCTGCGACCCCGCGATGGGCTCGGGTGCCTTTCTAGTCCAGGCCTGCCGTTTTCTGAGCGCTCGCCTCGTCGAAGCCTGGGCCATCGCAGAGGCCGCCGGTCAGGTCGTCGACGTTTTAGGCCAAGTGCATCAGCCCCCATTCCAAGGCGAGCTGATGTCCCCCGGCGACGACCTTCGGGCCGAAGACGCCCGCCGCCTCGTGGCCGAACGATGCCTCTACGGCGTCGATCTGAACCCCCTCGCCGTCGAGCTCGCCAAGCTCTCGCTGTGGCTCGTTACACTCTCGAAGGGCCGTCCCTTTGGTTTCCTCGACCACAATCTCCGGTGCGGCGATAGCCTCCTCGGCATCAGCCGCCTCGAACAGCTCACCGCGCTGCGGCTTGACCCGTCCGGGCCCCGCCAGGGCCGGCTGTTCGGCAAGACCATCGAAGGCGCCGTCACCGAGGCCATCACTTTGCGCCGCAAGCTCCGCGAAATCCCCATCCGCGACATCCACGACGTGGAGGCGATGGCGACACTTGATGCCGACGCGCGCAGTAGGCTCGAAGCCGCCGACTTGTTGTGCGACGCTTTCATCGGCGTCGTGTCTGCGGCAAGTTCCGCGAAGGCTATGGAGGCGGGGCTCGCTGCGCTTGGAGCGCAGGCTGACCAAATAATCCTCGGAGACGCGCGAGCCGCTTTAGCGATGCGGACGCGCGTCAAGAATGTTGACTCGGCGAATAGCTCGGCTGGGCATCATCACTTTCACTGGCCTCTCGAGTTTCCAGAAGTTTTTCAGCAGCCGCGACTTGGCTTCGACGCCATTATCGGCAACCCGCCCTACGCATTCGGGGAAACACGACCCGAAGTGCCAAACAGGATCTACAGCCTAAGAACCGGGCAGTGGGACCTCTGCTGGCTTTTCATCGAACGTGCAACCATGATCGTCGCCCATGAAGGGTATGTGGGACTTGTGCTACCTGACGCAATTCTTGCCCGGTCCGAGCCAACAGTGGTGAGGCGCCACATACTATCGAACTTCAGTAAGGTCTCAGTCGCGCATGTCGGGGCTGTATTCCAAGCTGCCGTGAGTGTCTTCGCTGTGGTGGCAGAGCGTCGTGGGCTCGACTCAGCCGTTCGGCCACGCGAGTCCGGCGAACTCCGGTACTGGCAATCAGAGGGAACCACACATAACCTGCCGATGGCATCCATCTTTGATGGGCGCCATCCGTGGAACGCGCCGCTTCCTCATTGCGATGTCGTTTCGATGGCGTCGTGGAAGAGCATTGGAGAACTGGCATCCATAAGTCGCGGAGAAGAAGTCGGCAAGAAGGACTTGGTCCCTATAAATAGTTCTAGCAGCGGGGGCCAAGTTCCTGTGCTGGCCGGAGCAGGCGTTGCGGCGCTCTTGGCTCAACCGAGCGCGACGCATCTGCTGCCAATTGGCCTGCTCCAAAAGAACGCGTCATTGTACGAATCTCCGAAGATCGTTGTCGTGAAAACAGGTGCGCGGATTCGGGCAGGCATCGACCGGCTGCACCTTGTCACGCTTCAATCGGTTTACAACGTCCGGCTCAAACACGACTGCGGGTTCTGCATTGAATATCTAGCTGCGGTGCTAGTATCGGATTCCGCGAACGAACTCTTCATCACCCCTGTAACCCAAGGCAAGAAGCTCTTCCCTCAGATCACTCAGCAAATGATCAAGGACATCCGCGTACCGCCGGCGCCTGGCCCTGCGCAAGAGCTCATCGTCGACTGCGTTGTACTAGGTGAATTCGAGCGGATGAACGAACTCATGAGCGCCTTGTTCGCCGGACGGAGCATAGCGTGAAAAGACCACGCCAGCCCGTCGCTATACGAATCCTACCAAGCATTTCTTCGTGACGCTGCTGACGTGACATCAGGCCCCACGACACCCATGACCGCCTCTACAAGAGCCCCCCGCTCCGGCGAAAATTCAGCACAGGGAGGACCAGCGGATGAGCAAGAAAGCCCGAAAGGCGGCGTTGATGAAGACTCCGATAGCAGTTAAGGACAGATTCTCGGACGACTTTGAAAACCACCTCGCAGCAGTTAAAGCCGCGAGCCTCCTGTCATTTTACCAACAATGCAAAAACGTGTCTGCCGGTGACGAGGGTATTGGGCAGTGACGATGTCAGGGACAAATCCCACAATCGCGAACCTGTATCTCGCGTTTCGTCAGGCGAAGACCGCACTGTATTTCGAAAGACGTGGCGTCGGGCTCCTAGAACTCGCCAAATACGAACAGAAGCTTCCCGAGAACTTGAGGAGGTTGGGGACCAAGGTCGCCCGCGGGAAATGGTTCGACGGCCTCAAGATCGGTGAGACGTGGCTCGTCCCAAAGCGGCTCCGTGCGACGGATGAGGAGGACGATGGAGTCGTTCGAATCGGCGCTGCCAAGCAAGCGACATCAAAACGACCCGTCGACATCCAGCTTCGCTTGAGTCCGCATCCTGACTTCGCAATCGTGGAGGTGCTCTATCTTTGGCGCTTCGGGGGCCTCCTCGAATCGCTTCTGTCAAAGACCGATGTCCTCGGCTACCGACTCGACCTTCGGCAACAGCAGGTGGTTCCTCATCGACGCTGGTTTTTCGAGTACTGGCCGAAGAAGTATCACGAGTTTCGTACTGCACCATTGAAGGTTGCGAAGAGCACCCTCGAACAAGATAAGCAGACACTAATCATCAGCGGCGACCTAGCAAGCTTCTACGACACGGTCGACCCCTCGTTCATGCTCAGCGAGGAGTTCCTCGCGGAGCTTCTGAATCATGGTGCATCACAAAACGACGTCGTCGATTACAAGTTGGCTACGACATCTTTGCTAGGCGCATATAAGCGATTCCTTCAAGCCGTGTCGATTCGCGCCGGAATACCCATTACGGTTGGCGTCCCGATCGGGGCGCTGACGAGTCGGGTCGTCGCAAACCTCGCGCTGGCCCCGCTCGATCGGCACATCGCCGCAAACTCAAACGTGCTTTGCTACCGTAGATATGTCGATGACTTAGTCATAGTCGCATCTGCCCCCAACGCGCCCCAAGGGCTTGAGGCCACCATGCGCAGCTTTCTGCCGTTGCTGCCCGAAAGTGACGGGGTGCTGATGTTGGACGTTGGCGCGTTGTGCCGCAATGGCTCCGAGTTCCAACTCCAGATGGCCAAGGTCCGCGTCCACCATCTCATGGGCGTTTCAGGCACTGATTTCATAGAAGCAGTCGCTTCCGACTTCGCCAAGGCCGTGAGCGAACGGCGTGCATTCGTGGACTCGTCCACGCTCGTCGGGGACGGAGTGACTCATCTCATTCGGGCTGGCAAGGCTGAGGGGTCGCCGCTTCGCGTTCTTCGCGACGCCGATCGCACCAGGCTCGAGCGGTTCGCGCTCTCGACAAGCATTCACTCGCTTGAGCGCGTGTCGAGCCTCATCGACCACGAAGAAGCTCGCAAGCTGGTGAGGGATAGCCTCGAACGAGTCGGCCGGGTGCTTGATGCCGAGGACAACTGGGTAGCCGACCTTGATGTTTCTCTGCGCCTCCTGAAGCTCGCCATCAGCACGGGGGATTGGGAGTCGGCGCAGGAACTCCTCGGACGGATGGACCGGGTATGGGGGACCGCCGACGCCCTTCGAACGGCCGCGACTCAGCTCTACTATCGAGACCGCGAGATCAAGCCTAGCAAGACGTCGCCTTGGACGTCGCTGCGCAACTACCTTCACGAGCGTCGGCTCGAGGCCATCAGCTCGGTGCTCCCCATCGGCATGGACGCTGCGCAGATTGCGAAGAAGTTTCCAGGCGGGTTACGGTATCGGACCGCAGAGGTCAAAGCGACGATGTTGCGTCGTCGCGCCGAGCAACTCGCGGCTGCCGATCTTCGCGCACGCGACCGCGAGGACGATGCACTACCGACCACTCCTAAAGTTGTCTTAGATCGGGACTGGCTGCGCGTCGATTTAGGGACAGACGCCGAGCTTTCGACGCGTTTAACCACAATCGACGAGTTCATTCAGCGATGCTCGGATTTGGGGGACCGCGCCTGGCTAATGCCAGCCGCACGCCTCTTTCTGTGCATTCGCCCGCCTTCTTACTTCGATATCGCGCACCGTTGGCTCTATCACGTCGAGGATGATGGCTTCGTAAGTGATGCATTTGAGCGCCTTTTGGCGATTGTTAATGCCGTGCGTGGCACTAAATACAGCAATGCTGTTGGACAGGTGATCGACCCGAGCACTGTGTCGATTGCGGACTTCTGGGATAGCGATCCGCGCCCTGACGCCGTATCGCCCCCCGATCCGCGAATTATTCTCGGCAATTTAACAGTTCCGGATAGTGCGTTCTTGGCGGCAGCGACGCGGACCACGCAAGCTCCTTACAACACGCCACTGCGCTCCGTGGCACGGCTTCAGGGGCTTACCAGTGTCCTTGACAACTCAACTCGCGTGGCGCGAGGACGTGGATCGGCGGTCCTTGTTTTGCCGGAGCTGTCGCTTCCCCGAAGTTGGTTTCGTATGGTCTCCAATCATGTTGTGCGGTTTGGGCGCTTCGGATTGATCGCAGGACTTGAGTATCTCCACGACAAACAGAATGCATTTGTTAGCAACCAAGTGTTCGCTGTTCTTCCGGGCCCGTTCGCTTCTGTCGCAACGTGGCCATGGACAAAGCGTTTGCCCGCACGCGAGGAGGCTTTACAACTTGCAAAGTTGACTCCTCCGCTGTCGTTTCCACCTCAACCTGCGATTAGCCGCGCGCGAACTGTTATCAAGTCGCCATGGGGCTCGCTCTCGGTGCTCATCTGCAGCGAGTTGATTGAAGCTCGGCGAGTTGCGGATCTTCTCGGCAGAGTCGACGTCGTTCTTTGTCCTGCGTGGAACCCCGACACATCCTCCTACGACCACCTGATTCAGTCGGTTGGATTCCAACTGCACTCCATCATTGCGATTGCGAACAATGGTCATTACTCAGACTGCAGAGCTTGGGCACCTCGCTCGGAGCGATGGAAGCGCGATCTCTGCCGGCTTATCGAGCGCGACATTGATGACATCGTTCATGTCGACATTCCACTCGCCGAACTCGTCGCGTTCCACAATGGCAGCGTGGTCAAGGGATGGCGGCCGCTACCACCGGACTGGCCATGAGCTAGGAGTCTGAATAAACCGATGAAGACCGACATAACTCTAACGGTGGACACTGGAACAACCGCTTGCGCCAAGCATCTGGTGAGGGCCCGCACATTCACACCACGGAACAGAAGCAAACAACGCTTTCAGCGGACGATGGCCGAGAAGCGAGCAAAGCAAGCCACCCGACGAGAGGAGAACAACCATGAGTGAACCGCAAGCCTGGCTCGTCATGGAGACCACGCCCCACAGTCCGTTCATCGTCCGACTCAACGGTGGGCACGCGATTCACAAGGCGATAATGCCAAGCCACTGGATTGTCGTCGTCGATGGGGCCCGTGCCCTGAAGCATGTCGGCCGCATCTTGCGCATTCGCGCCGAGCTGGAATCGACCACCCTCTACTTCGACCGCCTGCATACCGTGAAGGCCCCGGGCTCGCTCGCCGACCTCGGCCTCACCATCTCAGGCCCCGTCGCCCGGCTCCGGCACGAGGACTTCGCCGCCGTACTTTCGCGCGATGGCGTTAACTCGGCCGCCGATATCCCGCCCATCGAGGACGCCGCCTATGTACGCGAGCTGCTGGAACTCGCGGTCCGCGACGACCTCCTCGGCCCAGCCAACGGCCCCGATGAGGAGGTCGTGGATATGGGCGTTCGGGACCGCTACCTCGTCGGAAAGCTCGCGCCCCGCACGCCGAACGACACGACAGCGGAGATCGGGGTCGAGCCAGCGGCCGCCGCCGACGAGATCGACGACTCAGTCGAGGAGTACGACGCCCCGGTCCACGAGCCGGGGGCCGAGTTCCACCGCGCCAGCGGGCGTGTCGAGGCCGGCGATGACACTCTCGAAGAGATCGACACGACCAACAACCAGTCCCTCGTGCCCTCCAGCATGGGCCTCACGTTCTGCGTCGGTCCCGAGGTCGATGCGCTCAACGTCAGCGCCTCCTGGGGGAGCTACGTCCGCGTGCCGAACGACGAACACGAATACACGCGGCCGCGCAAGAACCGCGACACGGGCGAGGTTGATGAAGCCAAAGTCAAGGTCTGGCGCCGCATCCCCCGAGGTGGGCGCGTCACGCTGTCGCTGAAGGACGGCCCCGTCGCGCCGTGGGCCCCCGATGCGGACCAGGACGACGTGCGGGTGCAAGGCTCCGTGCGGACAAACGCCAAGGGCGAGCGACTCGTCACGCTGTTCCTCGTCAACGGCCAGATTGAGCCCAAGACCAACCGCGATGCCGGGTGGCTCTTCCAACCGGAGCTCCGCGTCACGGGCTCCGGCGGGGCCGCCCAAGCGCCCGTATTCCGGCGTCGCCCCACGAGCGACATCGTCGTCGACGATGCCGAGCGCGACCACCTGGCGCTCATCTACCGCCGCCGGGTAGAGTTCGCCGTCGGCCACGGCGTCGCCGTCCACGCCGACACGGCGCCCCAGGACCCGACCCGTGCCACCCTCGTGCGCACCGAAGTCATCCCGCGCTACGAGCTGCCCGTCACCGAGACCCCGGGCTTGGACGCCGAAGACCGCCCCGCGATGAAAGCGATGGTCGACCGTGGCTGGCTCGACATGCGCACCCTCGCCGATCTTGACAAGGCCGCGCTTGAGGTCGCGCTGGAGACGCTCGTCGAGGACTACGCCGCCTGGATCGACGCGCAGAACGGTCGGGTCGGCACCGAAATCGTCGGCCACGACGCTCCGGCGCACGACGCGCTCGGACGTTGCCGCACGACGCTTGAGCGCTTGCGCGCCGGCCTCAACGTCCTCGGCTCAAATCCAAAGGCGCTTGAAGCCTTCCGCTTCGCCAACCACGCGATGGCGCGCCAGCGCGTGCGCGGAATCTACGCGCTCAGGCGACGGCGCGGTGAGGACGTGACCCTTGAGTCGGTGGACGTGCCGAAGAACCGCTCGTGGCGCCCCTTCCAGTTGGCCTTCCTGCTGCTCTCGGTGCCATCACTGGCGGACCCGACCCACCCCGACCGCACGAGCCCGGCCGACGCCTTCGCCGACCTGCTCTGGTTCCCGACAGGCGGCGGCAAGACCGAGGCCTATCTCGGCGTCGCGGCCTTCGCGATGGCTATCCGCCGCCTGCAAGGGGTCATCTCGGGTCTCGACGGCGGCCGTGGCCTCACGGTCATCATGCGCTACACGTTGCGGCTCCTGACGCTGCAGCAGTTCCAGCGCGCGGCGACGCTCTTATGCGCGATGGAGCTCATCCGCCAAGGCGATGTGCCTAATTGGGGGGCCGAGCCGTTCACGCTCGGCTTGTGGGTCGGCAACAAGGTGACCCCGGGGACAACCGAAGCGTCCCACCAAGCCATCGTCATGGAGCGCGACAAGGACCGGAACCGTGCCGGGCTGGCGTCCCCGGCACAGCTTACGAGCTGCCCGTGGTGCGGATCGGCCATTCAACCCGGGCGTGACATAGATGTCGATAAGACGCTTGGTCGTACGGCGATTTATTGCGGTGACAAGCTCTCGGGCTGTGAGTTCACGAAGGCGAGGTCGAGCACGAAGCCCCACCCGGGCCTGCCGGTGAAGGTGGTCGATGAAGAGATCTACCACCGTCCCCCGACGATGATGATCGCGACGGTCGACAAGTTCGCGATGATGGCCTGGCGGCCAGAGACTCGAACGTTCTTCGGCAAGGTGCGCGAAGAGTGTGAGCGTCACGGGCTGCTCTGGCCAGGCCACGAGTGCGGCGGTGGACATCGTGCTAGGTCGCCGCACTCGGCCGCCAAGGTGAAGCCGGTGCGCGCGGTTCGCCCGCCCGACCTCATCATCCAGGACGAGTTCCACCTAATCAGTGGCCCACTCGGCACGATGGTCGGCCTATACGAGACCGCGGTCGACGAGCTCTGTGCGTGGACGCACGGTGACACTAAAATCCGGCCGAAGATCGTGGCTTCGACGGCGACCGTGCGGCGCGCGGCCGACCAGGTGCGCAACGTCTTCATGCGGCGCCTCGCGATCTTCCCACCCAAGGCCCTTGACGTTGAGGACGACTTCTTCTCCGTCCAGCGTTCGGTGGCAGACAAGCCAGGGCGGCGCTACCTGGGGATCTGCGCGCCGGGTAGCTCGCGTCCCGCGGTGCTCATCCGGACCTACACTGCATTTCTGACCGCAGCGCAAAGTCTCTTCGAAGCGTTCGGGGCGGTCGCGGACCCCTACATGACGCTGGTCGGCTACTTCAACGCGTTGCGCGAGCTCGGGGGCATGAAACGTCTCGCCGAGGACGACGTCAATACACGTACCTTCCGCGTGAAGATGAGCCTCGTTCAGCGGCCGGGACTTGAGCAACGGAGCATCTCCACCATCGCCGAGCTGACGTCTCGTGTGAGCAACGCCGAGATCCCGAAATACCTCGATCAACTCGAGATTCCGTTTGAGGCCGAGCTTGACGCGACCACCGGGAAGTTCATTTGGCGTCGCCAACCGGATGCACCCCGCCCGATCGATATCGTGCTCGCGACCAACATGCTGTCCGTCGGCGTCGACGTGAACCGGCTCGGGGTGATGGTGGTGAACGGTCAGCCCAAAGGCACGGCCGAGTACATCCAGGCGACGAGCCGCGTTGGACGCGCGTTTCCCGGGCTCGTGGCCGCTGTCTTCACGTGGGCTCGACCGCGTGACCTCTCGCATTACGAGACCTTTGAGCACTACCATGCGACCTTCTACCAGCACGTCGAGGCCCAATCCGTCACGCCCTTCTCGCCGCGCGCGATGGACCGTGGACTGACGGGCGCGATGATCGCCGTCATGCGGAATGGGCATGAAGCGTTTGCTCCGAATACGGGTGCGGGAGCGATGGACAGTCCGAGCCGTCCCGAGATGGTCTCGACCATTGACCATATCGCGACGCGCGCTTGGGAGGTCACCGAGGACTCCGCCAGAAAGAACCTCGCGACGGCCGAGATGAAGAGCCGCGCAGATCTGTGGACAAAGGAAGCCGCGATGCCGGGTCGAACCCTCGTCTACAGAAAGGCCGGTCCCACGACTTACGAACTGCTCAAGACTCCGGGTGTCGGACCGTGGTCAACGTGGACAGTGCCGATGTCGATGCGTGAGGTGGAGCCCGGCGTGAACCTCGTGATGGAAGATGACCGTTCGAACCAAGACCCAGGCTGGAAGCCGCGCCCGATGCCGGCTGAAGACACCGACGCTGGAAACATTGAGGAGGAGTCGCTATGAGCAAAACACCAGTCGGCGAAGTTCGCCCAAGCCAGCTCCTCTGGACTTACGGGCCCGGGGCGCTGATCGATCTTCCGAACCTGTCCGTCGTCACGATGGGTATCGAAGGTTGGGATACAGCGTATTGCCGGCCGATCCAGGAGGCCCGACTTCTTGCGAGCGTGCGACGCGTGCTCGGCGACCAGGTCGAGACACTGCGGATGCCACCGCTGCCGGAGCGCGATGCCGTCGATCCTTTCTCGGCCGAGGCGTACGTCGGCGTACCCGTGAAGCCGTTTCCGCGCTGGATGCGCTGCGTGAAGTGCGGGCTGCTCTCGCCGTTCGACGCCGGGCTCTTCGAGCTGAAGACGAACCGCTACCGGCCGGAGAGGACGTGCTTCGTCCACAAGGCCTGCACCGGCTCGCGGGGCGATCAGAGGGCGCGCGACGCCGACGCGGTGCCGGCGCGTTTTCTGCTGGCGTGCCGCGACGGGCATCTCGACGACTTTCCGTGGCACTGGTTCGTCCACGGCGGCCCGAGCAACTGCAAGGGAACGCTCCGTTTCTTCGAGAGCGGTGCGTCGCTCCAGACCGAGAACCTGTGGGTGCGCTGCGACTCTTGCAGCGCCGCGAAGAGCATGGCGCAGGCCTTCGGGAAGGTCGGTATGGACAACCTGCCAGGCTGTCGCGGCCGGCATCCACACCTTGACAGATTCAAGGATGGCTGCGCCGAGGCGCCGCGCGCGATCCTGCTCGGTGCGACGAACGGATGGTTCCCGGTGACGCTGTCGGTGCTAGCGATCCCGCATATGGGGAGTCCCCTTCCGCAGATCATCGCCGACGGCTGGACGTTCTTCGATGATGTCGAGAGCGCGACGGAGGCCGCGACCGTCGTGAAGACGCTGAGGAAATCTGCACAGCTGCCGGGTATCGAAGCCTTCACCGGCGACCAGGTCTGGGAGGCGATTGAGGCCCATCGCGGCGGCACGGTGGATGAGGGAGAGATCGACCTGAAAGGTCCCGAGTGGGACGTCCTCACGTCACCGACACCGCCGACCGACTATCCTTACTTCATGAGCAAGACGGTGGACGTCCCAAAGGGCTTCGAGCCTTACATCTCGCGTGTGCTTCTCCTTGAGCGACTTCGCGAGGTGAACGCGCTGCTCGGCTTCACCCGGGTCGAGTCGCCGAGCGAGGGGGGAGGAGCGCAGCGCGCCAAACGCGCACCGCTGGGCCGCGCGGCGCCGGACTGGGTCCCTGCGACGCAAGTACACGGAGAGGGCATCTTCTTGCAGTTCTCCGAGCCAGCACTCGTGGATTGGGCAAAAAAGCCTGGGGTCTGGGAACAGGTCGCCGAGCTTCGGCGGGGCCACCGAGGCTGGCGTGCCCGACGGGGCCTGAATCCCGATTCGGAGTTCCCTGGCATCCGTTTCGCGCTGTTGCACACCATCGCCCATCTGCTTATCCGAGAGCTCGCACTCGACTGCGGCTACAATGCGGCCAGCATCCGAGAACGTGTTTACGCCGACACCGATGACGGCAAGTCTCAAGCGGGCATCCTGATCTACACAGCGGCGGCCGACTCTGACGGAACGCTGGGCGGTCTCGTCGACCTTGGCAAGCCGGAAAACCTCGGACGACTGTTGCGGCAGGCGCTCGACCGGGCGAAGGTGTGCGCATCCGACCCTCTCTGCGCTGAGCACAACCCGAGGACGGACGCGTCGCTTCACGGTGCGTCCTGCCACGCATGCTCGTTCGTGTCCGAGACGTCGTGCGAGTGTGGTAACCGCTACCTCGATCGCGCCTTAGTCATCCCCACGCTCCATTTGACCGATGCGGCCTTCTTCGGAGGTAGCTAATGCAAACGCTTGTGGATGCAGTCCTAGACCTCGTCGCCCTTATCTCGCCCACGAAGGTGAAAAGTGTTGCGTCTGCGCTGCGTGGGCTCGCGTCGCCGGCGTTGGCGCCCAATCCAACTATGCTCGTAGACACCCACGCTGCGCGAGTCGCGGTGGCGAGCGTTGTCGCGGCGTGGTCGAACCAGGCGGGTATAAGTGGCGATGAGGTTGCGGGCATGCTCAATGGTGCTGCGGAGGCGCGTCAGCGCGTCGAACGCGAGCTGAGCGTCGAACTCGTCTGGACGGGACCCACGACGCGATTCGTGCCGACGCGCCGAACGGAACAGGTCCTGATCGATCTGATTCAGAGCGCACGCGCGGACCTGTTCCTCGTCAGCTTCGTCGTCTATGATGTGCCCAGCGTCGCCGCAGCCATGAACGAGGCCTCACAACGTGGCGTCCAAGTTCGAGTGCTACTCGAAGCATCGATCGGCCACGGGGGTAGCCTCACCGTCGACCCGGCAGCGATCATGCGGTCACAGGTCCCGTGCGCTCAAATCTTCACATGGCGGGACAGGTCCGAGCCCTTCGTCGACGGGAAGGTCCACGCGAAGATTGCAGTCGTCGATGGGGCGCGCGCCTTCGTCACGAGCGCCAATCTAACCACATATGCACTTAAGAAAAACATGGAGGCAGGCGTCTTAATCCACGGCGGCCCTGTGCCGAAGACGCTTCGCGATCACTTCGACGCGCTAATCGACGTTGGCGTGATAGAGCAGGTGTGACTCGGTTCGTGGCTCCAGTTCAACTCTAAACACCAGTAGTCAAATACGGGAGGTGTGTGTGTCGCGATCCTTTGACAACGTCGACTTCAAGTTGGCAGAGGCCGACTTCTTCCTCGGAAAAGTTCGGACAAGCGCGTTGAACCCGTTCGAATGCAACTGCTACTTTAGTGCTTTCCTTTCTGCGGCGCGAAGCGTGACCTTTGCCGTCCAAGCCGTCATGGCCAAGATTGAAGGTTTTCCTGAGTGGTATACCAAACAGCAGGAGTTGTTGCGAACCAGTGCGACGGCGCAAATGTTCAAGGAGCTTAGGAATATCAGCATGAAGACCGGACAGCTTCCTATTCAAGGCGGCGCATATATCGGCGGAAAGGCGAGCATCTTCCTCGAACTGCCGCACGGGTCGTCGCCTTTCACGAGGGTGGACGCCGCCGAAGCGGCTACAGAATACATGTGTCGGGTTGTAGAACTCGTGTACCGTTGCTACGTCGACTTCGGCCCCGCTGTAGATCCCGAGCAACACTATTCGGCGGAAAACCTAGCGCGAATCGGAAGGACCATCGATGACGTCGATGAAGAGCTCTTCGGTGTTCGTGGCTGGACAGCAGGCATTCCCGACGCGGAGAGGTTGCGCCTCTTGCGACGCTCCTTGCCGGGCTGCCAAGTCGACGACTTGTTCGAGCGCTATCTCGGCATGTCGAGACCTCGGCCAGAATAAACGGCGCAGCGCGAGGGCCCGATTTCGCAGTCAGTCGGCCATTGCCCGCCAGTCTGCCCGTAGTTGTCATACGCATCTGATGCTCTTGGGGGCGCTCTTCAGCCGAACGGTGTAATGGACAAGAGCGCGCCGTCCATCACACAGTGACCGGAGCATTGTCGCGAACAATGGGGTAGAGCCTCCCCTTGAAGAGGAAAAGGACCGGCGCGTTGCCAGCCAAATGTAGGGTGGCGGGAAGACGAAGCCGTATGGAACGCGCCGCGGTCTTTGCCCTCGGACGAGGCGAAGCCCGTCAGGAAGTACTCGTAGACACGGCCGAGGGTGTCCTTGGCCTAGTGTTCCTTCGTGCCAAGGCCGATGCCGCTGAAGAGACCGATGAGGCGGCCGGGCTGGTGTTCGAGAAGGTCCTCGACGGCGTCGTTGCAGGAGGCCAGGTCGGCGATGAAGTAGTCGCGGGACGGGTCGGCGGCGACGGCGGCGGCCTCCCAGAGGGCGCTCTCGAAGCCGAGATTGCCTGTACGACCGGAGTGCTGTGCCAAGGAACGACTTCTCATGGGTCAAGCTGGGAAGCGCACAAAAGGTGAGGTGGTGAGCGTTTGTCCATTGGCACAAAGGGCCGCGACCCTGCCGCAGGGTCATCCCCCCATTCCCCCCCATGAGGCCTGACCCTGCCGCAGGGTGCACCCCCCATCCACCCCATGGGGGTTTGGCCTCCGGAGGGTCCATTTTTGGGGCGTTTTTTCAAAAAAACGACCCTCGGCCAAGGTCAGGCCCCATCCCCCCCATGAGAGGCGGACCCTGGCGAAGGGTGCGGCGTGTCGGGGTGGCCATGGGGAAAGCGGCGAGCCAAGGGATGTGCGCTCAGGGCCGCGCCACAACGGGCGCTGACAGAGGCCTGCCCCACGCGTTGACGTCTTCAACGTATTTCGTATCATGAGCGCACCGGCGTCGCCGGTCTTTCGAAAAGAATTCGCAACACCGACATTTTTTCGAGTACAGGAACACAAGGAGCAGATAGTTATGTCTATACCCGCAGAATCACTCATTGCCATTATCCGTGACACCCTTAGCCCCGAGCGGCGCGCGTTGGCGGCGGCGCAGCCCGGCCTCGTGTGGCAGCTGGAGGCCCTCCACGGCCACGCCGCTGGGATGCAGGCCCTCTTGGCGGGGCGGCCAAGCGACGTCGAGATTGGCGCCGTGCGCGCCCGGGTCAGCGCGGCGGACGCGGCCTTCGACACGGCGCACCGCTATGCCTATACCTTGTTGAGTGGGCTGGCGGTGGCGCCGGATGATGGCGTGATGGCGGCGGCCAAACTCAGCCAGGCGCAGCTCTATCCGATGGGGCTTCAGGCCATCAACGTCAGCTTTCGGCGGCAGGTCGCGGGCGCCATTCGCTTCGCGGAGAAGCTCGGGCGCGAGGACGTCGTGGCGGCGGGCGCGGCCATCCGGGCGGTGATCCCTGGGTGGGATGACATCCTCGCGGCATGTGTCGCGGCGGGTACCGAGATGGGTGCAGCCATCGCGGCGTTGGACAATGTCGAGGCACAGGGGGCCAGCAAGGCGATTGAGCCGCGCCTCTTTGCGGCTCGGGCGTCGGCGATGGCGGCGTTGGGACTGTTCCTAAAGACGGTGCAGGCGGTGTACCCCGCAAGCGGAGACCAGGCGGCGCGGGAGGCGCGCGCGTCGCTGCTTCAGCCGTGGCTCGGCTTCTGGGGCGAATATCGCAAGAAGGTGCGGAGCTCGGGGTCAGCCGATCTGGATGTTGTCGTGGAAGAGCCGGACACGGATGTCGGCGGGGATGACGCGCCGGACGCGGCGTAGAGATAGCAGGCTAGAAGGCGCGCCCCACGGGTTGGGATTGTCCGATGGGGCTGCGCCTTGTAAACGCTGGCGAACTAGGCCCCTTTGTCCCCGCGGCACCCCGATGGAAGGCCAAAGCTAGGTTCGGATTATTAACTCCACAACGTATTGCGCCTCGCGTCGCGCTCGTTTACGGTCACGCAAGAGCGGCGTCGGATTCCTGATGCGCCAGGCTACTTTTCGGGAGGCGCCATGCCATCATTCGCACTGTCGAATCACATCAAAATATTAACACTCGTTTTCTGTGCAGCGAACCTCGGCTTGCTGCCGGGCGCAGGCTGCGGCAACGACAAAACGCCCGTATACGGTACGGTGCCCCCTGTCGATACCGACGTGCCGCCGATCGACGGCGACGTGCGACCCGACGCCGGCAACCCCACGGACCTCAGCTGCCTCGAGATGATCCCGCTCCGCCTCTGGATCGCCGACCCGTCCGCCGTCGCGATGCTCTATCGTATCGAGACCTGCGTCACCCGCGAGGCCGTCGTGCTTGACCCTGCTCCCGGCGAGAGCGTCTTCGACTACTACGCGCTCACCGAGAACGGCAGCACGCTCAGCTCCGAGGCCGTTCCCGACGTCGATCGCTCCGAGCGTCAGCGCGCCTACGTCATGCTGCTGCTCGACTTCTCGTCCTCGACGCGGTTGGTCGAGACCGAGCTGCTCGCCTCGGCGCGCGCCTTTGTCGAGCAGGTCATCGGCGCCTCGGACCGTGTGTGGGTCGGCGTGCAGGTCTTCGACGGTCGCCCTGCGCCCGTCATTGTCGTCTTGCCGACACGCGACCTCCCAACGCTGCGCACCGCACTCGCTGGGCTCGCCGGGTACAGCGACCCTCTCGCCGACAGCGGCTCGACGAACCTGCATGGCGCGATGGTGAGCGCGGTGAGCAGCCTGCAAACCTGGCAAAGCCAGATTATGGCGCGCAATGACGACGGCGTTGTGACATCAGGTTACGTCGTCGCCTTTACGGACGGCCGCGACACCTCCGAGCGCGTGACAGCGGCAGATGCAGCGAGCGCCGTCCTCGCGGCACGAACGGCACTCGTCGTGGACAGCGCGCCGACTGTGCAGACCTATGGCGTCGCGTTCTCCGTCGGTGCGGACTACACCGCCGCCGCGCGCGCTGCGTTTCAGCAAGTGCTCGGCGACCCGAGCTATCTGCTCGAAGGAGCGAGCACCGACCTACTCCTGACGAGGTTCGAGGAGCTTGCTGCGCGCATCGCGGCGCAGGCGCAGGCGACGCATCTGCTCAAGTACTGCTCGGCAGCGCGTAGCGGCTCGCGTGAGGTCGTGCTCGGCATCGCGCCCGTCGCCGGGCGCATGGGCAGTAACTCGATTCGAGTCGCATTCAGCGCCGACTCCTTCGCCGCCGGCTGCAGCACCTTCATCGAGACCATCTGCGACGGTCGCGCCTGCGGAGGCTTTAACTGCGGCGGCTGCAATGACGCCACTGAGAGCTGCCTGCCGAGCGGCGCCTGCATCAACAGCTGCGTCCCCGCCAACTCGTGTACCGGCGCGACCATCACCAACGATCTCGGCTACGCGCAGACGTGCAGCCACGCCACGCTCGGCGCCAACGTACGCCAGTGCGCGGGTGTGTGCAGCGACACGACGAGCGACGACGCCAACTGCGGCGCCTGCGGCAACATGTGCGAGACGCTCGGAGGCGCAGGCGAGCGTTGTGTCGCAGGCGCGTGCGTGTGTTCGGGCGGAGGCGAGGTGTGCGCGGACAGGTGCCAGGTGTCGAGCTACTTCACGAACAACAACGCCCACTGCGGGAGCTGTGGCAATAACTGCACCGGAGGCGCGATGTGCTCTGGCACGACGTGCGCGTGCACCGGCGGGCAGACCTTCTGCGATGGCGCATGCCGGGATGCGGCGTACTTCGAGACGACTGCTGCCAACTGCGGCACGTGTGACACGACCTGCACGAGCACGCAGTCATGCACTAGGGGCATCTGCGCCTGTCCGGGCGTCGTCGGTGACCTGTGCATGGGCGTCTGCCGTGACCTCGCGTCCGATAGAATGAATTGCGGCACGTGTGGCACGGCCTGCGCGAGCGGTAGGTCGTGCACTGAAGGCGCATGCAATTGCGCGGCGGGCTACACGGGCTCGACCTGCGCGACACCTGTCTGCACAACGCCATGCGCGAACGGTGGGTCGTGCACGGCTCCGAACGTGTGCGACTGCGCGGCTACGGACTACATGGGCTCGACGTGCCAGACACCCATACCAATCTGCGGCCCCACGACGTGTCCGGCGCTGCCGGGCTACACGCCGACGTGCAACGGCCACAACCATTGCGAGTACGCCCGGACCAGCCCGACAGCGACGTGGCATGCCGACGACGTGTGGATCTACATTCCGGCCGGCAGCTTCCCGATGGGGGAGCCGACGACGGAGGCAGGCTCGTCCGCCAGCGCGCGCCCGATCCACACGGTGACCTTTGCGCAGGGTTTCTTCATCGGCAAGTATGAGGTGACGACGCGGATCTACGAGGCCTGCGAAGGGGCCAGGAGCTGCACGCGGCCATCGGTGGCGGACTGGGACGGGGATGGTTGGGGGTTGAACCGAACGAGCAACAATCGGGCGACGCACCCGCAGAACGGGGTGAATTGGGCGCAGGCGGGGGAGGTGTGCGCGTGGCTGGGGGGACGTCGCCCGAGCGAGGCTGAGTGGGAGTACGCCGCGAAGGGTCCGTCGACGCACCGGAAGTACCCATGGGGGGACAGGCCCGAGCCGACGTGCGCGAACGGGACAGCGGTGATGAACGAGGCCGCCACCATAGCCGGCTACGGCTGCGGCACCGGCGGTACCTGGCCGGTCGGGCAGAAGGCTGTGGGTCTGTCGGCCGTGGGCGCGCTGGACATGGCGGGCAACCTTTGGGAGTGGGTCGAGGACTGCTGGCACGATAACTACACCGGTGCCCCCAGCAACGGACTTGCGTGGACCGCGAACTGTAGCAACCCCAACCGCGTGAAACGGGGCGGTAGCTTCTACTACTCCGCCGCCGCCTTGCGGGGCGCCCGTCGCGACATCGCCGCGCCGGCGTACCGCTCCGTGGATAATGGAGCTCGTTGTCTGAGACCTTTTCCTTGATTTCTTTATCTTTTTCCCCTTGGTAATGTCTGGGGTGGGCCAAATCGTGAAAATAGCCTCGGGTCGTCACGCCGGGGGTGCGCTGGCCGCGGGACCTAGCCCAGCCCGAGCCACTGCTCGGCGGCCAAACGCAGCGCCCGCCGAGCAGTGGCTCGGGGGCTGGGCGGGCCTTGGGGCACGGGACAGTCAAGGATTGTACAACACAACCTACGCTACAGACTTATCGTAGGAATTCAGCCGGTCCGCGGGTCATCGCTAATGGTCGTGGCGGCGACCCACGATGACCTGTGAGGGGCGAACGCCGACAGCCTCGTATACGCCGGAATCCCCCCGCGCCTCGTCGAAACTTTGCTCAGCGCACGAACAATTTGTGATGCAATATTTGCAGCTGCAACTATCCAGCCATGACAACTCTGCCACGCCGACCTCCATATAGGGAACGCGCTCGTACATCCCGATGACTCGCTAAACCTCATCGACTTCGACGACTCCGCGCTGATGTCGCCGCCCTACGACCTCGGCATCGCCGCCTTCTACTTTGGCGTCTTCAAAGGCCCCGATGGGCAGCCGCCGGTCGGCGGCGCGCTCAAACGACGCGTGGAAGCCTTCGCCGTCGGAATGGCAGGCTGGAAAGCCTGCCCACTGGAAAGCCTGCCCTACATGCGCTTGCCGCACCCTGACCATCCGTAGCTGACCCGCAAACCCCGACTGGCGGCCGAAGCTGTGCCGGCGTTGCGCGGCGCGCGGCGCTCGTTTACACTCCTGACAAACCAGCGTCGGATTCCTGATGCGCTAGGCTACTTTTCGGGAGGCTCCATGCCGTCGTCCGCGCTGTCGAGTTATATCAAAACGTTAGCAATGGTCTTCTGTGTAGTAAACCTCGGCTTGCTGTTGGGTTCTGGTTGTGGCGATGACGTCATGTTGGCTGGAGGTGGCACGGTATTTTCGATCGATGGCGGCGACGACACGGTGCCGATCGATGATGTTGTGCAGCCGGTCGATGGCGATGTATCAACGGTCGACGTGCCATTTGACGCCAACAACCCCACAGACCTGAGCTGCCTCGAGATGATCCCGCTCCGCCTCTGGATCGCCGACCTGTCCGCCGTCGCGATGCTCTATCGCATTGAGACCTGCGTCACCCGCCAGGCCGTCGTGCTCGACCCTGCTCTCGGTGAGAGCGTCTTTGACTACTACACCCTCACCGAGAACGGCAGCACGCTCAGCTCCGAGGCCGTTCCCGACGTCGATCGCTCCGAGCGTCAGCGCGCCTATGTCACGCTGCTGCTCGACTTCTCGTCCTCGACGCGGTTGGTCGAGACCGAGTTGCTCGCTGCGGCGCGCGCCTTCGTCGAGCAGGTCATCGGCGCCTCGGACCGCGTGTGGGTCGGCGTGCAGGTCTTCGACGGTCGCCCTGCGCCCGTCACCGTCGCCCTACCGACGCGCGACCTCACCGAGTTGCGCACCGCCCTCGCTGGGCTCGCCGGGTACAGCGACCCGGGCGCCGACAGCGGCTCGACGAATCTGCACGGCGCGATGGTGAGCGCGGTGAGCAGCCTGCAGGCCTGGCAAAGCCAGATCATGGCGCGCAATAAGGATGGCGTCGTGACGTCGGGCTACGTGGTCGCGTTTACCGATGGTCGCGACACCTCCGAGCGGGTAACAGCGGTGGATGCAGCGCGGGCGGTCCTCGCGGCGCGCACGGCGCCCGTCGTGGACAGCGCGCCAACCGTGCAGACCTATGGCGTCGCGCTCGCCGGCGCGGACTACACCGACGCCGCGCGCGCTGCGTTTCAGCAAGTGCTCGGCGACCCGAGCTATTTGCTCGAAGGCGCGAGCACCGACCTACTCCTGACGAGGTTCGAGGAGCTTGCCGCGCGCATCGCGTCGCAGGCGCAGGCGACGCATCTGCTCAAGTACTGCTCGGCAGCACGCAGCGGCTCGCGTGAGGTCGTGCTCGGCATCGCGCCGGTCGCCGGTCGCATGGGCAGCAACTCGATTCGACTGACGTTCAGCGCCGACTCTTTCGCCGCCGGCTGCAGCACCTTCATTAAGACCATCTGCGACAATCGCGACTGTGGCGGCTTCAACTGCGGCGGCTGCGATGACGCCACCGAGAGCTGCCTACCGAGCGGCGCGTGCGTCAACAGTTGCATCCCCGCCAACTCGTGTACCGGCGCGACCATCACCAACGACCTCGGCTACGCGCAGACGTGCAGCCCCGCCACGCTCGGCGCTAACGTGCGCCAGTGTGCGGGTGTGTGTATGGACACGACCAGCGACGACGCCAATTGTGGCGCCTGCGGCAATGCCTGTATCGGAGGCGCGACATGCTCTGGCACGACGTGCGCATGCACCGGCGGGCAGACCCTTTGCGGCGGCGTCTGCCGGGATGCGGCGTACTTCGAGACGACTGCCAACTGCGGCACCTGTGGTACGACCTGCACGAATGGTGGGTCGTGCACTGGGGGCGCATGCATTTGTGCTACGGGCTACACGGGCTCGACCTGCGAGACACCGGTGTGCACGACGCCGTGCGCGAATGGTGGGTCGTGCACGGCGCCGAACGTGTGCGACTGCGGCGCTACAGGATACATGGGCGCGACATGCCAGACGCCTACACCCGTGTGCGGCCCCACGACGTGTCCGGTGTTGTTGGGCTACATATCGACCTGCAATAGCCGCGCCCATTGCGAGTACGCTCGGACCAGTTCGACGGCGACGTGGCATGCCGACGACGTGTGGATCTACGTTCCGGCCGGAAGCTTCCCGATGGGAGCGCCCACGACTGAGGCAGGCTCGAACGATTGGGAGCGCCCGGTCCACACGGTGACCTTCGCGCATGGTTTCTTCATCGGCAAGTATGAAATAACAACGCGGACCTACGAGGCCTGCGAAGGCGCGGGGAGCTGCACGCTGGCATCGGTGGCGGACTGGGACGGGGAGGGTTGGGGGTTGAACAGAACGAGCAACAATCGGGCGACGCACCCGCAGAACGGGGTGACCTGGCCGCAGGCGGGGGCGGTATGCGCGTGGCTGGGTGGGCGTCGCCCAAGCGACGCGGAGTGGGAGTACGCCGCAAAGGGTCCGACGACGCATCGGAAGTACCCGTGGGGGAACAGTCCGGAGCCGACGTGCGCGAACGGGACGGCGGTGATGGAAGCCGGCAGTGGCTACGGGTGCGGCATCGGCGGTACTTGGCCGGTCGGACAGAAGGCCACAGGCCTGTCGGCCGTGGGCGCGCTGGACATGGCGGGCAACCTCTTTGAGTGGGTTGAGGACTGCTGGTACGGTGACTACACCGGTGCCCCCAGCAACGGACTTGCGTGGACCGCGAACTGTAGCAGCGGCTCCTATCGCGTGGTACGAGGCGGTAGCTTCCACTACCCCGCCGCTTACTTGCGGGGCGCCTCTCGCTCCTACCTCACGCAGCCGCTCCGCTTTGCGTATAATGGGGCCCGCTGTCTGAGGCCTTTGCCCTGATCTCTTTTCTCTCTTTCCCTTGGTGGTGTCTTGGATGCGCCAAAGACGTGAAAATAGCCTCGGGTCGTCGCGGCGCGGGTGCGGGGGCCGCGGAACCTAGCCCAGCCTGCTCACAGATGAGGTAGAACGCCGCGATGGCAAACAAATTCAAATGCGTGAAGCCCGCGCCGGGTTCGGAAACCCTAAGACCATTGAGGACTTCGACTTCAACGCGAGGCTACCGAAGTCAAAGATTCTCGAGCTTTGCACCTATCATTTCCTCACAACCCATACAAACGTCGTCATCGTCGGCCCCTCAGGTGTCGGCAAGAGTCACCTCGCCCACGCCATCGGCCATCGGCCATCGGGCGTGTATGCTTGGCAAATCGACCTTATTCGTCAGCGCAAACAGTTTGTTTACCACTCTTCGTGCGGTGCGGGCCGACGGGACCGTTGAACGCCAACTCGCCAAGTAGGTGAACCCGAAGCTTCTCATTATCGACGACTTAGGGCTTCGACCGCTGACGCACGACGAGCCGATGGACCTCTGCGAAATCATTGGCCAACGCTACAAGCGATCATCCACAATTGTGACATCAAATCGAGATGTTCCCGAGTGGTATGCCATGTTCGGCGACGCTTTACTCGCGTCCACGGCCATAGACCGGCTCCTTCATCACGCCGAGCTAATCACGCTTGACAGCGACTCCTAATCGAACCGCCAAGCGTTTCCTTTCAACCGGTCCTGCGACATCAGGTCACCAGACCCCAAACCCATGATGACGCCCCCTTGAAAATGGCGTTTCCTTTGACCCGGTCTTGCTCGTTTCCTATTATAGCCGGTCCTTGACAGCACGGGCGATGCTCACCGGTCTGGATGCAATTCCGGTCCGCGGGTAAGGGCGCGGTCGGAACGAAACGCGGTTTAGTCCA
>Ga0105050_10002369_pt1 | contig 27136 bp, 25 predicted proteins | sample FRY01_FD_78088 | JGI IMG/M metagenome (GOLD analysis project Ga0105050, IMG submission 78088) | Freshwater microbial communities from Lake Fryxell liftoff mats and glacier meltwater in Antarctica - FRY-01 | ecosystem: Environmental > Aquatic > Freshwater > Ice > Glacier meltwater ...
ATATGGGTGAAGCTATAAGAAAGGGCACTGACCCACTTGTGGTCTCTCAACCTACCAGGCATACCAAAGTCTCGCCATCTCCTACAGTAAAAGATAAAGCTCAAAATCAAAGAAGAGGCCAATAGTAGTAATGATCTCCACCGTTCCGTCATCCAGAGGGGGCGCGTAGCGGCGACGTAAGGATCCATTACCCATCATCGTCCAGAGGAGCCAACTTTAGCTGGCGCCGTAGGGATCTAGTTTTTAGACGCCAAGAGCGCGGCAATTTCTAATACCTTCCGCCCCAGCCCCAAAGACAACTTACGAATTGCATCACCTGTTAATAAGCTATGCTATTATAGACAAGAATTATGCATTATTCATGTTAGAAGGATTTAAATGCGAATAGAAAGACTTCCCTACCCTGAAATAAACTACATTTCTATCGCCTAGATTAACCATGCCAGCTCCTCGCGGGTCCTTAGTTATGTGTGCCCGGCGCTTGCGCAAAGAGAATGAACCAAATCCTCTAATTTCTACTCTGTTATTATTTATTATAGCATCAGAAATGCGACCGAAAATCACCTCAACAATTTTCTTAAGTTCCCCAACACCTAGATTTGGATATCTCTTAAAGATAGCCTCAATTAACTCAGATTTAGTCATACCATACCACCTAAACAACTATAATTTAGCTCAACTTAGGAGAGCTAATAATATTACCCGCACTAAAATAGCTTCTCAAACTCTGCCAAGAACGCTGTTTTAAACTTTTCGCTTTGTTCATTTTAACTCTAAATTGATAGTTTAACTACATAAATTTTCAAAAAGTTAATATTTTCGGAACTAAAAGTTGCTTTTCTACCAAACTTATTAGCATTCAAAATTCTATCAATGGCTTTGAACTAATCTACAGTGAGTCAATTTGAACATGAAGAAAATGTAAAAACCATTTCGTGAAATATTAATACAGATTTAGTTAAGCTTCAAGAGGTTTTTTAAACTATTAGTAACATTATTAAAACTTACTATATTCAGAACTTGAGGCATTTTCAATAAAAATTTACTCATATCTAAATTATCTTGTTTGATAACGTAATCATTAACTTTATTACTCGCAGAAATTTGTTTCTCACTATAGAGCCACTGCAGAGCTTCGTTTTCATCTCCAATTCTATCGATTAGCTTTAGCTTCAAGGCTTGCTTTCCTGTGTAAACTCTTCCGTCAGCAATCACAGCAAGATTTTCCTTGCTTAAGTTCCTGCGCTTAGCCACTATATCTAAAAAAGTATCATATACATCCATCGCCACATCTTGAAGAGCTTGATTTACTTCAGGTGATGTTTTTTCAGTAATATTTGGCTCACCTTTCATTGGTGGATATTTAAAAGCTCTAATTTTAATACCTATTTTCTCAGAAAAAGCAGAGGCATCAATAGTTTGCATTATCGCCCCTATAGAGCCAGTAATTGATGTCTCCCCTGCAAAAATTTGATCTCCAGCAAGCGCTACCATATATCCACCTGAAGCTGCAACCGTACCAATTACAACGGCAACAGGTTTAGATGCATCACTAATTCTTCTAATGGATTTAAAAATTGCTTCAGAAAAATAAGGTGAGCCTCCTGGGCTATTAATATGAATAACGAGTGCTGTGACGTTCTTGTCATTACTGAGATCATTCAGTGATGATATCGTGTGTAAGTCTTCCGAAAGTAAATCATCGATTTGAATTCTTGCAATATATTTTGATTTCAAGTCTTTCCCACCACCCGAACCTGTAAAATACACCACAATCGCAACCAAGGCGATTAGAACTAACTTCCACTTTGAGTTAGCTTTTCTTAAGCGATCCATCTCATATAAAAAATCTGCTGAAACTCTCATTAACTCACCTTCACCCTAAAATCCTTACTAATTCAATAATAGCAAATTATATTGATATTACTAGGTGGTTTTTGTGATAGGTATAGTATTTAAGCGTAAGAACCGCATAGTTTTCGTATGTGCAAGTAGATTTTAAAACCCCTCTCAGTAAATGAGAGAAACAATCCACAAATATCAGGTCACTAAAGATTTGGATTAAATTGTCAGCCTGCGGACACATCTCAATATGGCCAAAATATAAGGAGAGGCTATAGCAACAATGCTTTTTATGATTTTTGCATAATCAACTAAACGAAGAAAAAAAGCCCGATAAGTTTTTCCTACCGGGCTCAATAAATCAAATTATTTCAAATTGACTGTCTTAAGTTTTGCATCAAGTTTTTTAAGAACTTCAGCAGAAATATCTAAATTATCAGCGCTAAATAGTACTGCATTTTTAGAAATGACTACGCTATATGATTTCTCTTTAGCAATGTCTGCAAGAATTTCTTTGGTAGTTTCTTCAACTTGCTCAACCGCATCATTTCTCGATTTTTCAAATTTCATACCATCTTCTTGTAATTCTTGCTGAAAGCTTTGAACTTTTGATTCGAAGTCTTTTCTCTTTTTTTCAAATGCTTCACTTGAAAGAACAGATTGTTGCTTTTTCAATTCTTCATTCATTTTAACCAGGTCAGCTTCTTTTTTATTACGAGTGTCTTCAAATGACTTTCTTTTAGACTCAAGCTTAGAGGTAAAATCTTTACCAGCTAATGAATCTTGGAATACTTTTTGAAAGTCTACAACAACAACTGTATTTGTAGAATCAGCTAAAGCAGTTCCAGATATAAATAAAATCGTTGCTACTAGTGAAAGAATAATTTTTTGCATATAAAACTCCTATTAGATTTTTGTTGAAAATAAAATACCGAATGGCCTGGTTTGATCAAATGCTTCTTTACGCATTGGTTTTGCATAATACACTGAAATTGGGCCGAAAGGACTGCTAAATCCTAGTCCTATCCCTGCCGCAGCTCTCAGCTTTGTTGAATCATAAATATCAGACTTACGCTCTCCTGGCAATAAATCTACACCCCAATTACAACCTGTGTCAACAAATAGCTTTGCATGAACACCAAATTCTTCTTGAAAGCCCAGAGGCACTTTAAGCTCACCTCTTACTGCATAGAAATTTTTACCTCTTAATGAGTCGCCTTGATTTGGAGATAATAATTGCCCTGGACCATTATATTTAGCTCTAGGACCAACCCCATTAAAATCAAAGCCTCTTAAATTTTCACCGCCTAGACTGAAAGCATCATTGACCGAAACTTTTTGACCTCCAATCCCCCTGGCTATTCCCCCATCAAAGGCGAGAATTATCGTACTTCCTGCAATTGCAGGATGATAGTATCTTGCTACAGTTTGGTATTTTTGATATCTGGTATTACCCCCAATCCCTGCAACTTCTTGATCCGCTGAAATTACATATCCTTCTGTTGGATCAATCCCCGAATCTGTTCTATCATATGTAAGTGATTGTCCTAAAGCTGAAACAACTCTTTTTGGATTTTGTCTTTTAATGAAATCAGAAGCATAAGGGCTTATATCCTTCATCCTCTTTAAATCAAAAAGATACCTGACACTATGTCTTAAGTTATCAGAAATTCCATAGCCTCCACGAAGGACTATTCCTTTACTGTCATAACTAAATGGAGTACGAGCACTTCTATCTTTAAATGATTTTGCGCTGAAAATATCAAATCCTACTGCTAAATCACGTCCCATAAAATAAGGTTCTGTGAAGCTTACATTACCTTCAAAATTCCTTTTTGAAGTTGTAAAGCCTACATCTAAGAACTGTCCATTTCCAAAAAGATTTGTCTCATTAAAACCTATTTGACCGATAACACCACTATGACTATCAAACCCACCGCCAAATGTCAGACCGGTAGTTGAATCTTCTTCCACTGTGACGTCAAGATCCAGTTTTTGTAGTTTTTGAGAGCCATAAACTAAATCCGTAGATTCCACTGGTACTTTTGTAATGGAAACTTTTTTGAAGTAACGTAAATCGTTCAATAACTGTTCTGATTTAGAAATCTTATGCTGGCTGAAAGGATCGCCTTCATTGATTTTAAATTGTCGTCTTATAACCTCATCGCTGGTTCTTAAATTACCTCTGATATTGATTTTATTTAAGTAAATCTTCAAACCCTCTTTGATTTGATAAGTTACATTTACCGAATCACCTTTATAATTTTTATCAACATCGACATCAACAAAAGCAAAGCCCATATCATTAACTTTTTTGGTAATATTATCTATATCATCCTCAACCAAATCACCATTATATATATAGCCTGATTGAAGCTCAAGAGATGGCACAAGCGAAGTAACATTCAGCCCCTTAATAGATGAAATTATGTTTATGTTTCCGACAGTGTATTTTTTACCTTCATCAATTGTAAAAGTAATAGTGAATCCATCATCATCAGGTGAAAAATGTGAAATAGCTGAAATTACCGTAGCCCTTGCATATCCTTTGCTTTGGTAGAATTTTGTGAGTAACTCACTATCATATTCAATTCGATCAGGATTAAAAATGTCATTATTAGAAAAGAATTTATACCATCTGGTTTCTTCACTGAGTACATGAGATCTTAGAGTTTTAGATGGAAATGACTGGTTATTAACAAAAACAATTTTTCTAATCTTTGATTTAGTACCTTCGGTAATTTCAAATATCAAATCAACTCTATTGTCATCGAGCTTTACTATTTTAGGATCTACAGATACTAAATAACGTCCTGCAGCTTGGTACAACTCTTTGATTTTTGCAGCATCAATATAAGCTTTATTTTTCGAAAAGAAACCTCTCTCTTTGGAGGAAATTTCAATTGTTATATCTTTGTCTTTAATTGTTTTATTTCCCTCGAATACTATCTTATTGATCCGAGGATTCTCAACTAGATTGATGGTCAACACTTCATTATTAACCGACATATCAACTTCCGCAAACATCCCAGTATCTTGAATTTTTTTTAGAGTTTCATTGATATCAGAGCTCGAAACATCTGTACCTGCTTGAAATGTAATCAATGTTTTCACAGTTACAATATCAGCTCTTTTGTTCCCCTTAATGACCACATCTTTGATAAATTCCGCAAAAGAGATATTTGCATTAAAGATGCATATCAAAATTGCCAGAATTTTTATCATTTTATCCATATTAATCTCACTAAATCATTAACTGTAGCAAATACCATCAAGCTCCCAAGAATCAACAAACCGATCCTGAGGCCATACTCTTGTATACTCTTTTTAAGTGATTTTCCAGAAATAATTTCAATTACATAAAACAAAGCATGCCCACCATCAAGCATCGGGATAGGAAGTAAATTCATCAACCCTAGATTAACAGATAAGATCGCCAAAAACCATATCACTGCCCTACCCCCCATTTGCATAGTTTTACCTGAATATTTAGCAATCGAAATCGGCCCACCGATTTCTTTAAGGCTACGATTTCCTGTAATAATTTGTGATAGCGCTTTGAGTGTAGTTTTTGACAAATTATAAGATTCCTTTAGTCCGTATAGCAGAGAAGCTACAATAGTATATTTTTTAAAATTTACATCCGCCGCAGCGATGCCAAGATAAGGAACACTATGTTTATCGCCAAAAGCGTCAATAATTTCGTGCATTTTTGGTGTTATATTTAACTCCATAACTTTACCTGCTCTACTAAGCTTTATTTTCATAGGTTTAGTTGAGTTATGAAGCGCAATAAATGTTTGAATATCTGAAAATTCAGAAACTTTATTTTCATCTATTGATAATATTTCATCTCCGGCCATGACGCCAGCTTCCTTAGCTGGACTATTATCCTGAATCATTGATACTTTTGGTAATATCTCAACCACACCGGAAAAATAAGCAATTGATGCGAATAAGATAATTGCAAATAAATAATTAGTCAGGGGCCCTGCTAAAACTATTGCGAGCCTCTGCCAGACATTTTTATGATGAAAACTTGCCGCCTTATCTTTTGCAGACATCTTATCAAGTAATGTAAAATCAGGACTACTTGCCTCATTGGCATCACCAAACATTTTGACATATCCACCAAGGGGAATATAGCTGATACACCACTGGGTTCCTGATTTGTCGACTTTAGAGCACAGGATCTTACCCATTCCGATTGAAAATTTTTCAATTCGCACGCCGCATAATTTAGCAATATAATAGTGACCAAACTCATGCACAAAAACCAAAGTAAAAATAACAAATATAAAGGATATAATATAAATCATCAGGTCAAGCATTTATTAAACTCTCCACTTGTTTTCTAGCATATATTCTTGTCCTTTTATCAAGTTCAAAAACTGCATCAATTTCATCAACATTTTCTGCAGAAACATTGATCAATGTTTCTTCGATAATTTTGTAAATATCAAGAAACTTTATTTGCTTATTGAGAAAGGCTTCAACTGCAATTTCATTGGCACTATTAAAGATAATTCCCTGAGACTGGATATTATCAAGTACATTTTCAACTAACCTCAGAGCAGGGAACTCATTAATATCTGGTTTGAAAAATGTTAAGGCTGAAAAAACATCAAAATCTATATTGCCATGTCCTGTACTCATGCGATCAGGCCATGAAAGAGCATAAGATATAGGAATTATCATATCTGTATTACTGAGCTGCGCAAGCATAGATCCATCTATGAATGTAAGCATTCCATGAATTATTGATTCAGGATGAATAATGATCTTTATCTTTTCTTTAGCTAACCCGAATAAATGATATGCTTCAATTTTTTCAAGCGCTTTATTCATAAGAGTTGCAGAATCTATTGTTATTTTTGGACCCATATTCCATCGAGGATGATTCAAGGCCTGCTGTACAGTTACTGAGCTCAGCTGTTGCTGCGAAAAATTTCTAAATGGGCCTCCTGAACAAGTCAGATAGATATTATCTATATGCCGCTCTTCTTCCTGATTGAAAATCTGAAATATAGCACTATGCTCCGAATCCACAGGCAGAATTTTAACATTATGTTTTTTTGCCTCATCCATAAAAAGCTGACCTGCACAAATTAAGACTTCTTTATTTGCAAGTCCTATATTATTACCTGCGCGCATAGCGGCAAGTGTGGGCTTAAGTCCTGCAAATCCGGAAATAGCAGCAAGTGTAATATCTACTTTGATTGAGGCTATTTCACATGCTGCATTTTCTGAAAAAACACATTTAATTCCTAAAGGCTCGAGGGTATCTTTTACATAGTTAAAATTCACTGTATCACAAAGCGCTACATATTCTGGAAGCAATAACTTTGCCTGTTGAACCAAAACTTCAGCATTAGCGCCTCCAACTAAACCTACGACTTTAAATTCGTCAGGATGTTGTAACAGAAACCTAACGGCACTTTTGCCTATACTGCCGGTCGAACCTAGAATTGTAACCTTTTTTACCATACTAAAACCTATATAGAAAGTCTAAGGTCGCTATATAGATCATCACTAAAACAAAGCTGTCAAATCTATCTAAAATTCCTCCATGACCTGGAATTAAGTCACCACTATTCTCTGCATGAAACTTTCTTTTTATTACAGATTCTAATAAATCTCCAAGTTGCGCTAAAATCGAAATTAACGCTGCGAATGATAAGTCAAAGCCCCAGCAATATCCAACAACCGTAGTAAGCACAAGCGCTCCATAATATCCTGACCATGTTTTGTTAGGACTTATCTTTGGATTAATCTTCGGTCCGCCGAAAAGCCTCCCGGACAAATATGCTCCAATATCTGATGCCCAAACTAAACATATTATTTTTGGTAAATAATATTCATCACAAGATCGAATAGATATGTAAAGCACTGAAGCCACAGGAAGTAGGATATAAATCAAACCAAAAATATAATAAGATAACTTCTCATTATTTTTTACCAAAGCCTCCCATTCCCTCCATAACAACAGAACAAGTATCAACATTACAATGGAGATTACAGTGGTCCCTAAAGTCAAAACGAAAATAATAAGAGGGGCCAAAACAATACTAGATATTACCCGAAGGAATAAATTTCTATTAAACAAATCACTAAGTGCCATATCTTCTCATCCTTTGTAAATAATCCTTCAAAGCTTCATCAAGACAGGTTCTGTTGAAATCTGGCCATAAAGTTTCGGTAAAATATAACTCACTGTAAGCAATTTGCCAAAGTAAAAAATTACTGACTCTGTATTCTCCACTCGTTCTAATTAAAAGATCAGGGTCAGGTAATGATGAATCATATAGATTTGCGCTCACTAAATCTTCAGTAATATCGGCAATTTTAATTTCCTGAATGATAACTTTTTCAATTATTTTAATCATTGAATCGGTAATTTCTTGTCTTGCTCCATAATTAAATGCCAGATTGACATGAATATCATCATATTTTTCAGTATATTCTTCACATTCCCTCATTCTGCTTTTTAAGCTGTCATTTAGCTTTATTTCAGAACCTATAAATTTAAGCTTGATCTTATTTTCGTCTAAAAATCCATATTCTTGCTTGGCAAGGCTATTAAATATTAAAGTCATCAGAAAACTTACTTCACTGGGTGATCTATTCCAATTCTCAGAAGAAAATAAATAAAAAGTAAGATACTTGATACCAAGCTCTCGACCATAGGAAATAATCTCTTTGATTGCAGTGATTCCTCTCTTGTGCCCCTCATCTTGAGAAAAGTTATTATCCTTCGCCCATCTTCGGTTTCCATCCATAATAAAAGCTATATGTTTAGGAAGCTTTTGTTGCTGAGTCATTATCATTGATTTTCTGTATAAACTTTTCAAAATCTGAAGCGGTATGGAAATCCATATATACCGATGCAAACCTCACATAAGCAACGAGATCTAGTTTTGAAAGCTCGTTCATTATTTTTTCGCCAATAACATTAGTTGGGATATCGCCTTCGCTATAAGTTTCAAATTCAGCAACCAATTTACTTACCAATTGTTCAACCGCTTCCTCACTTACTGATCTTTTTCTCATGGCTGTCTTAATAGCTCTAGAAATTTTATCTTGATCAAATGGCTTTCTTATACCAGATTTCTTAATTACATATAAATCTCTTATATGAAGTCTCTCGGTTGTAGTAAATCTAACGTTACAATTCGTACATGAACGACGTCTCCGGATAGAAAGACCATCATCCGTAGGTCTTGAATCCTTTACTTGAGTATCATCAAATCCACAAAAAGGACATTTCATAACACCTCCTTAATATAATGGGAAATTTTTACATAGTTCATCAACCCTGACCCTCACATCTTTCATCACATCGTCTGGAAGATTACCATTTTCATCAAGGCTGTCTATTACTTGAGTAATTAAGTCAGCAATTATGGTAAATTCTTTTTCCTTAAATCCTCTAGTAGTTCCAGCCGGAGTACCGAGTCTTATGCCTGATGTGATAGTAGGTTTTTCATCGTCAAAAGCAATCGCATTTTTATTGCAAGTCAAACCAGCCTTTTCAAGTGCTACTTCTGCTATATTTCCCTTGCAACCCTTACTTCTCAAATCAACAAGAAGCAAATGATTATCCGTACCACCTGTAACAAGATTAAATCCATTTTCTATTAATCTTATTGCCATAGCCGAAGCATTAGCTTTTACTTGCTTGATATAAGACTTATACTCAGGTTTCAAAGCCTCGCCAAAAGCAACTGCTTTAGCAGCTATGATATGCATCAATGGACCACCTTGAAGCCCAGGGAAAACAGCAGAATTAATTTTCTTGGCTATTGCTTCATCATTAGTAAGGATAATCCCTCCTCTGGGTCCTCTAAGAGTTTTATGAGTAGTAGAAGTGACTACATGCGCATAAGGAAACACATCTGAGTGATCACCAGTAGCAACAAGCCCGGCAATGTGAGCCATATCAACCCAGAGCATCGAACCGGATCTATCTGCAATATCTCTAAAACGAGCAAAGTCGATTTCTCTCGGGTAAGCAGATCCGCCTGCTATTATCAGTTTCGGCTTATGCTCTATCGCCATGCGCTCTACTTCGTCAAAATCGATCAGTCCATCTTCTCTTTTTACGCCATAAAATAACGCATTGAACCATTTACCGGATAGATTTGGCGCAGCGCCATGAGTTAAATGGCCCCCAGCTGAAAGAGACATTCCGAGAATATTGTCGCCGGGCCGTGCAAAAGCTAAGTAAACAGCTTGATTAGCCTGAGATCCTGAATGAGGCTGCACATTGGCATAATTACATTTAAATAATTTACAGAGCCTATTAATAGCTATTCTCTCAATTTCATCAACAAATTCACATCCACCATAATATCTTTTGCCGGGGTATCCTTCTGCATATTTGTTAGTCAGAATAGAACCTGCAGCTTCTAGCACAGCTTTTGATACAAAATTCTCCGAAGCAATTAGCTCTATTTGATTATTTTCTCTTTTGGCTTCTTTTTCAATTGAACTATTAACTTCAACATCAGCCTCACTAATGTTTAAATTAAAATAACTATCCATTTTTCCTCTCATCAATCATTTTTATTCTCCTGAGATGCCTTTCGCCATCAAAGTCAGTTTTCATAAAAACATCTAATGCATCTATTGCCTCATCTGTTTCAATAAAATCTGCAGGAAATATAATTACATTCGCGTCATTATGTCTTCTTGCAAGCTTTGCTATTGCTTTGGTGAAGCATAGAGCAGCCCGAAACTTATCAAAGCGATTTGCTGCAATCGACATTCCAATTCCTGAGCCACATATCAACACTGCTATATCTTTTTTGGTCATTTTACTTTCCAGCTCAAATACTATTTGAGGGTAATCATAAGAATCTTTATTAAAACAACCAATATCTTCAAATATAACTGGGGGAGTTTTAAGGCTGAAAAACAATTTCAACTTTTCTTTTAGATCAAACCCCTTGTGATCGCTTCCAATATATAGCTTCATTCTAGTCTCAAATTCAATGTTTTAAGGATTTTATCCTAAATAGAGTGCTTTGCAAGAGTCTAGATAATAAATGTAGATTGTACTTGATGAGAACAAGAATATTTTATATCCTGATGGGGTTTAATTCGCCTGGCAATAATAATGGATAATCATATACTTACATGTTACGACAAAGATTTACTAAAAGTAAAACATTCCATTGTCAAAATGGCGAGCCTGGTGCATGAAGTAATCACTATTTCATCACAGGTTTTCGACATAAAAAATACTGAATTAGCAGATCGAACCAAAGCGATTGATTTGAGAATAAACAAACTTGATAATGAAGTCGAAGATCTGGCTATTGAAATCATTGCACTTAGAAGTCCCAAAGCAAGCGATCTGCGGGAAACTATAGCTGCGCTCAAGATCGCTGTAATCCTTGAAAGAATGGGTGACCTAGCAAAAAATGTAGCTAGAAAAGTTGTAGCTGTCGATCTAAAAATTAAGAGTGCAATATTGCAAGACATAAAAGAAATGCTTAATATTGTTGGTGCTATGCAATCACAATTGATTGATGCGTATGAAAGCTACAGCCTCGCAAAATTAGATTTTATCTTTCAAGGCGAACAAAAAGTAGATGATCTCTATAAAAAGTTACGAATTGCAATTGAAGAAGAAATGAAGTCATCTCCTGCAAATACTTCTGAGCTTATCACAATTGTTTTTGCACTTAAAAATTTTGAAAGAATTGCAGATTACATAACAAAAATTGCTTTTATCTTCAAATATGTAATTACAGGAGATAATAAAAATGACGAATAATTCCGTCCCTTACGGTTTTGTTTATTTGAGCGATTTTGACCCCAGGATCAAATTTGATATGAGATACTCTGGTAGTAACAATATTTTCGGTCGTCAAATAAAACATTATGAGACCAATGTTCCGATCTGCACTTACCAGGCAGCGCTAGCTATAAAAAAAGCACAAGATGAATTTGAGAAGTCCGGTTACTGCTTGGTTATATATGATGCATATAGACCTTTAGGTGCTTGCAAAGATATGGTCGATTGGATTGATGAAGATAGTGTTGCGTTAGAAGGCTATTACGTTGATTTTGATTCTAAAATTGCATTATTTCACAATGATTATATTTCAGATAAATCATCCCATTGCCGTGGTAGCACTCTGGATATGTCTATCCTCCATTGTAACACAGAATTAAAATCTCCGGTTTTATCTTACCGAGAGATCAACAACAGAAACATTCCCTGGATGGATGACAATACCCTCGACATGGGTACATCTTTTGATTATATGGGGGTTGAGAGTCATACTAACTATCCACACCTAAATCAAACTCAAATTGATAACAGAAAATCTCTTGTTTCAACTTTAGAAAAATATGGACTAATGAATCATGCTGTTTCCTGGGAGGATGAAGCTCAAGAATGGTGGCATTTTACTCTAAAAGACGAACCTTTTCCTGACACTTATTTTGATTTTCCAGTAAGATGATGAGCAAAAAAGTACTGCTTTGCATATTAGACGGCTTTGGCATTAGTGATTTAAAGTCCAATAATGCCATAAGTTTGGCCAGTACGCCGAATCTCGATCATATTTTTTCATCTTATCCATCAAGCCAGCTACTAACTCATGGATCAGCAGTTGGTCTACCTGAAGGTCAAATGGGGAATTCAGAAGTTGGCCATATGACGATTGGAGCCGGAAGAGTTATAAAGCAGGACTTGCAACTGATAGATAAATTTTTTAGTTCAGAACTTGCTAATTCCACCTTGATTAAGCAATTGGTATCACATCATCAAAAACAGGGCTATTTACATATTATATCCATGATATCAGATGGAGGTGTACATTCTAATATCGACCACCTAATTAAAATGATCGATTTTTTAGCTCCACTAGGAGTGAAATTAAAGCTACATCTAATTACCGACGGAAGAGATACTCTACCTATTTCTGCAAAAAAATTTCTAGACCAAATAATACAGCTGACCAATAAGCTGGATCACGTCTCTATTGCCACCCTTAGCGGCCGATACTATGCAATGGATCGTGATAATAGACATGAGCGAACAAAACAATATCTTGAAGTACTTCTTGGCCAAGGAGTCAGCACTTCAATAGAAAAAGTGCTTGATCAAAATTACCAAAATAACATCAATGATGAATTTTTTGTACCTCAAAGAATTGGCGATTATAATGGGTTCCAAGATCAAGATAGCTTATTTGTGCTTAATTTTAGGGCTGACCGGGTAAAGCAAATTGCTGATGCTATTTTTGATAAATTCTCTCCTGATAGATTTTTTATGAAACTGAGTATGAATGAAAATATCAACTCTAATTTCACTTCTTTAATTAACAGAGAAAAAGCAGAGAACTTCATTGGCAATGTCATTGCAGAGTTAGGGCTTAAGCAACTAAGAATTGCTGAAACTGAGAAATACCCTCATGTTACATATTTCTTCAATGGTGGCAGTGAAAAGATTCTGCCCGGAGAAGACAGAGTATTAATCAATTCACCGAAAGTCAGCACCTATGATTTAGCACCCCAAATGTCAGCCTTTGAGCTTACTGATGCGCTTATTAACAGCATTAAAACGAATCAATATGATTTTATCTTAGTAAATTTTGCCAATGCTGACATGGTTGGCCACACTGGAAATCTACCGGCAACTATCAAAGCTATTGAAACTATTGATGAATGTATCGGTAAAATCATAAAAATTGCGAGCAGTCATAATTACATCACTTTAATTACTGCAGACCATGGTAATGCTGAATCTATGCTTGAAAATAATACTCCTATCACTTCACATACAAAAAACCCTGTACCTTTTGTTATAATTAACTATAATCAGGTAAATTTGAATAACGGAACCTTGGCAGATATTGCACCTACAATTTTGCATATTATGCAAATAGCAAAGCCAAAGGAAATGATAGGACAAGACTTGATAAATGACCATCTCTAAAACTAGAAAACTTACGAAAGAACTTCTCTCAATAATCGGAGCAATTTTATTAGCTCTGACCATCAGGACTTTTGTGTTTGAGCCCTTTACAATCCCCTCACCCTCTATGTACCCGGGATTAATTGAAGGTGATTACATTATAGTATATAAATTCCCTTATGGCGTCAGCCGTCACTCTATTTTATTTTCACCAAAAGTTTTTGAAGGGAGAGTTTTTCAGCAAAAAGAGTTGAACAGAGGTGATATCACGATTTTTAAAAATCCCCATAATGAAGCTGAATATTGGGTTAAGAGGCTTATTGGACTACCAGGAGATAAAATTCAAGTAAAGCATGGAAAGTTATATATTAATGGCACTATGCTCAAAGAGAATTCAAAAGGAGAGTACATTTTCGCAGACTCAGGTCATAAGGCTGAGCTACTTGAAGAGACCTTGCCCTCAGGGAGAAGTTATCTAACTCTGGACGACGAAATTTCACAAGGAGATAATACCTCTGTATTTACTGTTCCAGAGCATCACTATTTCATGATGGGTGACAATCGTGACAATTCACTCGACAGTCGCTTTGATTTGGGCTTTGTGCATGAGGATTATGTTATTGGTAAAGCCGAGTTTATTTTATTCTCTAACAAAACTTCAATATTTGATTTCTTCAATTGGCTTAAAGGCTTTAGATCTGATAGATTTTTTCAGAAATTATACAATAATAGCTTCGATTGATCTGATAGCTAAAATTGATAAGGAAAATAATTTCTTTTCTCTTCAATTAATATAAGGTGGTACATATGGCTCCAGGCTATGCTATTTTTAAAGACAAGGATGAGATTGCTCTACTTAAAAAGTCATCTCGAATATCCGCTTCCACCCTTGAGATGATAGAATCATATTTAAAACCAGGCATTTCAACCAATGAGCTTGATAGAATTTGTCATGAATATATCACAAGCCACAATGGGATCCCTGCCCCTCTAGGATACAAAGGATTTCCAAAATCAATTTGTACTTCTATCAACAGAGTTGCTTGCCATGGTATTCCTGATGAGAAAATCTTGAAAGATGGAGATTTACTTAATATTGATGTTTCCCTCTCTTTAGAGGGTATTTTTAGCGACACTTGCCGCATGTATTTTATCGGAACCCCAAATATCAAAGCAAAAAGGCTTGCCCAATGTGCTCAGGAAGCATTATACAGAGCAATCCAAAAGGTTAAACCTGGTCATAGTGCTCGTGAAGTGGGAAAAGCAATTGAAAAATGCGTTAACGAATACGGCTATTCAATTGTTAAGGATTTTTGTGGGCATGGCGTCGGCAGACATTTACACCAAGAGCCGCAAATTCTTCATTATGATGATCCTTTTAGTGATCGCTATATATTTGAACCTGGTATGGCCCTCACCATAGAACCAATTATCAATGCCGGAAAACCTGATGTCAAAATTCTGCAAGATGGATGGACAGTAGTGACAAAAGATCAATCACTTTCCGCTCAATATGAACACACTCTCATAGTAACTGAAGATGGGTGCGATGTATTAACTCTGCGCTCTGATGAATCTGTAGAAAAGATTTTCAATATATAGTGCTTTGTTTAAAATCAAACAAATTGAGCCAACCAGCTAAATTTTGCAAAATTAGAACGAAACATTGAAAAAAAGCCTGCAGGAAAATAACCTCCACGCAGGCTTTTTATTGAAAAATATTCTTTTATAGAGCTTTGTTAAGAGTGACTAAGCAGCCAATGCCTTCTTAGCAACTGATATAATATGCTCAAAAGCTTTAGGTTCAGACATTGCAAGATCAGCTAATACCTTTCTATCAATTTGAATATTAGATTTTTTAAGCCCACTCATTAATCTTGAATAAATCATTCCGTGAAGCCTTGCTCCTGCATTGATTCTCTGGATCCAGAGGCGTCTCATGCATCTTTTTCTAGTTCTTCTATCACGATAGGCATATCTGAGAGCCTTTTCTACTTTTTCGATCCCGATTCTCAAGCAATTTTTTGCTCTGCCATAGTAGCCTTTAGCAAGTTTTAGTATTTTTTTTCTTCTGAGGTTTCTAGCAACCCCACTTTTTGCACGTGTCATATTATCTTCCTATCTATTATTATTTCTTCTTTTTTTTATAATAAGGTAAAAAATTATCTAGAATAATTTTCGCATCAGCAGCACAGAGGATTGTAGTCCCCCTTTGATCGCGAATAAACCGATTAGATCTTTTTGACATACCGTGTTGTTTTCCGGCTTGGCCAGCTCTGACCTTGCCGCTAGCAGTAACGCTAAATCGCTTTTTAGCACTGCTTTTCGTCTTCATTTTTGGCATTTTATCCTCATATTATTAGAATCTACAAAGTTGCCAGGCATGCCTAATACGCCATAGCTAACCAGGTTCTAACTTATAACTTATTTTCACTTGCCCTGCAAGTTTTATTTGCATAGTAGAATTTTGTTGATAGAAATATTTTTACAAGATAAAAGATTTATAATTATTAACATTAAACAGTTATTAATTTATTAATTACTCTTTACATCTACAAAATTATATGTTATTATTCGCATATTTAGAACTCAAAAAATAGGGATTATCATGACAGCTAGCTTGGAAAAATGGCCCATAATAACTCGTAATCTTTGGTCTTTTGCTAGCTATGAAGTGAGCAACATATTAACTAGTAAGATAGCTGAGCACGCAAGCAAAATATTTCCCTATCCTGAATTACCAGCGATTTTGGGTTATGTTCCTCTTTCTATGTACAATATTAGGGATTCCGATAATAAAGGTCTTGATTTCAGCAAAGATCTAATAAAACAGGCATTGCCATACCTAATTACAACATCAGTAACTGCACATCCTTATGCCCTTGTCGCAATAAATACTGCGTATAATATCGGATTTCCGGCCGTAGAGTACCTAACGTCTTTAGATATTAAGGAAGATATTAATGAGTCTTACAACAAAATAATAGACGCATCCATCGACATAACAGTAGATATATTTACACTTATTGCAATAAATGCATATAACAACACCCCCACTTTTATTAAAGCAGCTGGAACTTTAAGCTCTCTTATATATGACAGTGGCGCCTTTTTGATTAGCACTGCATGGGGCTTTGTAACAAACTCAGCTAAATTTGCTTGGAACAAAGTAGGTGAAGTAAAAGTTGCGATTGATGATCAAATTATAGCCTACAAAAATAGCTATTTTTACAAAAAATATGATGATAAATTTTGCTATAATTTAAAAATTGAATGTAGTCCCGGACAAAAGACATTTAATGGAAACTTACCGGAAACCAATCAAAAATTGCACGATATATACGAAACCAAGACATTCACACCAGGCAAAGCCTTAGAGTCAATAGTTGCAGCAAAGACAATGGGTAAGTTCTTTAGTGTACTTTCAGGATCTTTTGCAGGTGCTGCAGTTTTGGAAGGAGTAAAGCTATATATCGAGCATACAAATCCTGATTCAACCGATAGCATAAAAAGTGCTGAAGACTCGTTCCCTTATCAAGAGTTCATTAAAAGTACATTCAATACTGGGTGTGCAGCAGCAGCTATTTCACATGCACCAATTATAATGGGAGTAGCTATGCTTGCCTATTATAGCCATCCTTTATGGCCTGATAATGACTTTTTTAAGCAGAAAAGCGTCACTGACTTTAACAAAATGTTGAGTGATTTAATCAATCTAACTGTAGAAGATTCTATTTTAAATTATATAGGAGAATGTATAACAGGTTACAATAGTGACTTAAACGTTATGGAGGATAATTCTAGTCTAGTACTTAGTGACTCAGATGATAAGATTGTGGCGGGGAATCATAGTTCTAGTATTACAGACTGAGAACATTACTCAGTAAATTATTTTTGTTATCCTCATAAGCCGTGGCATACGTACAATACGGATCGCCACAATTTGCTTACTAGGATAAAAATTTGAGTAATTTTCAATCTAAAAATACCAGAGCTAAATTAATGACGTCTTTTAGCAATTGCAGGCTTAGGGATCTCTTTAGCAGCCCTTAATTGTTTTCTTGCACTTCTATGCTCTAATTGACCGCTAGATTTATCAATGAGCTCTTTTACTTCTTTGTTGTAAGTTTTTGGCGCTGCATTCGCTAATACCTTTTTAGCCTTATTAATATCTCTTGAAAGTACTCTGACATTTGCTACTTCATTAACTGTAAAAAGCAATGATAGCGCAGCCACAGCTCCACCAATTGCAGCAGTTAACGCAACAGGTAGCCCTATAATAGAGGTTGAGGCAAGTGCAACAGCCCCACAACTCACTGCAAAAATCCCACCGCCAGTCAAAGCTTTTGCTCCTTCAGCTGCTCTGCTTAATTGCAGACCAAATAATGTGAAAGTACTTGCTTCTTTCGCCTCATCAACTTCTATATTACTTTTTAAATATTTTGTAACTGTTTGATATTCTCTACTGTTATGACATGTTGCTATACTGTCTTGTGCTACACCTCCGCTAGAACCTACAACAAAGAAACCTTTAGGACATTCGCCACTTTCCATAGCAAAACCATATCTGGTTGTATCAACACCTTCTCTTTGAAAAAACTCTTTGCCATTATAAATACCTGTAGACAAGAAAATTCCGTTACAATTCCAGTTTCTTCCATGCCCTGTTGATAAGTTGATATCAGTGTTTACCGACTCGGATGTAACTTCACCTCTACCATTGAGGCCCTCTTCAAATAATTCATGGAGCCTAGTGAGTAATACTGCCTTGTCTGCTGATGCAGTGGCTCCTACATGGCTTTGCAAAAAGCCTTGTATCTGTCCTAACAAAGCTTTATTTTGAACTGCATATTTTATATTTTCCATAATAGCTATAGAAACTTTATCAAAATCTTTCTCACCCTCTAAATGACCAAATTGATAATAATATTTAATACTAAGTTCACGCACAAATTCTCTAAAGAGCTTCGTTGCAGCCTTTGAGTTATCTTTGTCATCTCCCCAGCTACCAAATTCTAAAAATTTTTGCGCTTCTTGTAAGGATGTTTGTGCTTTAGCAGAAGCTGTGAAGCCTTTCCAACCAAATACTGCAAGTGATGAGAATAAAGCTGCCTGCACACCCGCAAGCGCGGTGAGCATACTTAACCCCAATCCTTTCACTAGAGATGTATTTTGCCCTTCAATTGTGTAAGTCGCAGTTACTCCGCTACTTGGCTGAGCCAGACTTTTTTGTTCTTTATAGAAAGCCTTGAATAAAAAAGCTGCTTTATCCTCGATAGCTTGGATTTTTCTGAACACAGGTAAGTCAGTCGCAACTAATCCCGGCTCTTCCGCTGCAACTTCTACTGCAACTGGGGTCCTTGCTACTACCTCTGCTAAAGGGGCGGTTAATTCATACGTAGGTACAACAAGATTAGAAGGTTCTATAGCTATATCCTTAGCTTCCTCTACAGAAGTATCTATTAGCGCAGCAAGAGGAGTAATATCTTTGATGTCATTTTTTACATAAAAAGTTATAACCTCATTTAAGGTATATTTTCTTTTAGTTGCTCCAGCTTCGGATCTTTCTGCTGCAAAATATTGTTTTATGCCTTGTTGGGTACGTTCATCTAGAGTACTAAGATCAACTTGTTGGTTTAAAATTGCCTGGGATAAATTTCCCCCTATATTTGCAGCTAATCCTTGCCGAGTAAAGAATATTGCTTTTATTTTTGCTTTAAAGTCAGGACCGCTCACAGCTTCATGAATTCTATCATTCAATCTCTCTAGAATTGATGCTCTTGGATCTTGGACTATGATCCTTTCCTTGCCTACAACCACAGTAGGACTTAATGAATCTGAGTCACTAGCTGGAGATATTGGATGAGCTCCCTCCTTATCTGAAATAGGGCTCGGTGATCTTGAGACTTGTTCTGCATCATCCTCTGCAATATCTCCTATGAATTTAGATGCAGCGCCCCAAAGCGACTCAAATCCCCATCCTGATTGCTTAGGATCTACTCTTGAGAATGGAGCTTTGGTCGCAACTTTAGAAGAATCAGATTCATCTGAACCAAAAAGTCCCATGATGTCTCCAAGCACCCTTGCACCGGTGGCAGCAATTGTTTGCACCCCCTCAATTGCACGATCAGATACACCCCGGCTCTCAATCAAACTCTCCATTTTTTTTGTTGAGCTTTGCAATATTGATTCAGTCACAACCAAATCTTCTCTTTCTTTTAGCTTCGAGATATCTGCGACATTACCACCTAAAATTTCAGCTTTTCTCAATGCTACTTGAGATTTGTAAAAAGCTTGAGTGTCACCTAATTTTTCATACAAAGCAAATTTGGAACAAGCAAGCGCTTCAAGGTATTTAGGATTCCTCGGATCAGACTTTGTTAAAAAATTCATATCTTTATCAAGCCGCCTTAAATCCTCATCAGTTATTTCTTTCAATGCACCACTTTCTATGGAACGTAAAAGGGTTTGGTTTTTATTATTTTCATATAAATATTTGATTTGAAGGTCAAGAGCCGCTTTTTTTCTTGCCTCAGTCGGAAAATAATTTTTGAGCTCACCCAAAATTCTGATTGCTTCTAATTGATTTTCATCAGTTCCCGTTTGATACAAATACTGAGCTTTAATATATAATATCTTGTGTGAGATGGTCGTAAATTTATGCTGTTCGCTCTCAGGAGCACTTGCAATATATCCATAAATAGACTCAATATCAGTCAGTGAAGATTGAGCAGCGTCTAATGAGATGTTATCTTCTTTTTCCAGTAGAGTTTTTAGTAATTTATATTTTGCATATAACTGGACTTGCTCGTCATCCCTTGCTACTCGATCTTTCGTTGCAATGTGATTATATGTCTCCTCTGCAGCTGAACTTTCAGATATTTTAGCTAGCTCTATTCCGGCAGCTAAATAACCTTCGCCATCTTTATATGATTCTTTAAAATATTTTTTTGCTTCGTTAAGTCTCTTAGCCTCTTCTGCAAAGCCTTCATTTAAATTATATTGAGCAATTACCCCAAGATAGAAATTTGCCTTTGCTAAATCATCTGAGGAAATACCGGATTTTTTAGTAAGAGTTAAGAACTGTTCAAAACACTTTTTATAATCACCTGCTTGAAAAACCCTCTCAATACTCTTTAATGTTGTCATGTTCCTACTATCACTGCTATTTAGTCTTATTAAATAAATAGCGTAAGACAAAATAGTTAAAAATCACTTAATTAATATTTTTGGAACTGCGCATTAAAAAAATTGTACATACAATTAAAACTCCTTTGCTATTACTTCGTTATTATAAAGCTTTTTGCATGTATGAATATCTGAATGATCGAAGCAAAGGGTATTAAATTGACAACATAATTTTTAAGATGATTTTATATTTTCTTCTGAGTTTTCCTATAAGCCTTCCTGTTATCAGTACGGTTTTTCTAAAAGAGACTAAATGTTTTTAGGAGATGCTAAATTTGACTTGTTTTTGATGTGTTATTTAGCTATTCTATGTTGCGAAATAGTGCTCTGTTAATGGATCTGTGCTGATTTTCAATTAGTTCGTGAGATTTTCACCAATAAATGCAAATTGTGGGTTTGTATGTGTAGATATATTGTTAGTTTTTTCATTTTGTTTTGCTCTGCAATAGGTTTTGCATCGGAATTTGGTCCTCGCCCTTGGCAGCTCAATCTTCAAGATGCGGCCTCTCCGGTAATGGAAACATTTGAACAGTTTCATACCAATTTACTTATATTGTGCTTTGCTGTAGCTGGTTTTGTACTATTACTGATAGCCTATGTTTGCATAAGATTTAGAAAATCAGCTAATCCAGTGCCTTCAAAAACAACTCATAATGTTAAACTCGAAATAATTTGGACAGCTATTCCGGCTATTATTCTTATATTTTTAATTGTGCCATCGATGAAATCACTTAGGCTTGCTGAACAAAATATTCAGTCTGACCTCACATTAAAAGTAATAGGTAATCAATGGTACTGGAGTTATGAATATGATTTGCCAGATCAAACTAAATTTGCTTTTGACAGTTATATTATTAAAGACTCAGATCTTAAACCTGGACAATCTCGGCTTCATGAAGTAGATAACCAAGTGGTTCTTCCAGTGGATACGAATGTCAGAATTCTGATTACAGCAAGAGATGTGATACATAGTTGGGGTGTGCCTGCTTTTGGAGTTAAAAAAGATGCTGTTCCAGGTAGAACTAATGAAACATGGGTTAGGATTACTAAACCGGGGATATATTTCGGCCATTGCTACGAGCTTTGCGGAGTTAATCATGGCTTCATGCCTATTGTTGTGAATGCTGTTAGTATGGAAGAATTTAATGGGTGGGTACAAGCTGCAAAAGTTAAATTTGCAGATAATGGCTCAGGTTCAATGCTGGCTAGCAAATCGGTTAATAATTAAGTATAGTTAAGGGGTTCTATTATGAGTGATCATCATCCAACAGGTATTAAAAGATGGTTATTTTCAACAAATCATAAAGATATAGGTACTTTATATCTTATCTTTGCAATAATATCAGGAATTTTAGGAGGCATAGCTTCAGCTATAATCAGGGCTGAGCTTGCGGAGCCAGGAGACCAACTGCTTGGTGGTAACTACCAACTTCATAATGTTTTAGTCACTGCCCATGCCTTAATTATGGTGTTCTATATGATCATGCCTGGTACGATGGGCGCATTCGGTAATTGGTTTGTACCTTTAATGATCGGCGCTCCTGATATGGCTTTTCCAAGACTGAACAACATCTCATTTTGGTTACTCCCAGCTTCTATGATATTACTAGTTGCATCAGCTCTCATAGGTGATGGCGCAGGAACAGGGTGGACGCTTTATCCCCCCTTGAGTAATAATGTTTTTCAATCTGGGCCCTCGGTTGACTTGGCAATATTTAGCCTGCATTTAGCAGGTATGTCTTCAATTCTCGGTTCAATTAACATGATTGTGACCATATTTAATATGAGAGCGCCAGGGATGACAATGCATAAAATGCCATTATTTGTCTGGTCAGTTTTAATCACTGCTTTTCTTATAGTTTTGGCTTTGCCGGTACTGGGTGGAGCAATTACAATGCTACTTGTAGATAGAAATTTTGGTGGCTCATTCTTTGAGCCTTCAGGAGGTGGAGACCCAGTATTATTCCAGCATCTTTTCTGGTTTTTCGGACACCCTGAAGTATATATAGTAGTGCTTCCTGCATTTGGTATCATCAGTCAGGTTATTTCAACTTTTTCAAAAAAGCCTATCTTTGGCTATATAGGAATGGTTTATGCTCAAATCAGCATTGGCTTTTTGGGATTCATAGTCTGGGCACACCATATGTTTACCGTTGGTATGGGAATAAATAGCCTTGCTTACTTTACACTAGCTACGATGTTGATTGCAGTGCCGACAGGAATAAAAATATTCAGCTGGATTGCAACAATGTGGGGGGGCTCTATTGAATTTAAGACCCCAATGCTTTTTGCTATTGGCTTTGTATTTTTATTTACCGTGGGCGGTGTAACAGGTATCGTACTCGCAAATGGAGGGATGGATAGAATCTTCCATGATACTTACTATGTTGTAGCTCATTTCCACTATACTATGAGCTTAGGTGCATTGTTTGGCTTATTTGCAGGTTTTTATTATTGGTTTCCTAAGATTTCTGGATATATGTACAATGAATGCTATGGAAAATTGCATTTCTGGCTGACATTTATTGGAGTAAATCTTACCTTCTTTCCTCAGCATTTTCTAGGGTTAGCCGGTATGCCAAGAAGAATACCCGATTATCCTGATGCTTATGCAGGCTGGAACTCAATTTCATCGCTTGGTGCATTAATTTCTATTCTTGCTGCCTTTTACTTCCTTTTTATCATTTACAACGCTTTTAGAAACAAAGTGAAAGCTCCCAATAATCCTTGGGGTGAAGGGGCAGATACATTAGAATGGACTTTGTCTTCTCCACCTCCATTCCATAGTTTTGAGAAAATTCCGGTTATTAAATAATGAGCAAATTAGAAGTAGATTATACAGAATTAGCAGATATTCCTCTTTCTTCAGTATCCGATTATTTTGCTCTGCTGAAGCCACGAGTGATGTATTTGGTAGTTTTTACTTCTCTGGTCGGTATTTTTTTAGCCCCAGGTAAAATCAGTCCTTTTATTTTCTTTACCTCTCTTTTCTCAATAGCACTTGGATCAGGAGCAGCAGGAGCTTTTAATATGTGGTATGAAAGAGATATTGATGCAAAAATGAGCAGAACTAGGAATAGGCCTGTACCTCTAGGAATAATATCCGAAAATAACGCATTATGTTTTGCTATTATTTGTGCAATTTTATCTTTGATGATTTTGTTTTTATCTACAAATATTGTGGCAACTTTACTATTACTTCTCGCGATGGCTATATATGTTTTAATATATACTATATATTTAAAAAGAAAATCCACTCAGAATATCGTTATAGGAGGAGCTTCCGGAGCCTTACCTCCATTGATTGGATGGGCATGCGTTACAGGCAGAGTAGATCTCGAACCCTTCATTCTCTTCCTAATTATTTTTTTCTGGACGCCGCCACATTTTTGGGCTCTGTCGATTAAAAAAATTGATGAATATAAATTGGCAAATATTCCCATGCTTCCTAATGTGAAAGGTATTGAATATACAAAGCTTAACATTCTTATCTATGCAGGCATCTTATTCATTATAACATTATTCCCTTACTTTTTAGGCTATAGCAACTTTTTCTACTTTGCGATCGCCCTACTACTTGGGTTTAGATTTATATATATGTCTGCTCGACTTTACATGACAGATGATGAGAATTACGCAATGAAGCTTTTTGGTTTTTCGATTTTATATTTATTCTGCTTGTTTTCTAGCTTGTTAATCGCTAAGGTTCTTAGCATTTAATTAGGATCGCAAATATATGACTCAATTCTGGTTTAGCGTTAAAGAAATTGATGAAGTCGATAATCATTTGATTATAGATGGCATTACTCCTTCATTACTGGTAGAGAGATTTGGCTCACCTCTTTATGTATATTTAGAAAATAGGATAGTTGATAATGCCCAAAGACTGATTAATGCTTTTGGCAAATATTACCCTGATTATCAGCTGCTCTATGCTGTCAAAGCGAATAATAATATACACATTATAAAATCTCTTCAAGAGATTGGCGTTGGGGCTGACGCTTCTTGTATCAATGAAATAAAGCTGGCTAAGATGGCTGGGATCACTCAAGATGTGATCTTTTTCTCTGCAGTATTTCCAAGTAATGAAGCTTTGTTGCAGGCAAGACATGAAGAAGTCATACTGAATTTAGAAAATATATCAGATATAGATCTGCTTCAAGAAAATGTCCCTGATACTCTATGTTTTAGAATTAATCCTGACATAACGGCTTGCGGAGCTGAAGGATTAAAATTTGCAGGACCAGATGCAAAGTTCGGCATTCCATCTAATCAAGCTCTTGAAGCTTATACGAGAGCTAAAGATATAGGAGTCAAAAAATTTGGAGCTCATATAATGACAGGTTCAAATATTTTGGACAAAGATTATTTTGCTAAAACAGTTGTTGCCTTATTTGAAATTATTGGTCCAATTTCAAAGAATTTATCAATTGATTTTGATTTTATCAATCTCGGTGGATCGCTTGGTATTCCTTATAAGCCAAGTCAATCTGAACTTGATATTGACTACGTAGCTCGGAGCGTCTCTGAATCAATTAAACATTGTTGCGCAGAGTTCGGTATGAAACTGCCTAAATTATATCAAGAACCGGGTAGATATATTGTTGGAGATGCCGGCATTCTGCTTAGTCGAGTAAATTCAGTTAAGCAATCTGATAAAATATGGCTTGGAATTGATGCGGGAATGAATTGCCTTGTGCGCCCGGCTATGTATAAATCTTATCATCATATAATTGCTGAGAAAGAAGTAATTCCGCAAAAGAGAGTTTCTTATAACATTGTTGGCCCGATATGTGAAAATACTGATATTTTTGCAGTTGATTTTGAGCTTTGCCAAATGGATAAGGGCGATGTGGTTGCGATTTTATCTGCAGGTGCCTATGGATATGGCATGAGTTCGCAATATAATACTCAGTGTAGGCCCGCAGAGATAATGATTAGAAATGGAGAGCCCAGGGAGATCAGGAAAGCAGACAAATTTGAAGATTTATACTTAAATAGTATTATTGATAGTTAACAAACAATTAACATTATACCTGATCATTTACTAAATATTAATTATTTCTTGACTTTTTTTCTTATTTAATGTACTATACACTTAGTAGCCGGATGGTTTGCTTAGGCTGGCGTTAAATAGCCGCTTTGCTTTAATAACCAGGTGGGTTAATTAATTATTGTTAATAATTTGTCTATAGATAGTTGATGACACGTATATTTGATAGTAAGCGGAGAGTAATTTTCGTACCAAGAAAATCTGATGATTCAAAGAATCATTCTGTAGATAATTTGGATCATAATAAGTTACAAGGCGAAAATTCAAATGAGCTTAATTCTCAAGAAGAAAGCTTTACAACTCGCTACCAGCCCAAGAAGACTGCGTGCTTATCCTGGACTGAATTCGTATCTATAAATCAAAATAATTCATTTAAGAGAAAAAATATTACTGGAAGAGAAGAGCCTAGCGTATCTAAAAGACAACGCTGCGATTGGACAGGAGCGAGCCCTGAACATTTAAGCTCTGAGCTAGAATCTATTGCGCAGCAAGTATCAGCAGTCCGTGGGGGTGATAGCGCTACTGCCACTCTACATCGGCGCAAGATTCTAGAAAGTGTGGGCGGATCTAATAGAGGCGAAGGTGTAGGAATTTAATTTTCCTCTAATACTATTTAAGCTCTATTCATCATGCTCTTTAAGACTACAGCACAGACCCAATCCCCATCATACAAATATAGTCAGGCGATCTTTTTAAGTCGTGTTTTGCGTACAAAATTTTCTTAATCAAAACTTGATATTAGAGTACAAATACAGAGAATTATATTTAAAAGTTGTTGGTAAATATGAGAACTATAATAGCCAAATCAGAAACAGAGCTAGTAATAATATAATCAGTTTGTATACATCACTTGAACTCTAAAAAATAGTTGATTTCAATACTTTAAAAATAAGTGCCGTCAGAACAATCAATTACACAAAAATCCGATTTTAAGCCAGAAATTAACTAAAATTATTTATTTATAATAAGACTAAAATAATCCGATGAACATCTAATGCATCATCAAGCGGTAAAATCAAGAGTCTAGTGCAACACCCTTAAAAATCTGCTATAAAGCAGGTTGAAACTCAAAAAGGTGCTGCACGATGATAAAATACATTAAATTGTCTCTTGAGGAAAGA
>Ga0105050_10002372_pt1 | contig 27128 bp, 21 predicted proteins | sample FRY01_FD_78088 | JGI IMG/M metagenome (GOLD analysis project Ga0105050, IMG submission 78088) | Freshwater microbial communities from Lake Fryxell liftoff mats and glacier meltwater in Antarctica - FRY-01 | ecosystem: Environmental > Aquatic > Freshwater > Ice > Glacier meltwater ...
AAATGAATCGTCACAGAATAATTCCCCTTTCAGAGGGCTGGGGGCAGGAAATCATCACAGAATAATTTCCCCTTCGGAGGGGGCTGGGGGAGGAAATCGCCACAGAATAATTCCCCCTTCGGAGGGGGTTAGGGGGAGGAAATCATCACAGAATTATTCCCTCTTCGGAGGGGGTTAGGGGGAGGAAATCCAATAAACATCCTCCCCCTTGCCCCCTCCTAAGGGGGATAAAAAATCATGGTTAAAAAATTATGTTTAACTCATAAAATAAATCATCACAGAATAATTCCCCCTTCGGAGGGAGCAGGGGAGGAAATAAGTTAATCCAACAAGATTCCACATTTAACTTTTTACTATTTTTCCACTCTTCCCACATAAATTCGTTTGGGATTGATGTCTTTTTCGCCGAGCCCAACAAGTTCAATACGGTCGCCGATGCCATTGGTTAATTTTTGAGAACTCCGGTATTTCAAGCCTGTAATTTTTCCTTTTGTGTCTTTTTCCCAAGACAAAAATACCACAGAATGTCCCGATTTATTGTTGCGCCAAAATTGAACAAAATCGCCAGGTTGCGCATCTTCTAACAAGACATTTTTCCCAAGTTTAAATTTCGTTAACGCATATACACATTGTGTTTCAGCTCCAATTGTCGTGTTTCCATACCAGTGACTTTGAAACTCTTTCACTTGATTCAAATCCAGTAAATCCAATAATTGATTTTCTTTTAAAGTATTGAAAACAACTGTAAATGTAAAACCTGAACAATGTGTTCCGACAATACTTTTAGTTAGAATCAATTCTTCTTTATGCATCAAATCAATTGGACACCCGGAACCTTTCCAAACATACGTTCCTCCTTGGTATTTATTCGCTTCTTTCACCACAAAATCATTAAATGCAGATTGCGCATTGAAAAGAAAACTGTTAATAAGAAAAAAAAAGAGGAGACGCATCGTATTTTTTTAAAGTTGAAACCTTGACAAAAATAGTACCTATTATGAACATTGACAAAAACGAGGTAACTTTAAATCCGGAAAATGAAATTACTTTTTACTTTTTTACTGATTTTGTTTAGTACTGTGACTATTTTGGGTCAATATCAAAAGAATGTCAAATTATTAGATCATTGGTTTTCAGACACTATTCTAACTAACTCCTCGCAAGTTCGTTACAGTAGCTGTTGGGCTTTTGAACAAAACGGTAAAGAATACGGTGTTTTAGGATCAACAGAAGGTACTCATATTTTTGAGTTGACAATTGACAATAAGTTTCGCATAATAGATTTTATTCCGGGGAGATATATTTCAGCACAAGTAATCACAAGGGAGTTTAAAAACTTCGGAAATTACCTTTACGCTTCTTGTGACGAAGGCCCGAGCAGTTTGCAAATAATAGATTTATCGAATTTACCAGATTCGGTCAAACTTGTTGCGGATTATAGAAATGAGCTTTTTGGCAAAATTCACAACTTATTTATTGATGCTGAAAACGAATTATTGTATGCTTGCTCGGTAACGCCAGTTGTGAATAATATCGAATCATCTCTTGTTCCTTTGCGTGTCTTTTCTTTGCAAAATCCGATTGAGCCAACATTAGTTTGGGAAGGCCCAGAGGACATTTTAGAAGTCCATGATATTTTCGTAAGAGGTAATTTAGCACTGTTAAATTGTGGTTTTAATGGAATAAGAATTTATGATTTTACCAATCCTACTGCGCCTATTTATTTGAATAATTTGACAATTTACCAACAACAAGGTTACAATCACCAAGGCTGGTTGGCACCGAATAATGAAACGTACGTTTTTGCAGACGAAACGGCTGGATTGAAAATAAAGAAAGCAAAATTAAACCCAGATTACTCTTTACAAGTGCAGCAGTATTTTGGAACAGAAAATAAGCCTTACGACAAAACCCCCCACAATATTCACTGTACAAATGAATTTGCTTTTGTTGCCTACTATAACGACGGACTGAGAATTTATGATTTACGCTATAACCCACCAAAGGAAATCGGTGCTTACGACACTTATGAAGATAATGCTTTAACCAATAATTTTTCTATGTGGGGAGCTTGGGGAATTCATGCGCTTTTGCCAAGTGGTCGAATTTTGGTTTCCGATCGTAACAATGGTTTTTTTCTCTTTGATTTTGATAGAACTTATTTTCTAAATCAAGCTCAAAACGAGCAGTTTTCTGTCTATCCAAATCCAAGTTCAATAGCTGAGATAATTAATATTCGTTCTTCCGAAGATGGAATTTCAAACTTTGAACTTACCATCTATTCTGCTTTAGGTCAACTTGTTTATAATGCGTCTATTATTAATCAATCATTTATCGAAGTGGAAAAAAAACTAAGTGCAGGTTGTTATTTTGCAAAAGTTAGTTACGTCAATTATTTGGGCGATAGGGTGGAAGTGGTGCTAAAGGTGTTAAAAGATTAAAACAAAAAAGACTAACGCAATTTGAAGTAGTCTTTTAAAATCAATTTATTCTGTTTTTAGTTAACCGTAAATGTATAACCACTAACGGTAACCGTAAACGAATAGTCACAAGCTCCATCACCATAATTGATAAGTCGAACTGGTTTATTTGTTGGAGTAATCTCTAAAGTGCCACTAACGGGAAAACCGCAACCTACTTTAACGTGAATTGGCGAAGTCGTATTTCCTGTATATCCTTCACCAGTTGAAAAGGAAGCAACAGAAGTTCCTGTAATGTCGTATTCATCATCCCAACGATTCAAAAATGTATCAAAACCATTAGTCCATGTTCTAACGCGGGTTGATGTATATTCTACGATTTCTCCAGTTGTTAGAGTCGCAGCACCATCAATTTGCACATTGAAATAAGGTTGTCCACTTGCATTTAAGCCCATATTTTGAACTGTTTTCGTCCCATCGTATTTGATATCATTCACGTAATAATCTACGGGAGTGTGCGTAATCACCGTTCCTTGAGCAATATATTGCCCTGTGAAAGTGGTTATTATTTTCCCTCTTCTCGTCTTACTATCGTTACAATTACAATTTGAAGTTCCGTAATCGACAGTTACTGATTTTGGAGAACTTGATGTATCAATCGTAATTATTACATTGCAATCCGCCTTTTCTGACCCAATGGTATAGCCAGGTTTTGTAATAATTATTTTTCCGCTTTTATAATATACCATACTACCCGTAATTGCTTGATCAGAAATGTTGGTCATCTCATCGAAAGCTGTTTCTATTTTGTAATTCACTAAAACGGATTGGTCTTTTTTCAATCTATTTTTCAAACAAGAAGACAGCGAAAGAACAATAATACTTGCTAATAATACCGTTTTCACAGTAATAAAATTTGTGAAAGGATTGAAAGATAAAACTTTATTTCAAGTTTAATTTATTTTTAACACCTGTTGAAATCCCGTCTCTATGCAAATATACATTGATGGTTTTGTATTTGAAATAAGCTTCGGAAACATATAAATAACCTTGAGGAAAGTTATTTGTGCCCCAAGAGTTTTTAACTAAAAAGTAATTTTTACCATTTTGATCTTGATATAGACCAACAATGTGCATTCCGTGATCGTCAGTTGTGGTTTTATTATCATACGCAAACTGACGAACTTCTGGTGTGATTACAAGTTCTTCAGTTGGGTTCAAAAATGCATTCGAACTTTTATCGGCTCCGGCATCGTTAAAACCTTTACTGTCTTGCCCTTTCACTTCGATTGTAGATGCGTCTTTTGGCACAATTGCTATTCCATTTTTAAAACTAAAACCTTTTTCAGAAACATCAGCTCCCCAAGCGACAGTATATCCATTTTTCAGAGCTTCAATAGTGGTATTGTACATGTCTTCTAACGAAACAGAATAACTTTCACCCCAAGCCCAATTGTCAGGAATTTCTAACAAACATTTTGAGTTCAAGGGATGATTGCTAAAAGAGGTCAAAGAAACGTAATTGTCCATGTTTAATCCCAAACTAGTTGCGAAACTTTTAGGAGAATAATTCTTTTTTTCTAATTCAAAACTTTCTTTATTTTCACCTAAATAGCGGTCTAAAATTTCGTTTAATCCTTTTTTCCAATTTGGATTAAAGCTTTCCATTGTTCCGTTGTTTATCGGAGCAATAACGTTTTGCATGTAATTATTTAGCTCTTCATATAACTTTTTGTGATTATAACCTTCGCCTCTTTTATCGCTAATTGTTCCAGTTGTTGTCGATAAAGTTGTAACTCCTGAATAAATAGATTGCGGTACAATTCCATAATTTTTTATAACAAGTGGAATGTCGTGAAAAGCTCCACCTTCGCCAAAATTTATTTTTCCGTCCATGCGAACGAATTTTTCAGCTTTTAATTCATAAGCTTTTCTAACAATATACATTTCTGAAAGTGGACTCACATTTTTTCCGCCTAATCTCAACAATTCTGACTCAAAAAAGGACAATGCTGAAAATGACCAACAAGTTGAAGTTTTACCTTGACTTTCGACAGGAGTCGTTTCATGAAGTGCAATTTTTTTGAATTGATACTTACTTCCTTCAATATTGGTAGTTTGTCCAATGACAAATCCAGACACCAAAAAAAATGGTATCGTTAAAAAATTAAATTTAAATTTCATAGTGTTTTTTTATTTTAAAATCCAACCTTGGTAACCTTTCGAACTTGAAAGTTGGATCAAGGAATCTAAAGATTTAGAGTTAGGAGCACTTCCAATACTTACACGAGTTAGATTTCCACCAGTAATAATTGTTGCATCAAAACCTTGATTCTTCAAAGTAATAACAAGATTTAACGCATTCGAATTATTAGAAAAACAACCTACAATGTATTCAAACGCTTGTCTTTTGTTCCTTGAATTTGCGCTAACACTTATCGTTTTTGGTGCAGAAGCCATATTTTTCACTGGAACTTTACTCATTTCAGGCTCAACTGTAGTTATTTCCATAGATTGAGGTGGAACATAACTCACGTTTTCAAAATTTAGTGCTTTCAATTTTGCGGCTGAGGGTAAATACAAACCTTTTCCTGTTTTGTAAAATGGATTGAAATCATGGATTGAAATTAGACCTGATTTCAACACATCCGTTTTAGCAGGAATCCAAAAAGAATAAAAAGCTATTGGTAAGAAACAAGCCGCAATTGCTACGTATCTGATTACTTTACGTGGTTTTTTAGCTGTTCCAATAGAGATAATCGGAGTTTCTATTTGAATTATTGGTATTTTAATTTCAGTTATCTCTTTTCTTTTTTCTTCGATTTTTTCACTTGTATTTGGAGTTGAAACGAATTGAACATTACTCAAACCGTAAGCACTCAAAAGAAAATTAAAGTATCTGTTTTGCTCGAAGCAAATGTTTTTTTCGGCGTCTAAATGAAACGTACCTATTTTATTAAGTTCGACTTTTCTTCCGTTAGATAATTCCGATTTTAAATTCCCCGTGAATAAGTCAATTTGAAATAACGAGTCAGTGTAATTAATACGGTTGAAAGTGGCATATTCGGAAGTTAGAAGGCCGTCGTTATTGATTAAATTTTTATTAAACAACACGTGTTTGGAAGGCGGATTAATTATTCCTTTTTCTCTATCAATTGTTGCGGAAAGCGTTTGTGCAACGAAACCACCGAACGATGGGATAATCACGCATGTGTGGCGCAATAGTAACTGGCAGATTATTTCTTCAACTGAATACATTAATCAAATTTACGAAAGAATACGCAATTAACAAAATGTTGTTACAAAAAAGGCAACACCTTTTGTACGTCACTTGGAACGTCAATATTTGGTGTTTCGATTGTTGTTTCCACTAATTTGATTTTAAATCCATAGTACAACCAACGTAATTGCTCCAATGATTCGACCTGTTCTAAAGCACATGGTTCAAGTTCAATGAGTTGAAGTAATGTTTCTCGGCGGTAGGCATACAATCCAATGTGGCGCAAGAACGGAAAGGTTGCTAATGCATTTCCTTTAAAGTTGACACTATTAGGAATGGAACTACGACTAAAAAAAAGTGCAAAATCAGTTGCATCAGCTACGATTTTTATCCGATTAGGATTGGAAAGGTCTTCTGCTGAAATTGATTTATTTGATAAAGTTGCGATGTTGGTTTGTTTTTTCTCGAAAGCTAAAATGAGTGCTTCTAATTGTTGGAAATTCACCAATGGTTCGTCGCCTTGAATGTTGATAATTAAATCAAATTTTGGATGTCTTTTTGCAATTTCTCCGCACCTGTCTGTTCCGCTTTGATGCAAGGCTGAGGTCATTTCAACCTTGCCACCAAAACGAATTACTTCATTAAAAATACGTTGATCATCCGTTGCAACAATTACTTCGTCGATTTTTGAAGATTTTAAAACCCCTTCATAAACCCGTTGAATCATTGATTTTCCTTTTAAGTCGATTAAAGGTTTCCCTGGAAATCGAGAAGAATCAAAGCGCGCAGGAATAACTCCTAAAACTTTCACCTTTAGAATTTTATTTGCAATTGTGCCATGTAATTACGAGGAGGTTGAATATCCCCTGGACGACTTGTTGTTTCTGAATTAAAGATATTATTTGCAATCAATCCTAATCTAATTTTCTCACTGATTTTATATCCTAAACGGAAGTCGAAAACAGTATTTCCTTTGTTGAATTTTTGACGGTATTCTTTTAAACCAGGCAAAATAAAAGTAGTACCTGCAATTGCCTCTTCAAAAACCAAGTCAATATTTTCCATAAAGCTATTGTATCTGCAAGAAATACCAACACTAAATTTATTATAGTTTGCTTCTACGTCTAATTTCGCAAGATGTTTAAAACGGTATTTTAACAATCCTGATCCAGGAGCAGAAAAGCTTAATTGGTAATCAGAATCATTATTTAAACTTACTGGATTCATGTAAGTATAACCAATTAGCGAAATGATTTCCACTTTACCTATGCTACCAAAACTATTAAAAGAAAGGTCAACTCCTGAAATTCGCGCCGCTTCTGCATTTTGAGCTTTAAATCCTACCCAGTTATAGCCGTAGTTTAATGCATTAGGATTAGAGAATTGTAATGGACCCATCGTATCTGGTTTGTAAACACCAAAACCAAATTCCATCATGTTACTATATTGATTAACAAAAACAGCAGCGTCAAACATTCCTTTCCAATCACCAATTTTAACACCTTGTTTGAATCCGACCTCTGCTGCCCATCCAATTTCTGGTCTTAAAGCTGGATTTGGGAAAATATTCAGTGCTCCAACAGATGTTTGAGTGAAACGCTCAGCAACTGAAGGATAACGGATTCCTTGACCAAATGATGCTCTTAGATGGGTATATTTTGCAACTTCATAATGTAAACCCATTCTAAAAACAGGGTAAACGGGAATTGAAATTGAATCTCTTTTACTAATCATAAAATCAGAATCTCCTCTCAATCCATCCATTTGGAAATGTTCTACACGTGCACCTGCAACAATGTCTAATTTTCCAATTTTTTGTTCGTATTGAAAGTAAGCAGCAAGGTTATTTGAAGTATGGTTTCCAAATAAATTGGATTGAACGACATTGTATATATTGGAAGTACCAGTAGAGATTGTTACACCGTTTTCAAATTGTTTTTGAAATTGGTATTCTGCAAAATATATAATTGCACCATTACTCTGACTTGGGTTGTTAATGTTTCCATTGTGTGCATAATACATGCGGTTTTTAAAACTGTGACGGTTGTTCTTTTTGTCAATGAATTTGATGTAAGGGTCAATAAATAAACGTTGACCTAAATTGTAAGTTAATGTCGAAGCTGGATTACTTGTATCTGCGCCTCCACTTGGAACATAACCAGATGTGTCACTCTGCCAAATGAGGAAACTTCCTGTTTTTTGAACTTGGTAATTATAACCAATACCCGCTTTTAAACGTTTAAATTTTTCTGGTTTAAAATAAATACTACCGCTTATACGTCCTCTATATTCTGTTTCTCCTTGACGGTAACCGTCATTATGGAAAAGGGTAGTTGAAACAGTATACCCCACTTTTTTAAACATTTGACCTCTGTATGCTTCGATTTGTTGCATCATTGGCGTTTTACTCCACCACTTTAGAGAAGCACGTCTTGGATTGTCGTAAAAACCATAAGCGACTTTTAATTTCGTTTCAGCTTTCAATCCAGGTTCTTTTTCGGAAAGTGAGATAACACCGTTTAATGCACCGCTTCCGTAAAGAACAGATGCTGCACCCTTCATAACCTCTATTTGAGATGCTTGTTCCATTGGGATTGCGTTCCATTGCGTATCTCCAGCATAACCAGATAAAAGAGGCATTCCGTTCCAAAGTAATAAAACACGGCTACCTGTTCCATAAGCGAATCCAGAACCACCGCGAATACTTACTTGACCATCCATTGTGAATACACCCGGGGTTTGTTCAACCGCTTGTTCCAAATCGGTAATTCCTTTGTTGTCGATTAATTGTGGACGAATAATTTCCATTGAAACAGGAACTTCTTCAATCGCTTGTTTTCTACGACCAGCAGAAACAACAACTGTTTCTAGATCTTTTACTGGCTCTCCTAATTTAATGATAATTTCTCCAGCCTTGTCAACAATTAAAGTTTCGCTCACATATTGTAACATAGAAATTACAACTGTAACTGGGAACTTTTGGACATTTAATTTGAATTTCCCATCATAATCAGTGATTGCTTTTGAACCGTCTGAAGCAATGATTTTAGCTCCAACAATTGGGTCTTTAGAAAGCCTGTCGTTCACCCTCCCAGTGATTTGTGCCTTCATTAAAAACGGCAAAATAAGTATTGCAAAAGCAAGTATTCTTCCTTTCATAAATTTAGTTTAGACCTCAATATTAAAAGAAATTTTTGATTTGAGAATAAATGTTAAAAATATTTATTCTTAATTAGTGTAAAAAGCACACTATAATGAAAACTGTAATTGGACGATAAAGTTTCTTGGAGCCTGAATATCACCCGGCCTAGAAACATATTCGGCATTAAATAAATTATTCAAAATTAAATTAAGTTTTATCTCTTTTTTAATTTCATAACTCATTCTTACATCAAAAACTAGGGCTCCTCGTTGGTTAGCTTCACGGTATTCTTTCAAACCTGGCAAAAGATAAGTTGTTCCGCCTATAGGTTGTTCAAAAATAGCATCTACATTTTTCATGTAGCTATTGTACCTAGTTGAAAATCCGACACTAAGCTTTTTATAAGTTGCTTGAACATCTGCTTTCGCAAGATGGTTAAAACGATATTTCAGCATATTTGTACTTGTGTCCGAAAACGTCATTCGGTATTCAGGATTAGTGTTCAAACTGATAGGATTCATGTAGGTGTAACCAATCAATGAAGTTAATTCTACTTGCCCGATTTTTCCTTGGCTATTAAATGACAACTCAATTCCTGTAATACGCGCTTTTTCTGCGTTCTGCGCTTGAAAACCAACCCAGTTATAGAAGTAGTTTAATGCATCAGGATATTCTACTTGTAGCGGACCCATCGTATCTGGTTTGTAAACGCCAAAAGTAAATTCTGTCATGTTACTGTATTGATTAATAAATCCAGCGACGTCGAAATAACCTTTCCAACTATCTCCCAATTTCACAATTTGTTTATAACCAATTTCTGCTGCCCATCCTGTTTCAGGTCTAAGCTCGGGATTTCTGAAAATCACTAATCCTCCGACGGATGTGGAAACAAATCGTTCTCCAATAGATGGGAAACGAACACCTTGACCTATAGATGCTCTTAGATGAGAGGCTTTATTTATTTCGTAATGTAGACCTGCTCTAAAAACAGGATAAATTGGTATTGACAATGAATCTGTTAGTTGGAATCGTGAATCTGAAACCATTGAATCTAGTTTGTAATACTCTAATCGCATCCCAACTGAAAAATCTAATTTCTTATAATTTGATTCAAATTGAGTGTATGCAGCAGAATTTTGAGATACGTGATTTAAAAAAATTGGACTTATGACTCGACTCGTGTTATTGGTATATCCTGCCGTGAAATTCGTAAATTCTCCCACTTTTCGTTGAAATTGATAGTCAAAATAATACATTTCAGCAAATGAGGCATCATATACATTTTCTGAATTTCCAGTCGTAACAATATAATAACGAGATTTAAAATTATGGCGATTGTTATACTTATCGTAAAACTTTATGTAAGGATCCACACTTATTCGAATTGCTTTTTGTCTCGATAAAGTATTGTCCAATGCCTCATAACCAGAAGTGTCACTTTTCCAAAGTACAAAAACACCTACATCTTGATATTGTGCATTGTAACCGATACCCGCTTTTAGTTTTGGATATTTAGTAGGTTTAAAATAAATCGAACCGTTTAAGCGGTATCTTTTTTCATTCTCACCTTTTCTGAATCCTGAATCTAAATAGGCATTAGCACCAAAAGTGAATCCAATATTTTTATAAGACTTTCCATAATAAATGTCAGCCAAATTAAAAGTCGGATTTTTGTCCCACCAAATCATTGATTTTCTTCTTGGATCATCATAAATTCCAGATTGAATTTTGGCTTTCAATTCTCCTTTTGGACCAGGCTCTTTTTCTGTAACAGCAATTATTCCATTTAATGCACCGCTACCATATAATACAGATGAGGCTCCTTTTAATATTTCAATTTGAGATGCTTGTTCCATTGGTACGGAATTCCATTTCGCATCACCTAAATCTGGAGAAAGCATCGGAACACCATTCCAAACAAGCATTACACGACTTCCAGCACCATAAGCAAAACCACCACCACCACGAATACTCACTTGTCCGTCCATTGCATAAACACCAGGACTTTGATCAACAGCTTGTTCTAAACTAGATAATCCTTTATTATTTACTAATTCAGGGCGAATAATTTCCATTGAAACAGCAACGTCTTCAATATCTTGATTTCTTCTTCCAGCGGTCACAACTACTGTTTTAATTTCCTGCACTGTTGAGTATAAATCAATAGTAAAAGAAGTGTCTTTCGTAATTATCATGGAATCTGAGACATACCCATAAAATGAAACTTTCAAAAACAAAGGGTACGAACTCGCTTTTATTTCAAAATTCCCGACCGGGTTGGTGATTATTTTTTGACCTGTAGATAAAATAATCTTTGCGCCAACTAAGTCTTCTTTACTTGTTCCATCTTGGATATGCCCTTTAATCTGAGCAAAATTAACAAAAGAAAAAAGTAGAAAAATAGAAAAAAATAAGTTTTTCATTTGTTCAATAATGAGTTTTTTGAGTAACTTAATGTTGCAAAACTAAGAAATTTTGAACAAATCACACGAAATCTATAAAATCGCTTTTAGCAAACTACACGGAATTGGCCCAGTTAGAGCCGCTCAAATTATTTCAAAAATTGGAAGTCCTGAAGTTTTATTCACTAATTCCTTGAAATCTGTCTGGCAGGAAACGGGCTTTTCAAAGTCAATTCTGAAATCAATGAAAAAGGAAGAAGCCTTGGAGCTGGCGGAAAACCAACATAATTACAATGAAAAAAATGAAATACTAAGTCATTTTTTCTTAGACAAAGATTATCCGAGAAGGCTAAAGCAATGCGGTGATCCTCCGATTGTTATTTATTCAAAAGGTAAAATGGAACTGAATCAAAGCAAAATTGTGTCGATTGTTGGAACACGAAATTTAACTAATTACGGTACAAAAATTTTGAATGAATTATTTGACACCTTAAAAACAGAACAAATTCAAATTATCTCTGGTCTTGCTTACGGTGTTGATATTTTGGCACATCGTTTATGTTTGGAACATGGATTAGAAACAATAGGTGTCCTTGGTCATGGTTTAGACCGAATTTATCCTTTTAAACACCGTTCAACTGCTTTAGAAATGATGGAAAATGGGGGTTTAGTTACCGAATTTATGATTAATACCAATCCCGACCGTGAAAATTTCCCAATGCGAAATCGGATTGTTGCTGGAATGTCTGATGCAACGATTGTGGTTGAAAGCAAAATCAAAGGTGGTTCTATTATCACAGCCGAATTAGCAAACGATTACAGCCGCGACGTTTTTGCTTTTTCTGGAGATGTTGATCGTCCTTTTTCTGAAGGGTGCAACGATTTGATTCGAAAGCAAAAAGCACATTTAATCACTAAGGGAATTGATTTTTTAACTTTTATGAATTGGAAAGATTCTAAGAAAAAACAAATTCTACAAAAGCAGATGTTTCACGATTTAAATCCTGAAGAAGACATAATTGTTCGTTTATTGGAAGATGAAAGTGAATTACATGCAGATGTTCTTTGCGTGAAATCTGGAATTACCCCTTCACAAATGAATGTGATTTTATTCAATTTGGAAATGGCAAACGTAGTACAACAAATACCAGGCAAACGATTTAAGCTAATTTATTAATAAGTCATAAATAGGTTGAGAAAAAATGATTCCTGCAATTATGACAGCGATTATTGAACTAATTAATACCGCCGCCGCAGAAATATCCTTGACATTTTTTATTGCAAGGTGGTATTCAGGATGCAAATGATTACACAATTTTTCCAACGCAGTATTTAAAGCTTCGGCAGTAAGAATAAGAGATGAAATAATTAGAATTGCCAACCATTCAACGTTATCGATTTTGAAGTAAAATCCGGCAGTTGCAACAACGACAAAAGCAAACAGATGAATTTTAAAATTCCTTTCTGTTGTAACCAGTATTTTAAAACCAGCAAAGGCAAAGGCAAATCCTTGGAAGAACTTTTTCAACTTGATTTTTTTCGTGAAATTACAAAAAATGTAAAATTAACTCGTTTCTGTTTTTGAAATCGAATTTTGAATTATTTTTGCACCCACGTTCATTTACATAAACTTATGAAGAAAGGTGGAGGGATAGGCCCTACGAAACCTTGGCAACCTACTAGCAATAGAAAGGTGCCAAATCCAATCAGTCACAATGGCTGAAAAGATAAGTTAACAGTTCGCTGTTCTCCATTGCTTCATTCGTATAATTACAACTATATGAAAACTCAACTCGAGAAAGCACTTCAAGATCGCATCCTTATTTTGGACGGTGCAATGGGCACAATGATTCAACGTCATAAACTTGAAGAAGAAGATTTCCGCAAAGGTGCTTTTGAAAATCATGATAAATCTCTCAAAGGAAATAATGATTTATTGTCGATTACGCGCCCAGAAATCATCAAAGACATCCACCGTCAGTACTTTCAGGCAGGTGCAGACATCGTAGAAACGAATACTTTTTCAGGAACTTGGGTTGCCCAAGCTGATTATGGTTTAGAAGATGCTGTTTACAGAATCAATTTTGAAAGTGCGAAAATAGCTCGTGAAGTGGCTGATGAATTTACGGACAAACCGCGTTTTGTGGCAGGGTCAATTGGTCCAACTAATCGCACCGCTTCCATTTCTCCAGATGTAAACGACCCAGGTTTTAGGGGAATAACTTTTGATGAATTAGTCGGTGCATACAAAGATCAAGTAAACGCTTTAATGAATGGCGGGGTCGACATATTGTTGGTGGAAACCATATTTGACACCTTGAATGCTAAAGCAGCTCTGTTTGCAATTGACCAAGTTTTTGAGGATAGAAATGAAAAATTGCCAATCATGGTTTCAGGCACAATCACCGACCAAAGCGGAAGAACCTTGACGGGTCAAACAACCGAAGCATTTTTGATTTCGTTATCCCACATGCCCTTATTAACGATTGGTTTAAATTGTGCACTTGGTGCAAGTTTGATGCGGCCATATTTGCAAATATTGAATGAGAAATCTCCTTTTGGAGTAAGCGCTCATCCCAATGCTGGATTACCAAATGAATTTGGAAAATACGACGAATCTCCAGAAATGATGGCGGAACAAATCAAAGAATTCCTCGACGAAGGATTAATAAACATCATTGGTGGTTGCTGTGGCACAACTCCAGATCATATTAGAGCGATTGCAGAAATGGCAAGTGCTTATAAACCAAGGGTAATAAATTGATTATTAGAATTGAATGTCAACATTGCCACAGGCTCAATAAAAGAAATAAAAGTTGTGAGAGGGTGAAATATTTGACAAAAGCAAACTGGAATTTTTTAAATTTTTCAAGGTTATTTAACTGGTTTTTTGCCCGATTGATTTGAAAATTTAGAAATGAAGGAAAGTATTATAAGGACAATAAGAAATCAATTTGAATTGGAAACGATAACTACTAAAAAAGAATTAATTAACACTAAAGATTTTATTTTGAGTAAACAACTTATACGTTTAGCAATTTCAAAAAGTGAAAACATTAGGGATGTTAACTACGTTCAAGATACTAAATATTTCAGTTATAACTTATCATTTTCTTTAAAGAATTCGGCCACTATTGGTTTGAATTCCTTAAATATTCAAGGCATTTGCTTTAAAACGATTTTAAAAAACTTTTAACCAAACAATCGAATTAAAAAGAATGTTGTCAAGTAACAATTTGACATCATAAAACAATTTAAACCAACAGCACATCAAGTAAGGTAAACTCATAACTCTTCACATTAATTTATGTCATTAAAACTTTCCGGCCTTGAGCCACTAATAGTAACTCCTCAAAGCAACTTTGTGAATGTAGGAGAACGCACCAACGTTACCGGTTCAAAAGCGTTTTTACGCATGATTAAAGAAGGAGATTTTGAAGCAGCTTTGGCGGTTGCTAAAGATCAAGTAGATGGAGGCGCCCAAATCATCGACGTCAACATGGATGAAGGAATGATTGATGGAAAAGAGGCAATGGTAAAGTTTTTGAATTTAATTGCTTCTGAACCTGATATTGCACGAGTTCCGATTATGGTTGACAGCTCGAAATGGGAAATTATCGAAGCTGGATTGAAATGCATTCAAGGAAAGGGGGTTGTCAATTCAATCTCTTTAAAAGAAGGTGAAGCAAATTTTATTTATCAAGCAAAGACGATAAAGCGTTACGGCGCTGCGGTAATAGTAATGGCATTCGATGAAAACGGTCAAGCAGATTCGTTTGAGCGTAGAATTCAAATTTGCAAACGTTCGTACGATGTATTGGTAAATGTGGTTGGGTTTTCATGTGAAGATATCATTTTTGATCCCAATATTTTTCCAGTTGCAACAGGAATGGAAGAGCATAACAATAATGCGTTGGATTTCTTTCGAGCAACGAAATGGATTCGTGAAAATTTACCCGGTGCACACGTAAGCGGTGGTGTTTCCAATGTTTCGTTTTCTTTTAGGGGAAATAATAAAGTTCGTGAAGCCATGCACGCTGCTTTTTTGTATCACGCTGTTGCTAATGGAATGGACATGGGAATTGTAAATCCCTCAATGTTGGAAGTTTACACCGATATCCCCAAAGATTTATTGGAACGCGTGGAAGATGTCTTACTCAACAGAAGATCGGATGCAACGGAACGGTTGTTGGAGTTTGCTGATACTGTAAAAGGTGACGGCAAAAAAAGAGAAATTGATTTATCCTGGAGAAATGTTACTGTTCAACAACGTTTGAGTCACGCTTTGGTAAAAGGATTAGTTGAGTTTATCGACGAAGACGTGGAGGAATGTCGCAAATTATACAAACGACCTATCGAAGTAATTGAAGGCCCATTGATGGATGGAATGAATGTAGTTGGCGATTTGTTCGGAAGTGGAAAAATGTTCTTACCGCAAGTGGTGAAATCTGCACGTGTAATGAAAAAAGCGGTGGCATATTTGTTACCATTCATTGAGGAAGAAAAAGACGGTATTAGCTCGTATTCAGGAAGAATTTTAATGGCAACGGTGAAAGGCGATGTGCACGACATTGGCAAAAATATCGTTGGCGTTGTGCTTGGCTGTAATAATTATGAAGTTATTGACATGGGAGTGATGGTTCCAGCTGAAAAAATCATTCAAAAGGCAATTGAAGAAAACGTGGATGTCATTGGATTGAGTGGTTTGATTACGCCTTCGTTGGATGAAATGGTGCATTTGGCAAAAGAAATGGAACGCGCAAATTTGACGATACCATTGTTGATTGGGGGAGCAACGACTTCTAAAGTGCACACAGCAGTGAAAATCGACCAATATTATACCAAAGGACAAACGGTTCATGTATTGGATGCTTCGCGATCAGTGACGGTGGTTGAAAGTTTATTAGGCTCTAAAAAAGATAATTTTATTACAGAATTAAAGGCCGAATATATACGCGTCAGAGAGCATCATGAAAAGCACAGAGGAGCAAAGCAATTATTATCTTTAACAACTGCTCGATTAAATAAATTAAAAATTGATTTTAAAAAAGAAGAATGTGTAAAGCCAAATTTCATTGGTCATAAATTATTTACAGCCATTCCTTTAGATGAAATTATTCCGTTTATCGATTGGACCCCATTCTTTCAAACGTGGGAATTGCACGGACGCTATCCGAATATTTTGACAGATGAGGTTGTGGGTCACGAAGCAACTGAATTATTTGCTGATGCGCAAGAAATGTTAGCAAAAATTGTTTCTGAAAAGTGGCTAGAAGCAAGAGCAGTTGTCGGTTTATTTCCCGCAAATTCTGTCGGTGATGACATCGAAATTTACGAAGATGAAACCCGTAAAAATGTAATTCACAGACAAATTACCTTACGTCAACAAACTAAAAAAACAGCTGGTCAACCTAATTTAGCCTTAGCCGATTTTATCGCACCAAAAGAGAGTGGAATCAATGATTATATTGGCGGTTTTGTAGTGACAACTGGTGTTGGATTAGACGAACACGTACGCCGTTTCGAAGCAGATCACGATGATTATAATTCAATATTAATTAAAGCATTAGCAGATAGATTAGCAGAAGCCTTGGCTGAATATTTACACAAAGAAGTCCGAATCAAACATTGGGGCTATGCTTCGGCAGAAAGTTTGTCAAATGACGATTTAATCAAAGAAACTTACAGGGGAATCCGCCCCGCACCTGGCTATCCAGCTTGTCCAGACCATCAAGAGAAAATAGGCTTATTTGAAATATTAAATGCTACTGAATTGACAGGTGTTTCTTTGACGGAAAGTTTGGCTATGTTACCAGCATCCTCAGTTAGTGGTTGGTACTTTGGGCATCCGCAGGCGAAATATTTTGGATTGGGAAAAATCACATCAGAACAAGTTGAAAATGTTGCAGAAAGAAAGCTTCAACCTTTTAATGAGATTAGCCGTTGGTATAATTCTGTTTTGGATAATTAAATTCTTTGGGATTGTCAATGGAATTTGTGCATCTAATATTTGCTTTTTTGCGTCAACTTTCTATCTTTACAACCCTAAACCTTAATTTTGATGAAAAAACTATTTTTCTTCGCCTTTATTTTTTCCCTTTTTTCTGTTGGGGCACAGACGCCAATCGCAAACTTCACGGGAACACCCCTGTCTGTTTGCGCTGGTTCAACCGTAAATTTCACTAATACTTCAATTGCTAACGGAACCTCTCAGATTGTTTTTAACTCATGGGATTTTGGCGATGGTCAATCTCTAATTAGTTTCAATGCGACGCACATTTACGATACACCAGGAACTTACCCAGTAACTTTGGTGGTAACCAATTCGAATGGAACAGCCGATGCAGAGGTAAAACCAAATTACATTGTTGTTAAACCAAAGCCTTCGTCAAGTTTTTCAATTCTTGGTCAAGGCTGTACAGTTCCATTAACACTAACATTTAATAATACAAGTTCGACAGGAACCAATATGACATATAGTTGGAATTTTGGAAATGGAAGTCCAGTTTCAAATGTGCAAAACCCGCCTTCACAAACGTATAATTCAGCCGGGACTTATCCCATTTCTTTAACTGTCACAAATACCACAACAGGTTGTAGTTCAACAGTGATTCAACAAATAGCAGTTTCAAATTATCAAGCTGGAATTACTCTACCATCAGTTGTTTGTTTGGGCCAAGCTGTAAATTTTGGAGATAATTCAACAGCTGGAGCAAATACTTGGAACTGGAATTTTGGAGGGCAAGGTTCAAGTACGCAACAAAATCCAACTTTCACTTTCAATACTGCTGGCACTTTCAATGTTCAATTAGCCTCTCAAAATACAGCATCAGGTTGTACAGGAAGCACTTCGCAACAAATTACTGTTCAGCAAAGTCCAACTCCGAACTTTACTGGAACACCTTTGACGAATTGCGCTCCATCTGTAGTGAATTTTATAAACACATCAACAGGGGGAGTTACCTACACTTGGAATTTTGGAAATGGAACGCCTCCTTTTACAGGTACGACTCCACCAGCACAAACATATCCAATAAATGGTGCGTTCCCTGTTTCATTGACAATGACAACTGCTACGGGTTGCACTGGAACAACAACTCTTCCAAATTACATAAATGTTACAGACGTAGAAGCAGGATTCACGGCAAATGTAACGGGAGGTTGTGCTCCACTAACCGTTAGTTTTACTAGTAGTTCAACAGCTCCTAACCCAGCGACTAATCCAATTGTTTCATGGAATTGGAATTTTGGTAATGGACAAACCTCTACACTTCAAAATCCTCCAGCTCAAATTTATCCCGTTGGAGTTTATAATGTTACTTTAACTGTAACGACCCAATCTGGTTGTACGGACACATACACTTCATCTGAATATATTAAAGTAGGGCTTATTAATAGTGTCAATTTTACCGTTGATACACTCATTAATTGCATTAAAAAAGATTTCGAGTTCACTTCAATCATTAGTACAACACCATCCAACCCAGATTCAACTGAGATTACTTATTTTTGGGATTTTACAGACGGAACCTCAACAGAACAGAATCCAACTTACCAATTTACTTCGGACACAGGCTATTTTGATGTAATGTTAATTGTAAATTACCGAGGCTGTATTGATACATTAAATATTGATTCCTTGATTTATATTAATGCACCAATTTCAAAATTCACTCCTGCGGAAACTTTATTTTGTAATCCAACTAGTTTGCCAGTATTATTAAATATTACAGATGAAGCAACACATGGTATTTTAGCAGACGATGTGTATATGATTTGGAAATGGGGTGATGGTTCTCCAAATACATTATTCGATGACCCAGAGCTTGACGATGCCAATTTAGGATCAACCTCTCATAGTTTTGCTGGATATGGCACTTACACGGTCGAACAAGTTATCCATAATTACACAACAGGTTGTAGTGATAGTACCACTCGAACTATAGACGTTTCTATGGTTACAGCAGGTTTTACTCTAAGTAATGATTCTATTTGTCAAGGAGATTCTTTATTCATGTACGATCTTAGTTCAACATGGATGAATCCGCCAACTCCGCATCCTTTGGAAACTTGGGAATTTGATATGGGCAATAATAGTTCTGATGTGAACATGGGAGATACAGCCAATTTCGTATATCCTTCGTCGGGAAGTTATACAATAACCTTAACAGCCACAAATAGTGTTGGATGTTCGGCTACAGCTGCTTTACCTATCATTGTTTTGGCTCCACCATTTGCTGTTTTAGCTTCTGATGCATCAGTTGGTTGTTCTCCGTTTTTAGTCAATTTTACGAACGGTTCCATTTCTTTGAATGGATTAGCGTTAGCAAGTTTTGAATATACTTTCTCTGACGATTCAACAACAATTCTAACAGCAACTGCAAACACCCCTGTAAGTCATACGTTTAATGGAACAGGAACATATTACACTGAATTAGTTGCAATTGATGTTTTCGGTTGTGTTTCAACCCCTGCTTCAAATCCCATAACCTTAACAAAACCAAGTTCATTTTTCTCAGTTGATAATGTAGTTTGTAACGGAGATTCAATTATTACAATCAACACTACCACTGGAGTTGGCCCAATAACTTATCAATGGTTAATAGATGGAATTCCATTCTCAACGGATGAAAATACAGCAGCAGTATTCAATGAACCAAATATCACCTTTGGTGTAACAAGCGCTACTCATACAGTTTCTCTCGTTTCAACAGATGTAAATGGCTGTAAAGACACAATTGGAAATCTAATCACTGTTTCGATTCCATTTGCTGATCCAACTTTTATTTTCTCGGGAGCATCTCAAGATTCTTCGGGTAATTTTACTTGTCCACCCCTTTTTGTTGCCTTGGCTGATTCATCTATTTCTTATGGTGCAATTACTTCTTGGCAATGGAATTTTGGTGGGAGCTCTATTTTACAAAATCCTTCAACAGTTTATGCGCTGCCAGGTTATTATGACTTGACCTTATCAGTCACTGATGAGTATGGTTGTATAGCGGATACCGTAATTGTTGATTATGTGATTATTGGTGGTCCAGCTGGTCAACCTCAATGGAATCAAAGTGCTACAGTATGTTCGCAAGGTGCAACTTTTACAATTGCTAATCCCCAAAACATTTTCACTTCTGTCTGGGAAATGGGAGATGGAACAACAATTACAAATGATTTAAATTTCAATTACAATTATGCACAACAAGGAACTTATACGCCAGGAGTTACATTATACGATAGTTTAGGTTGTGAAGTTTTCTATCCATTACCTCCTATAAATGTATTTGACGATGGTTTGACGGCAAGCTTCACCGCTGGCCCGAATCCTGTAGAAGAAGGTGCGTTGGCAGTAGTAATAGATCAATCCACATCAACTGGATCACCGATAGTTAGCTGGGCTTGGGATTTTGGAAACAACCAATCAACAATCGTATCAACAAATTCTAATCAATCTACATCTTACAGTTTGGGTGGAACATTTACAATTACATTAATTGTTGTTGATGCAATAGGGTGTATTGATAGCGCGCAACAAACCATATTTGTAAAAGACCCAGAAATGTGGGTTCCAAATGTTTTTACACCGAACGGTGATGGGTCAAACGATCTATTTAATTTGCCTTTCGATGGATTTAAAACTTATCATATTTTGATTACAAACCGTTGGGGAAATATTGTTTGGGATAGAGATAAAGACGATACTAAACCTTTGTTATTGTGGGATGGAACTAATAATGGCGGGTCAGATTGTACGGAAGGTATTTATTTCTATTTATTAACTGGTGAAATGAAGGGTGGAACAATGGTGAATAAAAAAGGTTTTGTTACGATGATTGATTTAAAATAATGAATTAGTTTCAGAATCATTTTCATAACCCTCATCAATTGTTTTTGGCTTGTTAGTCGCCGCTTGTACTGCTAATTGATCACATCGCTCGTTTTCAGGATGTCCAGCGTGACCTTTTACCCATACAAATTTTAGTTCAAATTGCGAATGAAGGCTGAGGTAACGCAACCATAAGTCTTTGTTTTTCTTGCCTTTAAAACTTTTCTTAACCCAACCGAAAACCCAACCAAGGGTAATGGAATCAATTACATATTTAGAATCTGAGTAAATCGTAACTGGAATCGTTGAAGTTTTTAAACTTTCTAAACCAACAATTACGGCCATTAATTCCATACGATTATTAGTTGTCAAGCGAAAACCATGAGAAATTTCTTTGACTTTATCGCCATATTTTAGAATTGTACCAAAACCGCCAGGCCCAGGATTGCCGCGGGAAGAACCGTCTGTAAAAATACGAATTGTTGACATTTTTAATTTTTAATTTGAACCACTGTCCTGTTTTTTACATGTAATAGGCGTAACAAACGATGAACAATTGGGGACAAAAATACTGTAACAGTTGTCAAAAATAGGACTCCTGAAAAAATGGAATAAAACGAAGTGAAAATTTTGTCGGTATGTGTTTCAAGTCTGTCCACGGGTTCCATTCCTGAAAGAATCATTGAGGCGTTTAATAAACTTTTAACCCAATTAAGATCAGTCAAGTAATGGTAACCAATAATACCTATCCCTAATGAAAAAACGAGTAGAATTAGTGCGTAAAAACCATACATTAACATGCGTTTTGCAAAGTCTTTGATTGAAAGTATATTTCTATTTCTAATTGCCTGTTTCATTCCTTTTTTCTACTAGGATTTTTGTTTAAAAAAGCAGTCCAAGAACCGCCGCTGGATTTATTGTGTTCACCCACCCCTTTAGAATAATAATGACAAACTGCAACTGCTAGTCCATCCGTGGCATCTAAGTATTTAGGCATATCTTGGAAATTCAACAATTTTTGTAACATGATAGCAACTTGTTCCTTCGATGAAGCACCACTTCCTGTTATTGATTGTTTTATCCGTCGAGGCGAATACTCTTCAAACGGAATATTATGGTTCAAACAAGAGGCAATCGCTACTCCTTGCGCACGACCTAATTTCAACATTGACTGTACATTTTTTCCAAAGAAGGGCGCTTCGATAGCCATCTCATCGGGTTTATATTCTTGTATCAATCCGTTGAGTCGGTCGAGAATCCGTTTCAGTTTATCCGGTTGATTTGCAAGTTTGTTCAACTGAATAATTCCGAAGTTCAACATCGTCATTTTTCCATTCTTCACATGTATAATTCCATAACCCATTACTGTTGTACCGGGGTCAATTCCAAGAATTATCTTATCTTCAACCATTCAAACTTTTTTTCGTTGTTTAAAACTAACTATTTTCGTTCGACAATTCTGTTTTTGTTCAAAGGAATTGTTTTTTCAGTTCTTATTTACATGCTGTTCACACGCTTGAATAAACTCAATTGGAACGAAAATAAATTTGATAATTTTGAGCCTCTTCCGTTTATTATTTTCGTTTTATTGGTGCCTTTAAATTGGTGTTTTGAATGGTTGAAATGGAATTTAATACTCGATTCAATTAAAGAAGAAAAGAATCCCAATAAGTTAACTGCTTTTGCATCAGGTATTGTTTCCTCTTTTTTAACACCTGCTTTCAGTGGAAATTTTTTAGGAAGAATTATTTATTTCGAAGCAAATAAACGTTGGAAATTGACAATATATTCCATGATTTCTAATTTCTCACAATATACAGTCAGTATGTTATTTGGTGCAATTGCTGGAATTATTTTGATTAATGAAAAATATGCTTATTTCAGTGAGTTGAGCACTGGAATCTTTGTTGGTGCAACAACTATGAGTTTGCTAATTTATTTTTTTGGTGAATTTCTTGCAGCTCCAATTAAAATTCAACGTGTTCAGTCTATGGTAATGTTAGTGAAAAAAGGTCCTTCACGTTTACAGATTATTGGATTTTCTTTCTTGCGTTACTTGGTGTTTATTTTGCAGTTTTCACTAGCGCTTACTGCTTTCGGAGTTGATTTTCATTGGGATTTGTTAGTGTGGATAGCCCTCGTTTATATGGCAGTTACTTTAACGCCATCTTTGTTTTTTGGTAAAATTGTTATGCGCGAAACGATTGCGGTTAGTATTTTAGGTTTGGCTGGGATTGCTGCTTTTCCTGTATTGTTTGCGTCTTTGGCTACTTGGCTTTTCAATTTATTAATCCCTACATTTATATCTATTTTTCTTATTAAAATCAAGCGAAATTGATAGAAAACTTGGTCTTTTTTTTTGTGGGTTACATTAGTTTACTTTTCCTTTTTTTAGGAATAGGATTGCGCATGCAATGGAAAAAAGAACTCAGTTATCTCGATTCAGAAATCACCGTTCAACTTGCGGACATCACTGTAATCATTCCTTTTAGAAACGAAGAAAAACGTATTTCTGATTTATTGAATAGTATTTTGAACTCTAATAAGTTACCAGCAAAAATAATCTTTGTGGATGATCATTCCGACGACGCAACAGTTTCACTCATAAAAAATACTTTAGGGAACTTAGCTTTTGAAATTTTACATGCTCCAATAGGTGGAAATGGCAAAAAAATAGCGTTACGTTTAGGAATCAGTAAGACCCAAACACCGTTTTTCTTGACTTTAGATGCCGATATTTCGTTTAAGAAAAATTATTTTGAGCAATTAGAAAAACTCTCCTCCGCTGATTTGTATATTTTGCCAGTTGTTTTAATTGCTAAACGTTGGTTTGAACATTTTTTTGAAGTGGATTTATTACTTGTAAATGCGTTGAATACAGGATTGTGTGGTTTGAAACGCCCTATTCTTGCAAGCGGTGCCAATTTGTTAGTTAGAAAAGCTGCTTTTGAAAAGTTTGATTGTCATGATACGCATGCACACATTCCAAGTGGTGACGATATTTATTTATTACGAGATTTCAGAAATGCGAAAGCTGATATACGTGTTTTTACTCAACCCGATTCACAAGTAACCACTGAAACACCTCAAAGTTTATCTGAATTTATTCACCAGCGTTTGCGTTGGATTGCTAAAACAGGGGATGTAAAAGACCATTTGAGCACTTCTTTAGCCGTATCGCAATTACTCTTAACAGTTGGATTTTTCAGTTTAGTTTTTTACTTGTTGATTCATCAGTATTTTCAGGTTGCATTTTTTGTATTTGCATTAAAAGTCGGGGTAGATATGATTTTACTTCTCCCTTTTTTCTTGCGTTTCCGGAGAATAAAAGCTTGGTTGTCACTTCCGATTTATCAGTTATTGTTTCCTTTTTATAACCTTTTTATCTTAGCCGCTTTGCCGTTTTTTACCCCAATTTGGAAAGGTAGAAAAGCGGGTGTTGGTGAAAGAAATTAATGTCCTCCTGTTTTGTAAGCACTTATTTTTTTTGTGTAAAAACAAAAAAACCTGAAGTATATTCAAGGTTTTTTTAAAGTAAAATTATTTTTTAACAACTTTTTTATTAAAAATTCCCTTTTTAGTTTGCACCCTCAAAAAGTAAACTCTAGAAGAAATGTTGGTTGTTTCAATGGTGTTTTTAATTGATGTTAAAATCCTGTTTCCATTCAAAGTATAAAAAATAGCATTCACAAGTTCTTCGCTATCATTTAAAACAATAGTAATACTATTTTCATAAGGATTTGGATAAACGTTTATTTCAGCATCTAATCCATTTTCCTCAATTGATTCCATAGAACAATATTTGCTGTAAATTACTGAAGCATCTTTATATGTCCAAGTTGTAGAACTGTAAGTAATATAATCTACTTAGATACACGTTAAATCTGGATTTAAGGCAGCGCTAAAAAAAGAAATATTAATATTATTCCCGTTTTTTATATCTAAGCTTATTAAATATGCGAAAGCAATCACTAAAAAGTAAAACAAAAATTAATTCATTATGACCTAAGAATTAGGAAGGTTTGTAAATACTATCTAATTAATTAAAATCCATTCAATCCCTTTTCCTAGCTAAGATTATTTAATTACCCTCAAGATTGATTAATTAGTTCTATTATTTTTTCTAATCTGGAATTTCACAATAATCCTTTCCGTTTTGTACCTTTGAACTAAGATGGATTACAAACTTATCATTAAGGACATTAAGAGCAAAAAACTCGAAAAAATTTATTTTCTTCATGGTGAGGAACCTTTCTATATTGATTTGATTAGTAATGCCATTGCAGAAAACGCACTTGAAGAATTTGAACGCGATTTTAATCAAACTGTTTTGTATGGGAAAGACTGCGATTTATTGGCTTTATTAAGTGAGTTAAAATCTTATCCGATGATGTCTGAGAAAAGAGTTGTAATTCTTAAAGAGGCGCAGGATTTAAAGCAATTCGACGAATTAGAATCCTATTTTGATAAGCCCTTAGATTCAACTGTTTTTGTTGTTTGCTACAAATACAAGGCTTTTGATGCACGTAAAAAGTCATTAAAAAATGCAGCTAAAAATGGTATTGTTTTTAAATCCGACAAAGTAAAAGAGTACCAATTGTCCGAATGGATTCAAGCGTATGTAAAGTCATTAGGTTTTGGAATAACCTCAAAGGCAGGTATGCTTCTAGCAGAATTTCTCGGAAATGACCTTGGACGAATCGTAAAGGAAATTGAAAAATTATCACTTTTAATCGAAGCAGGAACTAACATTAACGAAATTCATATCGAAGAAAATATTGGAATTTCCAAAGACTATAATATTTTTGAATTGACCAACGCAATTGCGACGAAAGATGGAATGAAAGCTTTTCGAATTGTTCAGTATTTTGAGTATAATCCGAAAGCTGGAGAATTAATTGTGATCATTCCTAATTTGTTTAAATTGTTTACACAACTGATGAAAATTCATTTTTTGCCCAATAAATCCAGAGAGGCTGTAGCACAAGCTTTAGGTGTGCATCCTTTCGTTGCTGGAGAATTAAGCAATCAACGCAATAATTACGACCCTAAGAAATTGGCACAAAATATTGCAACACTTCACGAGTATGATTTAAAAGCAAAAGGAGTTGGAAATGCAACAACGCCTTCAGGTGAATTAATGCGTGAAATGACTTATAAATTATTGCATTAATGGCTTCTTTTTTCGCTCCTGAAATAGATTTTTACACCAAAAATTATACGCTTTCTGAAGAGGAATCTAAACACGTAATTCGGGTTTTAAGAAAGAAAATAGGGGACGAATTGGAATTGGTAAATGGAAAAGGTGTACAATTAATCGCCCGAATTTCAGACGTTAATCCTAAGAAATGTTGCGTTGAAATTACAAATGCTGTGCTACATCCAAAAGCCGAACATCAAATCCATATTGCAGTCGCCCCGACAAAAAACATGGACAGAATCGAATGGTTTTTAGAAAAAGCTACGGAAATCGGTTTGACAAAGTTGACCTTTTTGAAATGCACCAACAACGAGCGCAATACGATAAATTTAGAGCGAGTCCAAAAAATTGTGGTCGCAGCAATGAAACAATCGAAACGCTATTATTTACCTGAAATTCAAGAGTTAATAACTGTTTCTAACTTTATTCAACACTATCCAAAAGGATATATCGGTCATTGTTACACAAGTGAAAAAGCACCTTTAAAATCGATGAAAGAATTTTTGCCTTTTCTGATTGGTCCTGAAGGAGATTTTTCTGAAGAGGAAGTGAAACAAGCAATTGAAAGTGGCTACATTCCCATTAACTTGAGCGAAAACCGGTTACGCACAGAAACAGCCGCTTTGACCGCTTTGTTTGGTTTGGTTTATTAAAGGTTATTAATAATTACTAATAAAATTAAAATTCCGCCTGCAACTCCAGTTAAAAATCCTCCAAATCCTGTCAGTTTTTTAGTGTGAAAATTATTGGAAAACGTATTTAGTAATTCAGCGGGTTTAGCTTGTGTTTCTAAGACTTCATTTACCCAAAACACATTGTCAAAATACGTAGGATTGGTAAATTGTTCGTTCGGTGATATCGTTAAAAAACTTCTAAATTCTAAAGGAGAATCTTTTCTTTCGTAATTGTAAAAATAACCTTTTA
>Ga0105050_10002375_pt1 | contig 27103 bp, 37 predicted proteins | sample FRY01_FD_78088 | JGI IMG/M metagenome (GOLD analysis project Ga0105050, IMG submission 78088) | Freshwater microbial communities from Lake Fryxell liftoff mats and glacier meltwater in Antarctica - FRY-01 | ecosystem: Environmental > Aquatic > Freshwater > Ice > Glacier meltwater ...
AATATCTAATGAAAACAAATTAAGAGCTAATCTTGAAGAGCATATTTCACAAACACACATCAACAAAATTCTTGAATTGTTTTCTGAATTAAATGAAGACAACCAAATTCTTATGTTGAATCATTTAATAGATGAAGAATCTATCAATGATGTGTTAAACTTCATCATAGAAAACAACGATACTGATGAGGATGTAACAAATGACGATTAATATCACATCGAATAAAAAGAATCTTTCAGCTGCAGTTCATCTTAACGCAAATGCTACTATCGTAGTAACTGGAAACAGCACTACTATTACAGCTAATAGTACTATTAGCTCTATAGCAATTTCTGATGAAAATCTTACCGGAGCAACTATTACACAAACATTTGCTGGTTGCGATGGAACTGGTCACATAAGAATAGAAAGAGGTGGCGAAGTTGTTGCCATATATGACTCCACTGGATGGTATGATTATGCCGGTTCTGGTATGTCTATGAATGTTAATAAGACCGCTAACGTTAACGTTACATTTGTTGGTTCTTCTAACTGTTATGTTTTCTTTGAATTACAAAAAGAAGGTACATTTACTAGTGAATATCTAGTAGGTTAATGGGATGACGAATATGAAATTAATCACCGAAGTCAATCAAGACATTGAAATTGTCACAGAAGAATTGAATGAGGGCAAAGAGAAAAACCTTTATATTAAAGGCATATTTCTCCAGTCGGCCATTCAAAACAGAAACGGTCGAGTTTATCCAGAAGAAATAATGGACAACGAAGTCGGAAGATATATCAACGAAAGCATAGACAAGAAACGTGCTATGGGCGAGCTAGGTCATCCATCTGGTCCATCTATAAATTTAGATAAAGTTTCTCATGTTATTACTGAACTAAAGAAGATCGGTACTAATTGGCATGGTGTTGCAAAAATCACCAATACACCAATGGGTGATATTGCTAGAGGATTAATAGAATCTGGTGTATCACTGGGAGTATCTTCAAGAGGTATGGGTTCAATTAAAGCCAATAGTAAAGGCATTAATGAGGTACAAAACGATTTTAAATTGGCTACAGCAGCAGACATTGTTGCAGATCCATCAGCACCTGACGCGTTTGTTAATGGTATTATGGAAGGTGTAGAATGGGTTTGGAAAAACAATGTTCTAGTCGCAGAGAAAATAGAAGAAGAAATCGAACAGGCTGTGGCATCTAGAACACTAAATGAGAATGCTAAGCTTAAATTATTCAGAAAATACGTAAACAGTATTTAAAAAATTAGATTTTAATAAATAAAATATAAATTACCCAAAGGAGTACAAAATGGATCCAGTAGATAACACACTTCCTAATGAAGAAGCAGAAGACATTTCTTCAATAGAAGAAGGCACTGCTGCAGCAGAAACACTAAAGCCGGGCGGTGGGTCAGGTGCTTCAGAATCAAAAGCTAAGATGCTAGATACTTTTGTATCTTTGATGTCTCAGCTTGGTAAAGAAGATCTTTCAAAATTTATGAACGATGCTCTTGCACAAATTGGTAAAGAAGCAGACAAGGTTCCAGACGGAGCAGCTGCATCTAATAAAAATAGTATTTCAGCAAAAGCTTCTGCAGCTAAAGCTGTTAAAGAAGATCTTGATGAATTCCTTGGTGAAGAAGAAGATTTCACTGAAGATTTTAAAGAAAAAGCATCTACACTCTTTGAAGCTGCTGTTAATACTAGAATCAATTTGGAAACAGTTCGTCTTGAAGAAGAATTTGCTGATAAAGAAATTGAATTAAGAGAGCAACTTGAAGCTGATCTGCAAGAAAACGCAAATACAATTTTTGAACAACTAACTGAAAAGTTAGACCAGTATCTAAACTATAATGTGGAAACATATATGGAAGAAAATACTGTTGAACTTGAATCACAACTTCGCAACGAAATTGCTGAAAACTTTATTTATGGATTACAAAATCTATTCGCTGAAAGTTTTATTAAAGTTCCAGAAGATAAGATTGATATCCTCGGTGAAATGAAAGCTGAAATCGCCGATCTTAAAGAAAAATTGAACGAAACAATTAATACTAAGATTGAACTTGAAAGAGTTGTCGAAGATAATAATAAAAAGAATATCGTTGATGCTATTTCAGCCGATCTAGTAGATACACAAAGAGAAAAAATGGCTTCACTTGCTGAAGGTCTAGAATATGCCGACAGTGACGGTTTCAAGAAAAAGCTTGAAATCATCAAAGAAAGTTATTTTGGTAAGAAAGCAACTTCAGCAAAAACCGGTATGATCACTGAAGAAATCGACGGTGAAGTTGGTTCTACTGAAGAAGAAGTTAATACTACCCCAGAGATGCAGCGCTACCTAGCACAAGCTTCTAAGGGTGCAAAATAATAATTTAATAAATAATTAAAACCAGCTAAAATGGTTAATTAAGGAGAAGTAATAAATGTCGTATCTAGCCGAAGAAATTCAAAATAAGTGGAAGCCGCTTCTAGAAGCAGAAGGCCTTTCGCCAATTAAAGACGCGCACAGACGTGCCGTTACTGCACAGCTTTTAGAAAATACTGAAAAATCTCTTAATGAGGGCCGTCACGAATTTCTATCAGAAGCTGCGCCAACAAACGCAACAGGTTCAGCAGTCGATAACTTTGACCCAGTACTTATTTCACTGGTTCGCCGTTCGATGCCTAACCTGATCGCTTATGATATCTGTGGTGTTCAGCCAATGACTGGTCCAACCGGTCTTATCTTTGCTCTCAGAGCACGCTACGACGGTCAAGCCGGTGCTGAAACATTCTACAACGAAGTTGATACTGCACATGCAGGTCGTGGTGGTGCTAATGCATCTCCTACCGATGCTGGTTACGCAACAGCAAACGTTGTTGGTGGTCAAGCTACAAACGTAGGTACCGTTCCTGGTTCTGCTAACAACGTTGGTGCTAATACATACAACTTCGGTGGTGGTGTTCAGACCGCTCTTGCTGAAGGTCTTGGATCTAACACAACTGCTATCTTCCCAGAAATGGCGATCAGCATTGAGAAGGTTACAGTTTCTGCAAAGTCAAAAGCTCTAAAAGCTGATTACTCGCTTGAACTAGCACAAGACATGAAAGCAATTCACGGTCTTGACGCTGAAACCGAACTATCGAATATCCTTTCGGCAGAAGTTCTTTCAGAAATCAACCGTGAAGTGGTTAGAACTATTCTAACAACTGCTGAACGTGGTGCTACTGAAGGTACAACCAATGCTGGTGTATTCGACCTTGATACAGACGCAAACGGCCGTTGGTCAGTTGAAAAATTCAAGGGTCTTCTTTTCCAGATTGAAAGAGAAGCTAATGCGGTAGCTAAGGGTACCAGACGTGGTAAGGGTAATATCATCATCTGTTCTTCAGATGTTGCTTCTGCTCTAACAATGGCTGGTGTTCTGGATTATACTCCAGCTCTTGCTAATTCACTTGAAGTTGATGATACTGGTAATACTTTTGCTGGTGTTCTTAATGGTAGAATGAAAGTTTACATCGATCCATACACAACAGGCAACTATCTAGTTGTTGGTTATAAAGGTGCTTCACCTATGGATGCTGGTTTATTCTACTGCCCATATGTTCCCCTTCAGATGGTTCGTGCGGTTGATCCTAACACATTCCAACCAAAAATCGGGTTTAAAACTCGTTATGGTATGGTAGCAAATCCTTTTGCTGAAGGTCTTAATGAAGGTCTTGGTAGATTAGAACAGGATAGCAATAAATATTATCGTAGACTTATTGTTACGAATTTGATGTGATTGGTTATAATTAACTTGGTGTAATATCAATAATAACAAAAATAAAAAATAAACTAGAGGGACTTCGGTCCCTCTTTTTTTGTAAGAAGCCAGATTTAATAAATAATAAATAAATATAAAAAGGCGAGTGTTCATGGATTTACAATTACTTATAGAAAACTACTTACTACTTGAAAACGCGAAAAGAATAGATTTTCTAAACGATCACTTTAAAGATGGATTTGATACTAGTCACGATACGCTTGCTAAACATACAGAGACAAAGGATATCATTAATCACTTTGCAAAGAAAGCTGATCCTACTTCTAATAAATCGCATAGTCAATGGGTTCTAAATCAGTATAAGCAAGGAAACATCCGTCAAGAAGATGCTGGCAGTATCAAGAAAACATTAAAAGATTTTGATAAATCTAAAGATCATCTCGAAAAGAAAGATATCAATCAATATAAACATGTTGCTGATTTAAGAGATGCTGTTGTTTCTAAAGTACAAATTGCTAACGACAAAGAAAAAGAGAAGAAGAAACTTGCTGATAATAAAGGCGAAGATCTTCACCAATTATATGACAAAGATGGAGTAACTGGTTTTAAAATACCGAATAGAGAATCATCTATTCGTAATTATGGTGCTAATGGTACTAAATCCAAAACAAATTGGTGTACAGCAGCAAATTCAACAAACAATATGTTTAACCACTATAAGGGTGGTAAGTACACTATGCATTTTCCTAATGGACATGTTCTCCAATTTCACCATCAATCAAGACAGATTATGGATGAAAAAGATGTACCTGTAGATTCAAACGATCCCAGATATCATGACAACCTGAATCATGTTAATGATTTCTTAAATCACACGCATGAATTAGAGAAACACCCAGATACAAATCTTAAAGACAAGTATAAAAGATATAGCCCTGAAGAATCCAATGAACATATGAACAGACTTGTTAAAGGCGAGTCTAACTATCAACATGAGAATGCTTTAGACAATATAATTTCTAATAATAAATTGTCTAAAGAACATGTCGCGGCGCTGACAGATCATAATGGTAATTATAATCTGGAAAAGCATTATAACAAATATCTTAAAAAGAATCCTCATGTTAATGCAAACGGCATACCCGAGGATGATTGGAAACACTTAGCTGCAAATGAGCACAGAAGTTCTGATATGCTCCATCATGAACTAGACAATCTTGATAAATATCATCCAAATGCATCTTCGAATAATCGCATTAATGACTATGCTACAACAATTCAAAGCGCCCATAATAGAAATGATGATCATCTAACAAAAATATTAAATAACCCCAAATTTACGGATTCTTTGACAGGGGCGGTGTTTGATACTAATGCAAAAAATGTATCTCATACAAATCAAGAAAAATACGCATCGATGTCACCAGAAAATACTAAAAGAGTTTTAAACAATCAAAAAGACATAAGTCCAAAATTATTAGACGTTGGGTCGAAGGAATATCCAGAAGAATTTTCTAAACATATGATGAAGCCCGAATCTGCCGACAATTTACATCAACATCACTTTGAAAATATATTAAAATCGGGTGATGAGTTGTTAAATAGAAATCCTAATGATCATGACACACATCACACTATATCAAATATTACTAATCATATATTACACACTAAAAACCCAGAGGCCGATGGATATAAAGCATCAGCAGTGAATTTATTTCATAATATGCTTTCACATGATAAAAATAAAGAGAAGCTGTACTCCAATCACGCTTCTAATTCGGTTCTCACGTCAAATAAACTTAGTAAAGATGACGTAAATTCTTTATGGGATGCTACTAAAGATAACAATCCAGCGAGGTCGGAACTAGCTAAAAACGATAAAATTGATGGAGATAAATTACACGATCATATCGATGGTGGTAATGCCAGGGCTGATATCATAGATAATAAAAACATTAAGGGCGAACATTTAGAAAAGTTAATTAAAGACGCATACAACCCTGAAAGAATACTAGACCATAAGAAATTTGATCATGAAAATATGAATAGATCATTCTCTGACGCTAAAGACCATGGCCTCGTCGGTTCTATGTTGCATCATCCAAAGGTTACACAAACTATGCAAATGAAAGCATTGACAACTCCACATCAACATGCTCACTTAAGTTCATCACCATTCACATCGCCATCAATTTTACATAAATTGGCGGACTCTCCAGTTACATTTATTAGAAAGAATGTCGCACAACATAAAAATACAGACAATGATACGTACAAAAAACTTCTAAATGACAAAGATAGTGAAGTAAGCGAAATTGCAAACAAGAAGGTAAAACACTAATGGATATAGAAATTCACGGCAGAAAAACAGACAAGCACCCGGGTTTTACTCATGAATTTTATGATAAGAGTACTGGTGAACCAATCCTTCATGCTAAAAAGAGTGACTATGGAGACAATATATATTCGTCAGAACCACATAAAGATTTTTTAGCAGCGCATAAACACGTATTATTACCACATCTTATCGGAGACATGTCTAGACATAATCTCAAGCCCGATCATATACGCAATAAAGCATATCAAGCACTCAATAGGGCTTATAAGGAACATTATAGCGCTGATGAACCAAAAACATCATATACACATGAAGGAGTTCATCATTTTAAAAATAGTAATGGTGATAAATTAAAATATGAAAAATATGCGCTTCATGACAAAGACAAAAAACACATATTAGACTTCTACACTGAAAAAGCACCAGGGCTTTTAGGATCCGGTACACCGATTAAACATATAGTAAAAAATGATGACTATGAGGGAATTCATCACTACGATACTGCTAAAGTGAAACATTCACGACTTAATGTAGATAATATGAAAAATATAGGCGATTATATCCACGAGCTTAAAAATAAACCAGAACCAAGATTTGTTGGAGCCAATTCGGCATCAGCTCAACACAAAACATTCAAAACAAGTCTACCCCAGAAAGAAGCTATTGATGCATTCACATCACATTTACTGGATAAAAATTCAGATTTAGATTTACATTCTAAGAGCGAACATGGAAGTGTATTGAAAACAAATGCTGAAAAGGCTGGTCAATATGGGACGAGAAACACACACATGATTCACTATATGGATGGACATATTCATCATACAGTATCAAATGATAGTAACTCTATATCTAATTCTACTATCATAGAATCGGCGCAATAAAAAGGGGGGCATTGCCCCCCCCCCTAATTTTAGATTTGGTTTACTTAAGCCCGTTTGGTGTATGGTTTGAAAACGTGTTCGCCAACAATGTTCTTTGGGCTGATGCGCTTCTGAACACCGCTACGAGAGTTTTCAACGATAACGAGTGGACCAGCGCGGTTGATGATAAACCCAACGGCTGGACGAGCGCGGCCGGCGTGTGCTTTGTAACGAACGAGAGTTCCTTTAATGAGATCCATATTTAATTCCTTTATGTTTGTTTCGATATGACTCTTATATCATACATTTGATTTAATGTCAACTATTAAAGTATAAATATTTAAAATAAGTAGGATTAAAATGGCCGGTAATTTAAACAGAAACAATCTTTCTCCCTTAGGATTTCAATTTAAGGTTGACAGAACACCGAATATGGAATATCATGTACAGGGTGCATCGTTCCCTGGAATGAGTCTCGGTGTTGCTACTATTGGTACTGGATTCGTTAAAATTCCAACACCTGGAAACATATCATATGATTCATTTTCAGTAACGTTTAAGGTTAATGAAAACTTAAAGAGCTATACAGAAATATTCGATTGGATGGTCGCATTGGGACACCCTGATGGATTATATCAATACGATAATAGAAAATCTGATTGTAGTCTAATCATACTCAATAGTAATAAAAGACCACAGGTCAGTGTTAAATTCACTGATTGTTTTCCAACATACATATCACCGATTAACTTCGATGCTACTATGGAAGACGTGCAGTATGTTACAGCAACTGTAAATTTTACATTTTTACGAATGTTTTTTCAAGATATATGAAAATAACAGTTGACAACTCTGTCAAACTATGTTATAATGCTATTAAGCACTGTAGATGTATTAGTAGTATGTTTAATATCTGTTCTAAGGAAAGTGAATGAAAGTAATCAACATGTATGCTGGCCCAGGTGCTGGTAAGAGCACGACTGCAGCGGCATTATTTGCACTCATGAAGTGGAATGGAATAAATGTAGAATTGGTAGATGAATATGCTAAAGAGATATCTTGGGATAAGAGATATAACTTATTAGAAGATCAAGCATATGTAATGGCTAAACAGAATCGTAAGCTATGGAGACTGAGAGATCAAGTAGACTATGCTATTACAGATAGTCCATTAATACTTGCACCATTATATTGCTCTGATCTATATATGCCAAATTATTTTACTAAGTTCACACACGAAGTGTATCGTTCTTACGATAATATTAATATATATCTTAATAGAGTTAAACCATTTTCTAGTATTGGTAGACACCATACAGAAGAACAATCAAGACAAAAAGATGTAGAAATTAGAGCCATGCTTAACGAGTATGACTATGATTATTATATGATAGACTCAGATGAAAATGCACATAAAGAAATTTACGATAGGATATTTGAATGATAAAAGACTTAGTGAAATATGACGATCCAATACTTAAGAATGAAACAGAAAAATTTGATTTCACTGAGCCCCAGATGGATCCAGTTGAGTTGTCTAGAGAATTAGCAGAGACTATGATTTTTAATAATGGGATCGGTCTGGCTGCTAACCAGATTGGTAGACCCTACAGTGTTTTTGCCATGATGGCAGAGAAAATTATTGTGTGCTTTAATCCTAAAATAGTTGACATGTCGTTAGAAAAGATATATCTTGATGAAGGGTGCTTATCATATCCCGGACTTGATGTTAAGGTCCAAAGGTCAAAGAAAATTAAAGTTCGTTATACCGAGCCATCTGGCGAAGTAGTGACGAAAGTTTTCGATGGGATGACATCGCGTGTTTTTCAACACGAACTTGATCATCTAGAGGGAACGAATTTTATCAGTAGAGCTACTGGTATTCATAAAACACAAGCTCTTACTAAATGGAAGAAGGTGAAGCGCAATGATAAAAAAGCAACATTTCATACAGCTGTATGATCCCAAAACTCATGAGCGCCTTGATAAACTATGGGTTGTGTCAGAAAAAACTCTCAATAAAATATATGAAATGTTGAAAAAACATGACAAAGAACATAATACTAAATCCGCTATCATATGAAGAAATGGAATATTATCGTACTAATTTTTGGAGTTATTGGAAAGCAATTTCGCCCATCCACTTGATGGTCTATGTAGCTACAGAGGAACGAGAGGGATCAACCTATGATGCCATTAATCAGTCATGGAGATATGTAGAACTTCCACCTGGTGATTTGTATTGGCATATAGAAGTTGAGCATGAACAACAGCGTGTTAAGAAGAGCTTCTTCGGTCTTAAGAAATCTCATTATACGAAAACCCAATATTATAGAATCTCGTCTACATGTCGCAATAGATCTAATAAAGTTGAAGTAGATGAAGCCTTTGCTTCAATGACTCCACAGATCACATTAAAATTAAAAGAATTGAAAACTATCATGGAAAATGCTGTAGCTCTTAAGCGCTATGGATATCTTCCTGGAACTCCAGAATATGACTCCATGGTAAAAGATGTTATCGCTAGCTCTAGTGTATAAATAGAAGGATTGATTATGAAAATAAAAATTAGCAAAGAACATATAGACTATTACATGGCATATCCAATGGATGATGTTATTGCACCATATACTATTCAAATGACAAAATACCTTAATGAACCTGGGAAATATGAAATACTTTTTTATAAAGGAACTCCAGGAGTAAATAGTTATTTTTTCGGCCTCTTTAAAGAGCGCTATACTCTTAGTAAATATTTTAAAGTCGCAACTCAATTCTTTAAAAATGAATCATTTTTAATGTTTGAAATGGAACCTACCGCTGAACCATTACATGATGACCTTAAATTTAAAATTTCTAAATTGATTGAAGCTATAGATGTTGCTAAATCGGCATTTGAAAAATGTGAACAGAATATGAAGGATGAGGCCAACACGGAATTCAAAGATTGTATCGAGGATTATCTCTCACAACAACATTGATCGATCAACAGGAAGCAATTAAGCTCTATGAAACTCGAAGACATACTTAATGCTTGGGAAGTAGATTCCAAAGTTTCACCTACAGATCTTGGTAACGAAGCAATAAAGATTCCACAACTTCACCATAAATATTATAGGATGTTTGTGAATGAAAGATTGTTTCTTCGTAAATATCAAGAAGATGCTAAAGAACTCAAATTGGAAAAATACGAGTTCTACACGGGTGGGCCAACTGAAGAAACTCATGCTAAAGGCTGGGTATTACCACCACGTGGCAAGATACTAAAGAGTGATGTTCAGCAATTTTTAGATGCCGATAAAGATATCATCAAACACAATCTTAAAATGGGACTTCAACACGAGAAGATAGATCTTCTTGAATCAATAATCAAATCATTAGTCAACAGGGGATTTCAAATTAAATCTGCAATTGACTGGGAAAAATTCCAAGTTGGAGCATATTAATTGGCTGACGTGCACTTACAACATTTAGATTACTCTCAAATAAGAATTATAAGTAAAGAACCTTCGATAATGAGGGAACTTGCTGATCACTTCACATATTTTGCAGATAATTATAAATTTCATCCCAAATTTAGAGCTAGAATGTGGGACGGAAAGATCCGTTTACTTCGAGCCGATAATGGTATAATATATGCTGGTCTAGCACAGAAAATTAAAAAGTTTTGTGATGCTAATGGATATTCTCTAACATTTGATGATGAACTTTGTTACGAGAATATAAGCAAGCATGAAGTAGAACAATTCATTGAGAAACTCAATCCGCCAGAATGGCTTGATACTCGGGATTATCAAATCGACTCTATCGTAAAATGTATAAGATCAAATAGACGAACACTCATAAGTCCAACTGCTTCTGGTAAATCGTTTATGATTTACGTTCTGACTCAATGGTACAAAAAGAAAACATTGTTGATTGTTCCAAGAATTGGTCTTGTAGCACAGATGAGAGATGACCTCATATCATATGGTTTTGATGGTGCAATATCGACAAGCACAGATGGTGGTATTGATAAGAGTAATGATATAGATGCAGATATTGTTATAACCACATGGCAGAGTTTAGATAACGGTAAGACCAGACTTCCTAAAAAGTGGTACAATCAGTTTGATGTAGTATTCGGTGATGAAGCACATGGCGCAAAAGCAAAATCACTTATAAACATACTCACTAAACTTACTGAGTGTAAGTATAGATTTGGTACTACTGGTACACTAGATAATCAGACTTTAAATGAAGCAACTATTCAAGGTCTCTTCGGTCCAATATTTAAAAGTGTAAGTACTAAAGAGCTCATGGACATGGGTTACGTCGCTAAATTACAGATTAAAGCTGTAGTTTTAAATTACGAAGATGCATTCTGTAAAGAAGCTAAAGGTATGAAATATCACGATGAGATAGAATATATTGTTAGCTGTCCAGAAAGAAATAAATTTCTAAAAAATCTTACTCTCTCACTTGATGATAACAAACTTCTGTTCTTTCATAGAAGAAAGCACGGTGAAGCTTTAAAAGATATGATCACTGCAGAATCTGAGAATAATGTATTCTATATTGTAGGTGGGATAGACGCTGAAGTTCGAAATAGTATTAGATACGCTATGGAGAAAGAACACAATGCAACACTAATTGCATCATTAGGTACCACATCAACTGGTATATCTATCAACAAACTTAAGCATATGATATTTGGCCATCCATCAAAATCTATGATACAAGTACTTCAGAGCATCGGTCGATTATTGCGACTACATTCTGATATCGAAACTGTTTATCTATATGACATCGTAGATAATCTAACGTATGGTTCAAAACAGAATTATACATTGAAACATTTTGAAGCTAGATGTAAAATATACGACGACGAGAAATTTGATTATAAAATTTACAATGTGAAAATAAGGAAAGCTCGAAATGACTGATGTACATTACCTATTGATTAAACTTGTATCTGGTGAAGAAATTCTAGGAAAATCAGATGTCCATATTGACAAATTAGACGAATATGTAAATCTGTCTGATGTTGTTACATTCGATACTGAACTCGACGACGGGGGTGGAAGAGTATTTCTTTCACCGTACATGGGATTAAGTATACTTGCACCAGATAAACAATTTATGTTTACATTCAGTATGAAACATGTTATGTTATGTTTTACACCACCCAAAAAAATGCAAGATTTTTATGATGGGTACTTGGCGCAAAGGGGTGAGGATCCAGTCTGGCTTGACGAGTCTGTGGAGCATCTTCTAGATCATAACAATAACAAAAAATTAAACTGAGGAACTTATAATGGCTCGCAAACGTGGTCCACATTATGTGGACAATAAAAAATTGTATGAAGATTTAAAAGTTTACATCTATTCAGTTAGAGAAGCTAAAGAACGAGGTGATGAACAACTGCCCCGTGTTACACCAGAAGTTGGCGAAGCAATCATGAAGATTGCAAACAAATTGGCCAATAGACCAAACTTCATTGGATATTCCTATAAGGATGAGATGATATCAGATGGTATAGAGAATTGCATTCTTTATGTGAAGAGCTTCAATCCTGACAAATATACTAATGCATTTGCTTATGTTACTCAAATTATTTGGAATGCATTTCTTCGTAGAATTCAAAAAGAACAGAAGCAGCAATACATCAAACAAAAATCGATGATCAATTCTCATATTATGAATACTCTAGCAGATAGCCCAGATGATTCGAAACATTTGAATTCACTATCAATTGATCTATATACTTCACAGAGTGTAGAGCTTATGAAGAAGTTTGAAAAGAAAAAGAAACCAAAAGAAGTTAAAAAGAAGGGCGTAGAAAAATTCGTTGAAGAAGACGAAAAAGAGTAAGCTATGGATAAATATACTATAAATACAATACCAGTCAGTGTTCAAAATATAATCGAAAATTTTGAAGACAAATCAAATCCTAAGAATGTGAGATTTAACAATCAAACTACATTAGAGAATATAGTAAAATACTGCACACTTTCGCTGAATAAAAACAGGATAACTTAATGTCCAAAATCGCACTAATTACGGACCAAAATACAACTTGTCCTCATTGTGAAATGACAGGCGGAAAACCTGTGATGGTGAGATACCACTTTGATAAATGTAAGGAGAAAAAATAGTGGCTCGTATCGCTTTAGTTACTGACACCCACTTTGGAGCAAGAGGTGATAGTGTTTCCTTCGCAGAATATTTTAATAGATTTTACTACGATATCTTTTTCCCAGAATTAGAAAAACGTGGAATTAAAAGATGTATTCATCTTGGTGATATTGTAGACAGACGTAAGTACATCAATTTTATTACAGCCCGTCATTTAAAAAACTTTATTAGTAAGTTTGACGAGCTTGGTATTGATTTAAGTGTGATCATCGGTAATCACGATACAGCATTTAAAAATACCAACGAATTCAATTCTATGAATGAGTTATATAGTCATAGTAGATTACAAATGCAGTATCTTTCAGACGCTCAAGATATCGAGGTGGATGGTGTTAGTATCGCCATATTGCCCTGGGTCTGTTCTGGGAACTATGTTGAGAGCATGGAATTTGTTAATAACACCAAGTCTCAAATACTGTTCGGTCACTTAGAAATTCAGGGATTTGAAATGTACAGAGGTGCTGTAAATGATCATGGATTATCTACCGATATTTTCAGTAAGTTTGATGTTGTTTGTTCTGGTCACTTTCATCACAAATCAAGTAGAGGGAATATTAATTATCTTGGCAGCCCATTTGAAATTACATGGTCTGATTGGAATGACCCAAGAGGATTTCATATTTTTGATACAGAAACGAGAGAGCTTGAATTTGTTCAAAATCCGTATATAATGTTCAATAAGCTTTATTATAACGACAACGAAAAGACACTAGATAAATTACTAGATTTCGATGCTAATATATTGAAATCTTCTTATGTTAAAGTAATCATCACTGAAAAGACTAACCCGTACTGGTTTGATATGTACATCGACAAAATAGAAAAAGCTGGTGTACTTGATTTACAAGTAATTGAAGATAGTCTTAATATGAATTTTGATGATGACGATGGCGATGTCATTGATGAGGCTGAAGATACACTCAGCATACTCAGAAAATCCGCAGAAAATGTGGATGCTAAAATTGACAAAAAAGAATTAGACATGTTTTTAACAGATCTTTACGATGAGGCATCATCCGCTGAATAAATAGAACATAGTGGAATGGTAATATAAAATGCAGATAGTTTTTCAGAAACTAAGATATCAAAATTTTCTTTCAACTGGTAATCAGTTTACAGAAATAATTTTTAACAGATCAAAATCGACACTAGTTGTGGGCGAAAATGGTGCGGGCAAGTCTACTATGCTCGACGCGTTGTTTTATGTGCTATATGGGAAAGCTTTTCGTAACATCAATAAGCCACAGCTGATTAATTCTATCACTAACAAAAATCTCTTAGTTGAATGTGAATTTTCTATTGGTAAGAAACAATATTTAATTCGTAGAGGTATGAGACATAACGTATTTGAGATTCATATCAATGGTGAGATGATAGATCAAAACTCTGATATTAGAGAATACCAAGACATACTATCTAAAAATATTCTTAAGATGTCTGACAAATCTTTCAGACAGATTGTTGTTCTTGGATCAGCCAATTATCAACCATTCATGCAGTTATCTGCAGGTGATAGACGTCAAGTAATTGAAGACCTTCTAGACATACAAATCTTCTCTGTTATGAATAGCATATTGAAAGAGAAGATTTCACAGAATAAAATAGATACACATTCTGCCGATTATGAAATTAAAATGGTTGAGCAGAGAATTGAACTTAATGAAAAGCATGCTAAATCATTAAAGAGCAATAACAACGAGCTCATTATAAAGAAGAACAACCTTATACTTGAAGTAACAGACAAGATATCTCATAGTAACATTGAGATTAATATGCTGTCGGGTAAAGTAAATGAATTTATGTCTAAGATCAAAGACTCTGATAAGACGAATATCAGAGTACAGAAGATTTTAGATCTTGAGAAAAAGATAGAAGGCAAAGTAAGATCTATTAAAAAAGAAATCGGCTTCTTTGAAAACCATGATAGTTGCCCAACATGTGAACAGGATATAGATGCTAGATTTAAAACTGGAAGGCTTGAATTGCGAGAGTCTCAGTTAGTTGATACTGAAGAAGCTTTGCTATCATTAGAAAAAGAATACACTAAAGCAAGTGAAAGAATTGTAGAGATTACCGCAATCAACAATGATATCAATGCTCTTCAGAGTAAAATTCAAGATCATATGACCGACATTAGATTGTATAACAATAATATTGAAGCATTAAAATCTGAAATTGAAGAACTCAAAAACGATACTACACAGATCAATCTTAATTCTGAAGAAATAAAAACCCTGAAGAAGGAAAAGAAAGATAAAGTAAAACATAAATATGATCTTGTAAACAAGAAAAGATTACACGACATATCATCGATGTTACTTAAAGACGGTGGCATTAAAACAAAAATAATTAGACAATATATTCCTATCATCAACAAACTTGTGAATAAATATTTACAGGCGATGGATTTCTTTGTCAATTTTGAAATCGATGAAAAGTTCAATGAGACCATCCGTTCCCGATTTAGAGATGAATTCTCTTATGCATCTTTCTCTGAAGGAGAAAAGATGAGAATCGATCTATCATTGATGTTCACATGGCGTTCTATTGCCAAATTGAGAAACTCAGCATCTACCAATATACTCATAATGGATGAAGTGTTTGATAGTTCGCTCGATAGCAACGGAACAGAAGAATTTCTAAAAATTTTAGAAACACTAACACAGGAAACTAATGTCTTCATCATAAGCCACAAGGGCGATGTCTTGTATGACAAGTTCCACAGTGTTATCAAATTTGAAAAACACCTTAACTTTAGTAGAATAGCAGCATGACCGAGAAAATAGAAGATTTTATTGTACATCAGGGACCTATGGATAGTCCGATGCAGCATGCAAAATATTGTGTTTTTGCTGGAAGACAGCAAGGCAAGACATTCGCACTTGTAGAAGCTCTACCAGATGATAAATGCATGGTGGTTGTTCATAGTATAAATTCTAGAGATAATATTAAAAGTCTCATCAGACAGCATAGAAAAGACTACGATATATCCAACATAAGTTTTGTATCAACTAAAAATAAAGATTGGGAATATCAACTTAAAGGATTTAGTTTCCCAGTGTTTGTCGATAATGGTGTATTAGATAATCTCGTATTAGATTTTGTAGATGGTTTGAATATTTATGCAAATTCGAGAGAACAACATGGCTACTGATGGTATGACAAAAAATTAATACAGAAGAAAGCAATACAGAAGAAAGCAATTAGAGTGCTTGAATATTTAAAGGAAATTGAGAATGATTAATATGAGTAAATGGGTACACAATATACATGATATGCACATTAAATTTGGCTTTCATGAGAGTGTAGCAGACTTTGATAATGGCAAAAAGAAAGTATTACTTGATTTTAGAGTAAAATTTCTCGAAGAAGAATTGAATGAGATCAAGGACAACATGGACAATCCAGAAGAAGTAGTGGATGGTCTAATTGATCTTTGTGTTGTGGCTATTGGAACACTTGATCTTTTCAACATTAGTGCAGAAGAAGCATGGGACAAAGTGCACGAAGCAAATATGACCAAACAGCGCGGCATCAAAAAAGAAAGACCGAATCCTCTTGGTATGCCAGACCTTATGAAACCAGAAGGATGGACGGCACCATCTCATGAAGGCAACCATGGAACACTACCAAAATGACACGTGAACTGATTTTCGACATGGAAACAATGGGGCAAGATACATCAAAATGTGTCATGCTCGATTGTGCTTATTATACCTTTGACCGTGATAGATTTACAAGTGATAAACCATACACATTCGAAGAGTTGGTAAGAGATATACAATACAGAAAAGTGTCTGTTGTAGATCAAGTGAATAATTACGGTTATGTTGTAGATAAATCTACAGTAGAATGGTGGTCTAAGCGTGAACCGGAAGTTAGACGGAGAATTCTTCCAAAACCGACTGATGTTCTCTTAAGAACATTTTTTATTGATATGATGGATTATATAGGTAATGGCAAAGGATTAGATCGATTTTGGACTCGTTCAAACACATTCGATCCGGTAATTCTTTGGAGAATTGCATCATCACTTGAAGAAGAAAAGCTACACAATAAAAGACTTCCATTCTGGGCAGTTAGAGATGTTAGAACATACATCGATGCTATGACAGATTTTAAAAAGCATATGAATAATTTCATACCAATCAGTGATACTGAAAAGTGGAATAAGATGTTTGAACAGCACAACTGTGTACATGATGTTGCTGCTGATGTTTTACGACTTCAAACCCTAGCGAGAGTGAATGAAGATCTTTCCGTATGATCGTAACTAGCACTCGACCAGTTACAAAGAAGACTCGCATTGGAGATTGTGCTGAGGATATAGTTTTAAATTATCTTCAAACAAGGGGCAACTGCTACAAATCTTTTAATGAATATGATGAAGAGAAAGATTTAGTGTATAATGGTTATTATGTAGAAGTAAAAGCTAGAACTAAAATCGTAAAATCTCCAATATCAAATTCTTTTGCTATGGAGGAAAATCAATGGCGCAAGATGGACAATGTTGATATAAATATATTTGTAAATATTCCGCTGTCTTCACTAGAACATGTGACGGTTTACTATGTAAAAGATAAAACCGCATTTACTGTTGCATCGTTTCCAGGAGAAAAAGAGAAGCTGCGCTTCTACGATATAAGTAAAATGGAAATAATTCACACTCTTAAAGATAGTACTGAATTATATGATTTAAGTTTCAGTAAATATAAGAAATCTTAATTATGACAAAAGATGATAAATATAGAGTATTTTCAATACTATCACTAGCACAATACGAAGGTCTTAAATCATTAGGTCTTTATGATGATGTGCATATCAAAGCGGCTATACAATTACACAAAGATGGATATTATAATTGTCCGAATGTAAACTCTGGGCTCATGTCTGAAACGGCGCATGATAATGCTCTAGCTGGCAAATCACATCTAAATGCTAATGATCATTATTATTCAAGAACACGGTCCAGTGGTGATTTCTTTAGACATTATAACGAAGGCAGATTTTCTCCAGATAAACTCGATAGAGTATCAGCCTGGTATAAATCTAGATGTAGAATACATGTTGTTACCAGAGATGAAAATCGAAAGCTTATTCCACATCAAAATAATATCACATTAAAAGATAAACACTATTCAATCCATTACGAAGCTGTTGGTATTAATCTAGTTGAAAAACCAGATCTAAGAAATAAGTTCATCTTCGTAATTGATGAGCAGGCTTATGATACTGCAAAAGGTGTTGCAGACGAATTTAAAATCAGTGTAGCTACAGTACACTCAAGATGCAAAAATGAAAGATATGATAAATGGATAAAAATTCCGAAAAAGAATCAATTAAAGTCTTAAGAGAATGTATTGATCTTCAAGCCAAAAAGGCTAACGACTACCAAAATCCAAATTCAATTATTCGACAAGCGGATTATTACCCATCCGGTTGTCTAACAGTATTGGAAATTATGCATGCTAAAATTCTTAGAATTAGATCCGTCATGGAAGCAATGTCTAACGATCCTAAATACAAAGCTAATTTCGAATCGCTAGAGGATAGTGCTAAGGATTTAATTAACTATGCCAGTTTTTTCGTATCATATTCGAGAGGTCAGATGGAAGGACAAGATACAAGTAGAGACTTTATGAACCGCAAACTGGGAGACGAATAATGATGACTTTAGAATATGCAGACGTGTCTATTGTTAGAGAGATATTTAAAGAAAAACTTTTCAGGGAAGAATTTGTAACAGACAAATCTAGTGTTAAGACCATTGAATGGGTGGGTGCATCCTTCGTAGCAAACGAAGAAACCATCTTCGGACCAGTTAATTGGGATTATGTAGATAGAGAAATTCAATGGTACAATAGTTGTTCTTTAAATGTGAATGATATTCCAGGAAATGCTCCAGAAATTTGGAAACAAGTTGCAGATGGTGATGGATTTATCAATTCAAATTATGGTTGGTGTGTATATCATCCAGATAATGGTTATCAATATCAAGCAGCTAAAGATGAGCTATTAAAAAATAGAGATAGCAGACGAGCTATCATGATCTATACCAGACCAACAATGCACTTCGACTATAATATTAACGGTCGGAGTGATTTTATGTGTACAAATGCTCACCAATATGTTATAAGAGATAATAAGTTACACGTTATTGTGCAAATGAGATCAAATGATGCGTGGGCCGGATATCGTAATGATAGAGCATGGGCTGATCACATACTTTCGAAATTGGCTATTGATCTTGAAATAGATAAAGGAAATATATATTGGCAGGTTGGGTCATTACATTTATATGAAAGAGATTTTTGGCGAGCTGAATGTTATGCTGTCACTGGCAAACATTTAACTAAAAGTGAATGGATTAATTCAATGATGTAGTGTTTGGTATAAATATATCTTGGGAGACTATTATGGGATATGTTTATAGAATAACCAATAACGTCACAAAAAGATGGTATATAGGAAGTCACAATGGGAGTAAGCCGAACTATTTTGGCTCAGGCTTACTCCTATCGCTGGCTATAAAAAAACATGGTAAGAAAAATTTTACTAAAGTTATAATATACGAAGGTGAAGATTTTAGAGAAAAAGAAGAAACAATTTTAAAAGAATTGAATGCTTCAGAAGACGACATGTCATATAACTTGAAAAATGAAGCATTAGGTGGAACATTTCCAGGTGTTAAAAATGGAATGTATGGTAAACAGTTAACAGAAGATCAGAGATACAATTGTGGTAAAGCTTTTAGAGGTAAAAAGAGACCAGAACATTCAAAAAGAATGAGGGGTTCAAATAACCCAATGTATGGTAAAAATGATCATGCGCATGGTCTAATAGAAAGAGCTAAATCACAAAGGGGCAAAACTTTTGATGAAATTCATGGTAAAGAGAAAGCTGATGAGATTCGTAAAAATCTCTCAAAATCCCAAATCGGCAAAAAACACAAATTAAAACTAGTTAAATGCCCGCATTGTGAAAAGTCTGGATCGGGACCAAATATGACAAGATATCATTTTAATAATTGTAAGAGGCTATATGAATAAGTGGACAAAACGATATTTGAATTTAGCCAGAGAGATTTCTACTTGGTCTAAAGATCCATCAACACAAATTGGTGCTATAATAATTGGCAATCACGGTCAAATTATTTCTCAGGGTTATAATGGATTTCCTCGAGGAATTATAGATTCAAATAAGAGATTGAATGATCGAGAAACCAAGTATAAATACATGGTTCACGGTGAAATGAATGCGATATATAACGCCGGTCTTAATGGAGTATCACTCCTAGATACGACACTTTATGTTTATGGTCTTCCAGTTTGTTCAGAATGTGCTAAGGCCGTCCGCCAAGTTGGCATAAATAAAGTAATAATGCAGCATCCTGGAGATATTCCTGAAAAGTGGAATACGTCATACCAACTTTCTTATCAAATATTCAAAGAGGGTGGTATTGATGCAATGAGATTTGACTTGAATGATAATATGATAATGGAAAATTAATATGAAGAAAATACTTGTAACTGGTTTTAATAAAATGCAATGTACTGAGGATTTCTTCTTCAGACAACAGCTTAAAGTTGTTCCCTCACATTATGCTTTACTGAGATGCCTTCGTGATATGGGATATGTGGTAGAGCAACGCGAAGTTACTCTTGGTGAAGATCTTACATCATATGATGAAGTGATCATATATCTCCATAGCCCCCAAGCATTCTGCCAAAATCTTTATTCTGGTGCATATGCACTATCACAAAGACCAGATGCAATTCTCGCATTCGATGATTGGCAAGTAGATCAAATTTATGCCGGACTTCGTGGCTTTAGACAAAACCTTGCTGACAAAAATGACTCGGCATTCAGAGGATATTTGGTTGATCTTCAGAACACTCGTTATTCTGTAGAGACTCTTAAATCATACACATCAAACTTTGAAGCGGCTGCTGAAATTATTTTCGAAAAGAACAGCACACTTCTAATCTCTGCATTCGATAAGGGTGATCTATCATTGCTAAATTTGGATTGGAACCCTGATAAGATTGTTAGATTCAATCCAAACCCGTATCACTATAATAGAACACCAGATAACAATTTTATGAGTGGAATTACCACTATTTTTGGTGATGATGTAGCACCAGAAGACAAAGTAGAAGAATGGAATTTCGCGTCCCTTGTTCAGAAGAAAACTTTGAAATGGCTGAAGCTTCAGAATGCTACATGGAAAGTAAATACTTACGGTGCTAGAAGAGGTGCCGAGAAGACTGAACGTCTTACTGAAGATCAAATGTGTAGAGTATATGGTGAGCAATGGGGTTGCTTGATGCCGGGATATTTCCACTCTGGTTCAGGTTGGTGGAGAGCTCGTCCACTTCAAATTGCTGACGTTGGTTCAATTCTAATTGGTGATCAAAAAGAATTGTTTGTCTATTATCAAGATCAATTCCTTGCATCTAGAAGAGCTGAAGACATCGAAGCGATGGATTTGACTCAAAGAACAGCTTTCGCTAAACATCAGAGAGATGCTCTATATGATAACCATCCACTTAATAAAGATGTTACACGTAATGAACTCGAAACAATGATTGGTTTCCAACACTCATGAAAAAGATTTTAATAGTCGGAGCTGGATTTACCGGTGCTGTTATTGCTCGTCAATTGGCAGAGGCTGGGTATGTTGTTGATATAATCGAAAAGAGAGATCATATCGCTGGTAATGCATACGACTATCAATATGCTAACGATGATGGAAATATAAGAGTTCATAAGTATGGACCACATTTGTTTCATACGAATAATGTTCGAGTGTTTGAATATCTTTCTAAATATACCAATTGGGTTTCATATAAACATAAAGTTAAAGCACTTCTTGAAGACGGTCAGTTCGTCACATTGCCAGTAAACAAAGAAACTAAAGATATTGTCGGCGAAGAGAATGTTCTCGATATTTTCTTTAGACCATATTCTCGCAAAATGTGGGGAATGGAATTGGAAGAACTAAATCCAGAGATCATCAATAGAGTTCCTATTAGAGATGATATGAACGAGTTCTATTTTCCAGATGACAAATATCAGTGTCTTCCAGACAATGGATATACATCACTAGTTCATAATATCATATCCCATCAAAACATTCGTCTGTCTTTAAATGCTGAATTCGATAAGTCTATGGAAGATAGCTATCATCATGTTTTTAATAGTATGCCAATCGACGAATATTACAATTCATCTCATGGTGAACTGCCATATAGATCCATTAAATTTGATACAAAATGCTTCTTTAAAACGAAGATTGCTATGCCAACTCCAACAGTAAATTTTACAGACGATGAGAAATTTACTAGAGTAACAGAATGGTCACAGCTCCCCAATCATGGTGAAAATTCATTTTACACAGTGTGTACGTATGAAGAACCGTGTGATTATAAGGACAATAATCTAGAACGATATTATCCAGTTAAAGACGTTTCTGGTAACAACAGAAAAATCTATAATAAATACAAAGCAATCATAAATGATAAAGTAACGTTCGTGGGTAGATGCGGTACATACAGTTATCTGGATATGCATCAGGCAGTAAATATGGCTCTGCAAGTAAGTGAGAAATTTATAAATGAAAACATGTCTCCTCGTCGTTAACAGACCATTCTTATCAGACTTTGATAGTTTATATGGACAAGTCATCCATTTGAAAGATAAGTATGATAAAGTAATACTGTTACATCCATACAAAACTGACAAAGTTGTTCAATATGTTCCAATTAAAGTGGATGAGTCTGTTCGTTTTGATCAAGATGTATTTAATGTCTATGAGAAGGGTTACACAACTTGGATAGACTATTACAATGATATATCATTACTCAAAGATGTAAAAATAGATGATATTTGGATTTTTGGTGGTTCACTTAGTGAAGGATCCAAATTAAAACGTAAGTGGCCAGATCAATTAGATAGATGTTTAGACAGACACGACTATATGCGCTACATATCAGTGTGTAAGTTGTACGTCACACTATATCTTGTTTTAAAAATTGCCAACTGGAACGATGCACAAATATATGAAGTGTGTTATGATCCCGGTGAATTTTCTCTTGCTATGGTCAAAGACGAAAGAATTAAGCCGAAGAAAGATGTTATAGTGTATCATGGATACGATATACCAGAGCTTGGAATTAAAAGACTAGATTCATTCCAAGAATATCTTCTAACAACATCAGTAACATATTCGATGGAGTATTTTGATTTTGTTTTCGGTTATTCGTACATCACAAAAGAGCGCAAACCCACTCACGACATAGTCCAAGAGATATACAATTCGCTCGACTCCAAATATGAAAAGCTTTTGTTCGTTAAGAATAAAATAGATGAAATAAACACATTCATTCCAAGAAATGAGTATCTTCGGTACATTCATAATTCAGATTTTACTCTCATAATGCCAGCATATGAGAAAGACTGTTTTTCGATTTATAGATTATTAGAGAGTGTTCATCATGATTGTATTCCACTCATACACGAAAGTTGTTTCGTAAAAGACGTGGAAGATTCATATGACATAGATTTAAGCCCATATATAATAAGCAACACGAATATAAATGAAGCTATGAGCATGAATTTTGATGCTGGATTAAAATATATGAAAGACAAATTATTCAAATGAAACATGCGTCGATAGTACCATTGATTGGTGGCGAAACAATTGCATCACATAATGTATTCGGTTCTAGAACCGAATACATTATGTCATATACACCATTCTATGACAATGACAAACACCTCTTAGAATATTACGATAATGAAGTGCCTTATCATGTTCTTGATAATGGTCAGAAACCATCTAGTTCTGTTGATATCATTTCTTCAGTATGTCCATGTGCTGGTCTATCAATGCTTTCAGCTGGCTTTGGTGATCATAATGAAAATAACAAATGGATGATCAATACGACTAAGTATGTTCTTCAAGAAGCAAAGCCTAAAGTTCTTTGGGGAGAAAACGCTCCAGGTTTTGCTGGAAAGATCGGTAAGAATGTTCGAGCTGAAATGCTAGAAATAGCAGACGAAGCTGGATATAGCATGAGCGTATATAGAACCAAAAGTCTTCTTCATGGCGTTCCACAGGTAAGAGAAAGATCATTTTACTTCTTTTGGGAAGGTGATAAAGTTCCCATTTTCAATTATTACAACAAGCCACGAGTTACGATAGAAGATACTATCCTCAGTGCTAGTAAAATAAATTCGATGCAAGAAGTTATCAACAAAAAGACTCCAACTGATGATCCATATTACAGATACATTTTAGAAGAATTGCGGGGTGGCATTAGTCATGCAGAACATGCTGCAACCATAGAAGCATCATCAGCTCGTGGTGTATGTGTTTATGCCTATATCGAGAAACAAGGTATTGATTATCTTACACTATCTAAATGGATGGAGAAAAACAATTATCCAAAAGAGGTGGAGAAGTGTATATATAGATATAATAAGCTAAAAGCCGGCGGAGGCATCATGCGCCGCGGCATTATCGTTCCGAAAGATTACATCGGAGCCTTTGTTGGTCATTATCCCGTTTCACTTACACATCCAGTAGAAGACAGATTCATAACATATAGAGAAGCTCTATCAATCATGGGAATGCCTGATGACTTTATGATGGTCAAGTCCGGTAATAAATATCCAGCAAATCATATCTGTCAGAACGTTCCAGTTAGAACTGCTGAAGATATGGCGATGGAAGTTAAAGAAAGTCTTCTTGGAAATAGACAATGGGTTAAGAACAAATATATGATGCAGAATAACAATGCACAAGACATCCAAGAAGAAATAAGTAGAGATGATAATTCGTTAATGGGATTTTTTAATGACAGACTTTAGATTTAATGAGGACGCGTATCTCGAAGAAATTCGAGCTCAAATAGAAAAAACTTATAGCGAACATTATGCAAAAGATGGAAAACAGGCTGTAGAATTCATAATGGACACTGGACATGGTGAAGGATTTTTCATAGGGAATATCATGAAATATTCTCAAAGATATGGAAAGAAAGGCACTCGAGAAGATTATCGTAAAGATTTGATAAAGGTGATCCATTATGCATTATTGCAATTGTATATGCACGATAAAACTGATAAGGAAGAACTTGTAACCTGGGATGACACCACAACTGTTCCCATTCGACCACTTAAATTCAAACACTCTTTACGCATCGACAAGGAAACTTAAATGAAAATAGTATACTACGTCGATCCAACCCAGATCAATGGATTGTGGTTGGATCATATTAAAAACTTAGAAGACGATATGATTAAACGTCGATTTCTTGATCCAGACGAAGATCAAGTCATTTTTGTACAATCTAGTCATACATGTGTAGAGGTAATTTCGTGCCAGTAGAAATTAATGTTCCCGTAGAGGAACTCAGAAAAAAGAAACTTTTCGTTGCAACACCAATGTACGGTGGTCAATGTGCTGGTATGTACACCAGATCAATCGCAGATCTTTCTGCACTATGTACACATTATGGAATTGAAGTCAGATTCTTCTTTCTATTTAATGAAAGTCTTATTACACGAGCACGAAATTATTGTGCAGATGAATTTGTAAGATCGGATTTCACTCATATGATGTTCATCGACGCTGATATTGGATTTAATCCACATGATGTTATCGCACTCTTAGCTCTTCAGAGCTCAAATGATGATGACGAGTATGATATTATTTCAGGACCATATCCTAAGAAATGCATTTCATGGGAAAAGATTAAGCTCGCAGTAGATAAAGGTGTAGCAGACGAAGACCCTAACGTACTAGAAAAATATGTTGGTGATTATGTCTTTAATCCAGCTGAAGGCAAGAATGAAATTTCTATCTCTGAACCAGTAGAAGTTCTTGAAACTGGTACGGGATTTATGATGATAAGAAAACCAACCTTCGCGAAATTCGCTGATAAATATACACAACAGCTGTATAAACCCGATCATGTCCGCACTGAACATTTTGATGGTTCAAGAGAAATCATGGCTTATTTCGACACACCAATTGATCCTACATCCAAAAGATATCTATCAGAAGACTATATGTTTTGCCAGTGGTCCAGAAACATTGGAATGAAAGTTTGGTTGTGTCCTTGGATGAATTTACAACATGTCGGTATGTATATTTTTGGGGGTAGCTTAGCCGATCTAGCGTCTATTGGAGCTACAGCAACAGTGTCATTAGATCAAATTAAAAACAAGAAGAAAAAGTGAGTTATATAATGAAATTCGATTCTAAAACAATACAAATTCTAAAGAATTTTTCCTCGATTAATCATGGTATTATGTTCCAACCGGGCAATACCCTGTCAACAATTTCTGCTACAAAGACTATTTTAGCTAAAGCTACTATAGAGCAGAATATTCCATCACCATTCGCAATTTATGATCTTTCTAGATTCCTCGCTACACTATCACTATTTGATAATCCCGAGGTAGAAATTCAAGATGCATGTTTAGCTCTTAAAGAAGGTAAGCGCAGCATTAAATACACTTTCGCAGATCAAAATACTATTGTTGTACCGCCACAGAAAGATTTGAAGTTTCCAGCTCCAGAAGTTGAATTTAAGCTTGAAGCTAACGTCTTGAGTGAATTGCTTAAAGCTCTAGCAGTTCTTGCACTTCCAGAAATCGCAGTAGTTGGTGATGGTGAACATATCACGCTTGATGCTATCGATAGTAAAAATCCAAGTGCTGACAGATATAGTGTTGCAGTTGGAACTACTACAGAAAAATTCAATATGATTATCAAAGCAGAACATCTTAAACTGTTTCCTGGCGATTATGATGTAGAAATATCTTCGAAGGGTGCTTCCATGTTTAAGGGCGCGGACGTAGAATATTTTATTGCAGTTGAAAGTAATTCTAGCTATGGCTGATATAAATATTATTAAGCTGAAGCGTAAAGCTGTAGCATATGCCAAACTTCAAAAACAATTGT